>JADHEF010000101.1_pt1 | contig 98706 bp, 94 predicted proteins | sample 8952391 | NCBI WGS metagenome assembly JADHEF01 (sample SAMN16124439, study PRJNA663245) | bioreactor sludge metagenome | isolation source: sludge (nitrite) | place: India:Bengaluru | collected 2019-02-28
AAGTACTTTTTAAAGGGAACATCATCGACTCAAATCTCTATTTGCAACAGTGCCAGTATAAGTTAGTATGCCTATTCATTATTTATACGCCAAAATCATTAACCCGCACTTGGTCTGTTTTTCATCTTTTGAAGAAGATTGAAGTTATATCTGGCAAAGCTCAAGTTTATAAATAAAACATAAATTAAAACTTTGATATCCAAATAAAAGATATTCAAGAATAGATAATTCATTCGAAATGATTTAAATTTGTATTATTATCTACATAAAATGTAGAGATCACAACATGGATTTATCAGTTTTAGTTTCTAGCCTTTCATCACAAAGTACAACTGTCAGGATGAGAATCTGGCGCTCCATAAAAAGTTGTGGTGCAGTGACGCTTAGGGATGGCGTATACCTATTGCCATTCAAGTTCAACTCAAAATTCGACTCAATTATTGAAGAACACATCACGGCTGATGGCAGCGCATATGTTTTTCATGCCGATTGCCCAGACAATCTCAATTTAATACAACTGTTCGATCGTAGAGTTGAATATGAAGAATTTATAATTCAATTAAAAACATTAGAACAAAATCTTAATATTGATCAGAAAAATGAACACTTAAAAACCATTCGGAAATTGAGAAAAAATTTAACTGCACTTATCGAAATTGACTTCTTTCCAAATGAACTTCAACACACCACTCTCAACAGTTTAAGCAGATTGGAACTTAAGATTGCGCATTTGGGTGAAATTGATGAACCGAATGCACAACATGATCAAATTCAAACATTATCTAAGCATACCTTCCAAAATAGAGTCTGGGCTACACGTAAACGCCCCTGGATAGATCGCTTAGCTTGTGCTTGGCTCATTCAAAAATTTATTGATCATAATCCTACCTTTCTTTGGCTGGATAATATTAATGACTGTCCGCCTGAAGCGATTGGTTTTGACTTTGATGGTGCAACCTTCACTCATGTTAATCACTATGTTTCCTTCGAAGTACTGTTACATAGCTTTGCACTGGAAAATACTGCCTTAAAAAAAATTGCTAAAATTGTTCACTATTTAGATATCGGTGGACATGAACCACCTGAGGCCATCGGTCTAGAAAAAATTATGCAGGGCATACGCTCTAGTATTCAAAATGATGACCAACTAATTCAACTTACTCATCAAATCTTTGATGGCCTATTTGCCAACTTCAGTGGTGAAGCATAATGAAAATATCTGACTCAAAAGAAATCGAAATAGAAGTCAGTTTTAAGGCAGCCCTATGGTTTTGGTTAAAACTCGGCTTTATAAGTTTTGGTGGGCCTGCCGGACAAATTGCAGTAATGCATCAGGAACTTGTACAAGAAAGGAAATGGATTTCTGAAAAACGGTTTATGCATGCTTTGAATTATTGCATGTTGTTACCTGGTCCTGAAGCTCAGCAGTTAGCCACGTATATTGGTTGGCTCATGCATAAAACTAAAGGAGGGTTAATTGCTGGTATTCTTTTTGTCTTACCTTCTCTATTTATATTAATCGCCTTGTCTTGGGTCTATGTCAAATTTGGTGATGTTCCCATCATTGCTGGATTATTTTACGGCATCAAGCCTGCTGTAACCGCTATCGTCTTCCATGCAACTTACCGGATTGGAAGTAGATCTCTTAAAAACAGATTTCTTTGGCTGATTGCCCTTTTTGCATTTATTGCCATTTTTGTATTTAACGCACCATTCCCCTTAATTGTTTTACTTGCAGCTTTAACTGGGTATTTCACCAGTAAAAAATATCCTGAACTTTTTTCCGATAATGCACATCAATCGAATGGTAAATCGTATGGCAAAGCGATCATTGATGATGATACGCCGACACCTGAACATGCTCTATTTAAGTGGTCACGACTTGCTAAGGTTATTTTTATTGCTGCCTTTTTATGGTTCATTCCATTATTAAGTTTGTTCTATATCTTTGGATGGGATCATGCATATACCCAAATGGCATGGTTTTTTACCAAGGCTGCATTAATGACCTTTGGAGGAGCCTACGCTGTTTTACCCTACGTTTATCAAGGTGCAGTAAATTACTATCATTGGTTAAGCCCGACACAAATGATTGATGGTTTGGCATTGGGTGAAACCACACCCGGTCCCTTAATTATGGTGGTCGCTTTTGTTGGCTTCATTGCTGCTTATAGTCATGATTTACTAAGAACAGATTATCAGTTTATTGCTGGGGCTTTAGGGGCAATTATCGTGACTTGGTTCACATTCATTTTTTCTTTCCTGTTTATTTTAGCAGGCGCTCCAATTATAGAATCCACACATAACCAGATTAAGTTTACCGCACCATTAGCTGCTATTACAGCTGCGGTAGTAGGTGTCATATTAAACTTGGCTTTGTTTTTTGCTTATCACGTGCTGTGGCCTAAAGGCTTTGATGGGCAATTTGACTATATAGCCGCAGTGATTACCTTAGCAGCATGTATCGCATTATTTAAATTTAATCAGAGCGTATTGAGAGTGATTGGCGTAGCCGCTATTTTAGGTCTGATTGTTAAATTCAGTTTGTAATCCATTTATGAGCAGGTCTAGTGACCTGCTCATATAGTAAGAATATTTAAACCGCAGCGAGAAGTTGAGATTTGTAATTAATCTCTACAGACACATGAACGATTTCTTCATGTATAGAGAGTGCTTTTCGAACATCATCTGCTGTTAAATTAACATTGTGCAATTCTAAGGAAAGAATGCAGGAAAATTTACCCTTACCTACTTTCCAGACATGGAGATCAGTAATCGTAATTTGGCTATCTAATTCTTCAATAACTTCTTGAATCTCTTTTACTACAGGATGTTCCATTTCTGCATCCAGAAGTGTTTTACCGGTTTCCCTGATCAATCCCCAAGACCATTGTGCTACAAGCAATGCACCTACGATCCCGAGAACTGCATCTAGAAAATCCCATCCAAAGTACTTCCCTGCGAAAAGCGCAATAATCGCTAATACAGAAGTTACAGCATCCGCTACTACATGCAGAAAAGCAGCTTTCTGGTTTAAGTCATGATCATCATGAGAGTGATGATGATCATGACCATAGTGGTGGTGGTGACCATTTTCACGTAGTAACCAGGCACAAATAAAATTAACGATCAAGCCGACAATCGCAATTGAAACTGCCTCGTTGTAGTGAATATTCACAGGATTGAATAAACGTTCTATCGATTGAACACCCATGAATACAGCAACAACCATCAATAAAATGGCACTCGAATATCCAGCCAAGATTTCTATCTTCCATGTACCGAAACAGAATCTCTGATCACGAGCATATTTTCGAGCCATTTTATAGGCAAAATAAGCTAAGCCTAATGCCAGCATATGAGAGCTCATATGCCATCCATCAGCCAATAAGGCCATGGAATTAAAGAACCAGCCTCCAAAAATTTCAAATACCATCATTACACCCGTGAGGATGGTGGCGATCAAAATTTTCTTTTGAGCTAAAGGATTTCCTTCGTCAAATTGATGCGAGTGGTTACTTTTAACCTTATTTAGATATTGCATTTTATTGCACCACAATTAATACTCCCCCATAGTATATTTTTTTTAGGTTAAAGAGTATGTCTCACTTAAATCAAAACAAAAAAATTTTAAATCGAATTAGGCGAATTCAAGGTCAAACCCATGCCCTTGAACAGAATATTTTAAAACCTGAAAATTCGTGTATTGAGGCATTACAGCAAATTGCAGCGATTAAGGGAGCGATAAATGGCTTAATGAATGAGTTAATAGAACTTCATCTTAGAAAGCATGTATTAGGTGATACTGCGGAAATAAAGGAACAAGAACTGAATGAATTTTTAGCTTTAATTAAGCGCTACGTATAATTTAAACGCACAGTTTTTAAAATAGAAAACTGTGCACTGACCTATCAATGACAGTGGTAATCACCAGTTTTACTATTGGTGTGACAACCCTGTGAGTTTGTTCCTCCAGAATGAGCATTTGCATAAGTAAATGACATGCCTATAAAGCATATTAATAAAAAAAATTTCATCTAATCCCATCTCCAATAGTAAGAATATCAATTTGTATGATATTTAATCAAAGCTAACACAACTTAGGCCATTTTCAAATAAATCAGATAGATGAAAACATAACGAAAAAACTTGGCTATCAATACTAAAAACAGGAATTTAGAAAATTTCTCCTTAAGCACGCCACTGACTAAGGTAATTGGATCACCGATCACTGGAACCCAGCTTAATAATAGTAAAGGTGAACCATAACGCCCATATAGGTTTTGTGCCTTTAATAGCTTTTCTTCAGATACAGGAAACCATTTCTTATCTTTGTATTTTTCAACTTGTACTCCCAACCACCAATTCACGCATGAGCCTAAAACATTTCCTAGCGTTGCTACACTTATAAGTAAAATGGCTGAATATTCTCCTAGGATTAGTATTCCAGCTAATACAGATTCGGATTGCAGAGGCAGTAATGTTGCTGCCCCAAATGCACTTAAGAATAAAAAAATATAAGCCACTATTTAGGCCAATGCTGGTGATATCTATCAATCATAAATTCATGCTCATGCTTACCTTTATGATTGTGCTGCAATAAATGCTCGTGGTCCTGCGGTAAATCAGGATGAGTATGCTCTAGAATTAAATCATCTTTTCTTGGCCAGGTAACAAATGCGACGACCATGGATACGAGGGCAATGAATGCCATAGGCACAAAAGTAATCAATGTTCCAAAGTTTGTACTTAACCAGCCCACTAATGGATAAGTGATTAACCAACAAGCATGGGAAAATGCAAATTGAGCTGCAAATAGTGCTGCCCGGTTTTCACTTGAGGCAGACTTTCTAATAAGACGTCCAGTGGGTGTTTGAGAAACCGAATAACCAATGCCTAATATAAACCAAAGTGCTAATAACCAAGCATAGGTAGAAATAAAGTAGCCACTCAGTAATCCAACGACGAGAACCACAGTCCCTGAAAGCATGACAGCTCTATCATTCAATTTATCTAATATTTTTGGCAATGCAAATGCAGCAATCATTGAACCTAATCCAAATAAACCAAATGCCCATGTCGTCGCTTTTTCCGTCAAGCCAAAGGTCGTTTGAACAAGAACGACTGTATTTACGATAACGACTGCACTGGCTGAAGCAATAGCGAGATTTAAAGCTAACAATGCTTTTAAACGAGGTGTTCTGAAATATATTTTTGCGCCTTGTTTGATCCGGTTATATACCCCGATAAACTCAGGCATTTTCGCATTTGGTAATTTTGCACTGACTACAAATAATGCTGAACCGATAAATCCAACCACAGTTCCCAAAAACAAGTTGTGATAACTCATCACTGTGAGTAATAAACCTGCAAGCATCGGGCTTATAATGTTTTCCAGATCGTAGGCTAAACGAGACAGAGATAAAGCCTTTGTATACTCTTCTTCTATGGGTAAAACTTCCGGGATCATGGCCTGGAATGTTGGGGTAAAAGCGGCTGAAGCAGACTGTAGAATAAAAATCAAAATATAGATTTGCCAGATTTGAGTCACGAAAGGCAGACACAATGCGGTTAAAGCTCGAATGACATCTAAGCCCACCAAAACTTTTTTTCTCGGTAATCTTTCAGCAAATGCGGAAGCAATGGGTGCGACCCCAATATAAGCAATCATTTTAATTGCCAAGGCAATACCCAGGACCTGCGCTGCCTGCCCTTTTGCGATGTCGTAAGCCTGCAAGGCTAGAGCAATAGTAATGAGTCCCGTACCAATCAAAGCGATAACTTGAGCTAAGAACAAATGCCGATATGTTGTGTTTTTTAATACTTCTAGCATTTTAGGGACTCCTTATTTAGAACCTAACTTTTATGCCATACAGGTTCCAGATGAGGCTTAGGCCTCATCTGGAATTCCAAAAATTAAAAGACCTTTTTCATTTCACTGAATCGACCTTCAATATTCAAAGTTACAGTCACTGGATTTTCTGTTCTGTTTCGCCAGAACCAGCCATGCTTTCCGTCAAATGCAGCAGTCAATGTGCCAGATTGCTCAGTTTCATTTTTACCTTTACCGTAACCATGATAAAAGTCTTTTGGCGCATTTACAGGATCGCCATGGGTATCATAGTTCAGACCACCACCTGAAGATTTCCAATCAAAGCTTACACTTGCATCTTTAGGCATAGCCAACTTAACTTCAGTTGCCTGGTTAGGTTTTAATTCGATAGAGATCGATTCTTTCTTAATAGCGGGCATTGTATTTGAGCTATCATTTGTTACAGCAGCCTGAGCAACCGAACTATTAGCAGTATTTACTGAAGGGATCTGAGGGGTCTCTCCCATTCCATTCTCTGATTCAGCCGCTAAAGATTGCTTGATTTCCCCCATTTTGGTTAAACCCAAAACTTTACCTACACCAGTAGGGTCAATAGCGTATTCGGCTGGCATTACACAAGTCACAAGAACAACAACGGCACTCACCGCAGCAACCACAGTGGATTTAATCAGTTTCTTTGAAGAGGGTAATTCAACATCTTTTGGAATTTCAGCGTTAAACATAATTTAGATCCTTATTGTGTAATGAAGCCAGTGAGTTGGTAGCCAACAAGTAGAAAACCAAGGAACATCAAGAAGACATTGCTTTGATATGCTGTTTTGAAGAAATAAGGGGTTTTTCTCCACATCGTCATAAGCAGTAAAATGATGGCTAATGCCATGAGTTGCCCTAATTCGACCCCGATGTTGAAAGAGATCAGATTCGCAAGCAGGCCATCATCTGGCACTTCATATTCCTGAATTTTTACAGCTAAACCAAAGCCGTGAATCAAACCAAAAATCAGCGTGGCAATTTTTGTATTGGGCTGGAATCCAAACCAGCGCTGATAAGCACCTAAATTATCTAAAGCTTTATAAACAATAGAAAAACCAATGATTGCATCAATAATGTATGCATTCATCGAAATGTTGTAATACACCCCTATCAGCATGGTAACTGAATGACCGATGGCGAACAGGCTGACATACAAACCAATATCTTTCATACGGTATAAGAAGAAAATAATACCGACCAGAAATAATAAATGGTCATAACCTGTAACCATGTGTTTGGCGCCCAGATAAATAAAGGGGATCACATGAACACCGTAGATTTCCTGTATATAGCCTTTGTCACCCTCTGCAACTCCATGAGCAAAAAGTGCAGGACTTATCAAGACCATACCTAAAGCAATCAACAGCTTTAAATAGGTTTTGAGCTTCACATAATGTGAATCAATAATTTGCATCTAAATCAAACTCCAAAAATTAAAAAATGGTTCAAAAAACTCATGATTTTTTTTGGAGGTTTAAAAATACGACTTGCAAGCAATAGAGCGTATTTCTGCGTACGGTCAAATATTTGCGCACCTAACAGAAGCAAGATGAGTGCTATTTCTTTGATAGATGCAACATTAGAAAAATGTTCGTAATAGGTATCTTGATGATGATGTGAATGTTGCTGATTTACCTCATGATGATGAGTGTGAATCACATCTACATAGGCATGCTTTTGAAAGCGGTTTTCAGTCGCATGCTCGTTAAAATGCAGACATAGTGCAAGACTGATGATGCAAACCAGACACATCATCACATATCTCATTTTTGAATCTTGCACTATTGCCATCATATTGAACTTCTCTACCCTTTCTGCTCAGCGAAACCGTCAGATTTTTTCTGAAGAGCTTGGTTAAACCAAACATAGAGGGTGGGCAGAATAATCAAGGTAAGTAGCGTTGAGGAAATAATTCCCCCTATAACAACGGTTGCAATTGGGCGCTGTACTTCTGAACCAATCCCCACGTTTAAAGCCATAGGGATAAAGCCCAAAGAGGCAACCAGTGCAGTAATCAGCACTGGCCGCAAACGTTCTAATGCACCATGTTTTACTGCATCAATCAGCCCTTCACCCTGATCACGCAATCTCTGAATGGCCGATACGAGTACCAAACCATTGAGTACTGCAACACCCGATAAAGCAATAAAACCAACAGCAGCCGAGATAGAGAAAGGAATATCACGGAGGGCTAAAGCAATGACTCCACCCGTTAATGCAAAAGGCACACCAGTAAAGACCAGCACACTATTTCTGATATTGCCTAAGGCCATATAAATCATTGCAAATATCAAAATCAAAGCGATGGGTACAACAATCATAAGTCGATTAGAGGCTGACTCCATTTGTTCAAAAGTACCGCCCCAAGTGAGCCAGTAACCTTCTGGCATTTGGAAATCAGAGTTTAATTTTGATTGTGCATCAGCAATGTAACTACCGATATCAGTACCACGCACGTTTGCCGTGATCACAATACGACGTTTACCATTTTCACGAGAAATTTGGTTTGGTCCTTGAATATTCTTCAATTCAATCAATTCGGACAACAATACACTTGAACCATCAGGCAAACTGACAGGAATTTGATACAGTTTTTCCAGGTCAGTTACTGAGTTTTGATCCATCCGCACAACAATATCGAACTTACGATCACCCTCAAATACTTTACCTGCTGTTTCACCCGTGATGAGATTAGAAACATGCTTTTGCACATCTTCTGCATCTAACCCATAGTTCGCAATCATGTCTTTCTTGAGTTCAACAGACACCATTGGCAGTCCCGACATCTGTTCAACTTTCAAGTCAGCTGTACCGTTCACACCTTCAAGTACATCTGCAACACCATTCCCTAATTCCAAAAGCTGCTCTAAATCATCTCCGTAAATTTTTACAGCAACGTCCGTACGGACACCTGAAATAAGTTCGTTAAATCGCATTTGAATCGGTTGAGTGAATTCATAGTTGTTTCCATATACACTTTTAGAAACACGTTCAATTTCAGTAACGATAGCGGATTTTTCTTTATCGGGATCTGGCCACTGATCGCGTGGTTTCAATATGACAAAATTATCAGCTACGTTTGGTGGCACCGGATCAGTTGCAATCTCAGCCGTACCGACTTTGGCAAATATCGTTTGAACCTCAGGGATTTTCTTGATTTCTTTCTCAAGCGCATATTGCATTTCGACCGCTTGAGTTAAGGACGTTCCCGGTATACGCAGCGCATGTAATGCCACATCACCTTCATCTAAAGAGGGAATAAATTCAGACCCCAATCGTGTTGAAAGGCTTGCACTAAATACAAAGAATACAGCTACAAAAGCAATCAGCTTGTACCTATGATTCAATGACCAATCTAAGACCGGGTTATAAATCTTTTTAATGAAGTAAACAATTCTAGACTCTTCATCTTTGATTTTACCTGCGGTCACTAAAGCCACCATTGCAGGTACAAATGTAATCGATAGAAGCATAGCGGCAACCAATGCCATCACTACGGTCATTGCCATAGGCGTGAACATCTTGCCTTCTACCCCAGTCAAGGTCATTATCGGCAAATACACCAAGATGATAATCAACTGACCGTAGAGAATGGCTTTTCGTGATTCTTTAGTCGCTTCAAAAACCGTTGTGAATCGTTCTTGACGGGTGAGTATTCGTCCTAATTCTTTCTGCTTCATGGCCAATCTGGCCAGTGAGGCTTCAACAATTACCACGGCACCATCTACAATGATCCCGAAGTCCAAAGCCCCTAAGCTCATTAAATTTGCACTAATTTTCTGATTCACCATGCCTGTGATAGTCATCAACATCGACAGTGGTATCACCATTGCGGTAATCAGCGCAGCACGGAAATGACCCAGAAAAATGAACAACACGACAATGACCAGAATTGCACCTTCAAGCAAATTCTTCTTCACGGTTTCAATCGTGGCATCCACTAATGTCGTACGGTTATATACTGCTTTGGCTTCAACACCTTCAGGTAAGGACTTTTGGACTTGCTGTAATTTTTGATCTACTGCATCAGCGACATTACGCGAGTTTTCTCCAATCAGCATAAAAGCTGTACCCAGCACAATTTCCTGGCCATCTTTTGTTGCAGCGCCTGTACGGAGTTCGTGTCCAATAGAAATCTTAGCTACATCTTTTAAACGCAAGATATAACCATTGCTTGTGGTGATCGGAATATTCTGAATTTGCTCAATCGAACTGATTTGAGAATCAGAACGTATCAAGTACTGCTCACCATTCTTCTCAATATAGCCTGAACCTTTATTCATGCTATTTTTAGAAATTGCATCCAAAATAGTCTTTTGATCTAGACCAATACTTCGTAAATACGCATAGTCAGGCTGTACAACAAATTGTTTTAAATAGCCACCAATCGTATTGATTTCATTTACACCTTCAACATTTCGAAGCTGAGGCTTGATCACCCAATCTTGAAGTGTTCGCAATTCAGTAGGTGAAAGTGGATTCTGATTGTTTTTTGCATTTTCCACCGTGTACATGAAGATTTCGCCAAGTCCTGTAGAAACAGGACCCATAGAAGTCGATATCCCCCCCGGAAGACTGGGTGTAACCCCTTGCAACTTTTCATTCACTAGCTGACGGGCAAAGTAAATGTCCGTCCCTTCCTTAAAAATCGCAGTCACTTGAGATAAGCCATATCTGGATACTGATCGGGTATAGTCCAGATTAGGAATACCAGCCAAAGCCGTTTCAATTGGATAGGTGACCTGGGACTCCATCTCGGTTGGAGATAAGCCCTGGGCTTCACTGTTAATTTGAACTTGGACGTTGGTAATATCGGGTACAGCATCAATGGGCAGTTTAAAATAGTTGTAAACGCCAAATGCTCCTATGAATAGGAAAACGATCAGTACCAGCCAACGATTCTTTATCGAGAACTTTACAATTTGGTCAAACATAAACGCTACCCCTTAATGATCATGAGTAGCGCCAGATTTACCCAGCTCTGCTTTTAATAAATAAGAATTCCCGGCAGCATACACTTGTCCTGCTTTCAGGCCAGATTTCACCTCAACATAACCGTTAAATTTATCGCCTAATTCTAGAGGACGTGCTTCAAACTCATTTCCCACACGAATAAATACTACATCCCAGTCACGGAAGTTCTGTAAAGCATCTTCACGGACAACCATCGGTTTCATACTCTGGTTTTCAAAGATTTCTGCAGTGATTAACTGCCCTGAACGCCATCTGAACTGGTTTGGAATTTCAATAAAGACTTGCGCAGTTCGTGTTTTTGGATCAATCACGTCACTGATGTATTTGATGTGCCCCAATGCTTCCTGTGTAGCTGTTTGAGTTTGAGGCTTAACAGTTACTTTATTATTTGGATTAATGGCATCCAGTTGATCCGCAGGCACATTGACTACAGCAAGTAACTGAGTTGTATTGGCAATTTTGAACAATGGAGATGATGGCGTTACATTAGAACCCACTGCTCCAAGCACCTGTAGAATCGTGCCTGACATCGCGGCTCTGACTTCAATTGTTCCATTACCCGCACCTCCATAAGAGCTGATTAAACTATTAAGCTCATTGGCCCGAGTCTGTGCATCTTCAAATTCACGTTTGGCATTGATGTAGTCAATTTCAGGCGAAACACGTTTTTGAAATAAAACTCTTTCTTGCTCCATTTTCTTGCGTGAAAATTGTAAATTATCTATCGCAATAGAACGCTCAGCATTTAAACGGATCAAGTCTTGGCTTTGTACAGTCGCCAAAAGATCCCCCTGATTCACTTTATCGCCAATTGAACGGTATGTTTTTATTAATGTTCCGCTCGCTTTAGGTGTAATAAAACTTTCAAAATTATCAGGAAATTTCAGTTCGCCTTTGAGTTCAAGTGCATTTTCAAACATCATGGGTTCAACTTTTAAAAGTTCCAAACCACTGCTCTTGATACTGCTATCAAGCATAGTGACTCGTCCCTCTTTGGTATCCCATTTCCAAGTATGTTTTTTACCTTGATAATCAACATTGATCACCATCAAGAATGAATGTGGCTCATAGACAATTTCATTCCCAATCAGATAATCGCTTTCCGGTTCAAATTCAATATTCTGCTCTGCATCAAGACGCTTGACAAAAATATTGGCGCTAATCTCTTCTGGTTTTAATGGCTTATCTTTAAAGTAGCCATACACCCGTAAATGAGGCTCTACCCCTTCCTCGAAGATTTTGACTTCAGCCGCAAAATCACCATCGCGATATAAACGGCCCCCATGCGGGCCTTTTTCATCTCCCGCCACAGCAACTTTTTCTTCAGCCCCTTCACTCTGACTTGAAGTTTCGGCTTTATTACCCGTTTTGTACCAAGCGATTGCACATAAAACGACTAATAAAGCGATCACACCTGTAGTAATTAAAGCATTGGTTGGTTTATTCATATTTTCAGGCCTTATTCTTGATCTAAATTGGTCACATAATTTCGTTCAACCTCTGCAATTTGATTTTGCAAAGCCAACCACAAATCGAAACGAGCGAGATGTTTATCCAACCAAATTTGCTTAATACTATTGAGTTCAAGTAAAGAAATTTTTCCTGCCTGATAGCCCATTTCAGCAATTCTCAAACTTTCTTTGGTGGCAGGAAGTATCGACTGATCATAGTTTTTGATCGAATCAATCAGGTTCGATACTTCAATAGACTTATTTTCTAATTCAATTTTAGAGTTACGGTTTACGAGAAGAGATCGCGTTTCTGCACGCTCTTGCTCAGCTTGTGCAAGTGCAATACCCCCCTTATTTCGATTAAAAACAGATAGGGGAATAGATGTAGAAACTAAGAAAACTTGATCATTGGTCTCCTGATAGTTCCTTACCCCTAAACCTAGCGTAATATCTGGCACGGCTTCTTTTTTAGCTAATTCATACTGGGTTTTAGCCAGTTGAGTTTTAAGCAAGGCCTCTTGTTCAGATAAGCTCACTTTATCGGCAAAGTTAATGCTTAAAGGAACTTCAATTGCTTGATCAGGTAATACAGATATGAATTTGGAACACAGATTTTTTTGAAATTGAACTTTCTTCACTTCGTTCTGATAACGTAGTTTTGATTCAGACGATAAAGCTGAACTCAATTGAACGTCAGATGGAATTACTCTGCCAAACTTCAATTTTTCATTCAGTACCTGGGCTTGTCTCGCATTCATCTTGCTTTCGGTAGAATAAATTTCTACCCGCTTTGAAGCCGCATACCAATTTGACATACAAACACGGAAATCGGCTTTTAATTCAGCCTGACGCTTCAATGCCTCAAATTGGTTGTTATTGCCTTGAAAACCTGCCAACTGCCTACGCAAAGCGCGTTTATTATTGAGAGGAATATCCTGAGACAAACCAATCATCGTCGTTGGTCCATCAAGATCTTTAAGGTCTGAATTACCTAAATTGTCTAATTCAAGATTAAACGTAGGATTATTAAGTCTACCGGCATATTTATGATTTATGGCATATGCGTGTTGAGACTGTTGCAAACTATTCAGAATTGAATCGTTTGAAATTACCTGTTGTTGTAGCTGAACGTAATCAGATGCTGCAAATAATCGAGTCGTTGCTGCTACTAAACCACAGGCAAGAAATATCTGATATTTTTTAGACATGACTTTACCTATACAAAAAAATGAAAATTATTTTTTGTACAGAAAAATCAATTTCTTATAACGATTAAATCTTTTGTAAAGATATAGGAATTACAAAGGGATTCTATCCTTTTCCTAAGTACATAAGATCGAACGGGTCGTTCAAAAAGACTCAGAAAAAGCAGAATGAGCGGGAGGGAAAAACTCAAGAGAAAAACTGGATCAATGCTCATTTGGTCTTTAGCTTGAACCGGTGGAGTAGAATGATGAAAAGGTGATTCATCATAACTGGTCCAGTTGTGATTTTTAATGTCTTCTATTAAAACCTGCTCTTCAGCATGGTGAATAAGTGACCATTGGCTGGAACTGTCTGTTTCAACGGAGATAGTCACATCGTGATGATGATCAAGATTTTTAGCTATAACGGGCGCCCACGTGTAAGCTCCCGTTGTTGTTATCGCAAACAAAAACAGGACAAACGCAAGAATAAGTTTTGAGAACTTATTATGTGGCATACTAAAAAATCATCTCGAGATTCGCAGAAAGCATACTGAATAGAACTTCAAAAGTAAATTGTTACCTAAGATAAAAAATATTTGTATTAGATCTTTTTCATAAATCATCTTTTACTAAGCTCTAAGTTATAGATTTGAATAACCATAGATTTTGTAGACACCATTTAGTTAAAGATAACTTGGAATATGAGCTTATTCAACATAATGGAGGTTATGCGAAATTAACATGTAAGCCCAAAATAGAAATGTCCGCTTTTAGAATATGCACTTTTGCAATTATAGAAGCGGACGGTTTGATATGTTGGTGTCTACAAAATCGGTGGCTATTCATAGCTTATCAACTAAAGAACTATTTATTTGAGTATTACTGAAAGCTTGAACATCTACCACTTTATCAAAAAGCTGTAATTTTTTAATTTCTTTTATCTGAGATTTATTTTCGAGAGAGAGAATATTTGTTGCATATAATTCTTTATCCAGATATGCAGGATTAAATGATAAACCTATCTCATCAATCTCAAACCCCTCTTCATCTAAAACTTTCACAAATTCAAAATATTCATTTTGAACATATCCATCTTCATCTTTAGAAACAATGATGGAAGCCTGTACAGATAAGACATACTCATCATCAATTAGAAAAAACTTACCCTTTAAATCAATAACTTTTATCATGTAAATTATCCGAAATTAGTACTATTTATTTTTCGATTATATTTCATTATTAGAATATTTGATTCAATTTAATCATATACATACGTCAAACTACGTCGTAAAAATTTCTATTAGTCTGATTCTTAATTTTGAGATGTCTTAAAATTAAGAATCAGACACATTATACAAAATTCACCAATATGTTTATATAATTCAGTTACTTAAAATATAACAGAAAGTTCAACCGATACCATTTGGGTCTTTTTCATGATTTTTCATGTTCTAGAGTCATTAAGTGTGCAATATTCCACGAGTTTATATAGCATTCCTTTAATGCTAGAGCACGATAAGGTCTCCTTATCTAATTTCCTTATACAAAATCTCCAAACATATTGATTCATTATCAAATAAATTGTAAAGTCAAAACACTATATATTGTGTTTAAAAATAACAACAAACACAACATATGTGTTTTTTGCTTTTTTATAGGAATAATTTTAACAGGGCTGAGCTAATTATGACGACTCAACAGCAGTTTCTTGATCTACTCTCTGACATTGAACCCTCTACTACAACAGTTAATGACTGTTCAAGCGCACACAATACACTTCGTGATGCCTTAGAAGAACATAATGAATTTAGCAAAGTACATGTTAAAACATTCCTATCAGGATCTTATATAAGGAATACGGCTGTACGCCCTACTGCGATAGGAGGTATTACACAAAGACCTGATGTCGATATTATTGCCGTTACCAATCATACAAAAGATGATGAACCTCAAATTGTCTTGGATGCAATACATCAAGCATTAAAAGATATTGGATATACAGACCTTACAGTTAATCGTCGCTCAGTAAATGTTAAATTAAAAAAAGTGGACATGGATGTCGTACCTGTCATTGCTAACGGTGATACTTTTCTAATTCCTGACATTCATCTTAAAGAATGGTTAACAACTAATCCTCCAGCGCATACACAATGGACAATTTATGTAAATAAACAAGCTAATGGCAACTTTAAACCACTTGTTAAGCTCTTCAAATGGTGGAAACGCGAGAATTTGCCAGACTTAAAACGTCCGAAAGGTTTTATCTTAGAATGCTTAGTTGCTAAGCATATGGATTACAATGAGACAAATTACGAAAAGTTATTTGTCCATCTTTTGGAAACTATCCGAGATTCTTATGAACTCTATACTTCATTAAATTGGATTCCCCACTTAGAAGATCCCGGTGTTGCAGGGAATAATGTTTTTTCTGCGGTCACAGCAGAAGAGTTCAAGACCTTTCATGAAAAGGTAAAAGAACAAGCTACTATTGCACGAAATGCATTAAATGAAACAGATGATGATAAAGCATTAACATTATGGCGTCAGGTTCTAGGTAGTCGCTTTCCTCGTTCTACCTCGCAAAGAAGCACCAACTCCGCTGGTATAGCCAACTCTTTAATTCGCCCCGCTCTAGGCTTGGGACTAACATTCCCTTCTACTCCTGTTTATCCAAATAAACCAGGAGGTTTTGCATAATGTCCTTACTACAAACACCATCAGAACGCTTAATTCAAGAACAGCAGTTAATAGCTAATCTCGAAAATGAAGAACCTAACTTCAAGATTCATGAATGGCACTCAATAGATACAAATGAACTGCATTTAAGCTTCTCTCTTAAGATAAATACTTTAGATTTTAATGGTGTTTTAGTATACCCCGAGCTTTTTCCAGATATACCTGCATATATACGCCCTCAAAAATCAGGTGAAAAGTGGAGTTTCGCACACCAATACGGAGGCTCAGGAGTACTATGTTTAGAATATGGACCAGATAATTGGCATACTAATATTACTGGAGCACACCTGATCAAAAGTGCTCAACGTCTCTTATTAACTGATGTAGTTAGCGTATTGAAACCGGACATCGAGCCTGTACCTTCTCGACATTACGAAACAGAGGGGCAAAAAATAAGGAAAAATTCGAAAAGATTCCTCCCAACGCCTATGCTACAGCCTACACTAATAAATATTGAATCTGAAAAGGTTGAAATCAAAGGTACTTTCTCTACTATCTATGATAATGCAGTATTTGTAATCACTAGTATCCAAGATGAACCCATCCCAGATATAACACCATCATTTGCGAATGAGTTAAATGAGTTGTCTGGTTGGGCGATACGCACAGATTCTTTCCACCTAATAAAAGAATCTGTAACTGACCTAGTTTCACTTCAAACTTTCCTAAATACTTTATGGCCTAGCGAAGAAGAGTTTTCAAACTCTATAAAAACTATCTTGGTTTATGACTTACAAGGTCAAATGGAGTTATTTCTTGTCAGTGAAGCATCCTCATTTTTTTTAAATTTCAAATCAATTGATCTATATAAAGATCATAATCAAAGATTACCGACTCTATTTAATAATCTTAAAGATATAAAAATAGCCATCATAGGCCTTGGATCATTAGGTAGTAAAATTGCTATTTCTTTAGCAAGATCTGGTTGTAAAGATTTTCTACTTGTAGATGACGATATTCTTGCACCACATAACATTGTCCGCAATGAACTCAACTTGTTAGATATCGGCTTTTCTAAAACCTATGCGGTTGAACGAGCCTTAAAACGAATAACTTTTGACATGAAGGTTAGAACTTATGAGATGCAAATCGGTGGGCAAGAAAATCCTTCTTTGAATGCTGATATCGCTAATGCTATTGCCACATGTAATATGATTATCGATGCAACAGCAAATGCTCATACATTTGTAACTTTAGCTGCAATAGCAAAAAGAAAACATATTCCAATGGTATGGGGCGAAATATTTGGTGGAGGTGGTGGAGCAATGATGGCTCGAAGTCGACCAATCCTTGATGCTCCACCATTAGAAATCCGCAATCATATTCATGGTGTATTAAGTAAGCAAGAACCGATTCCAGGGGGAAAAGCCAGTAACTACGGTTTTGAAACACCAGATCAGGTTTATATTGCATCAGATGCGGATGTAACCGCTCTTTCAGCAGCAATGACACAGTTCATATTAGATATTTTATGTCCTCAAGATAGTGAACCTTCTGCTTACCCTGCTTCAGCATACTTAATAGGATTTCGTAAATACTGGATCTTTAAATGTCCTTTTGATACCTATCCTATCGACTGTTCAGGTGCATTAGTATCAGAAACACTTATAGGTAATCAGCAACCAGAAAGGCAAAGTATTGATTCAGACACAGAGCCTCAACATATAGAAGATTAATTCTGATGCTTACAATATCCATTCCTACTGACATACAAGATTTGCTGATAAAAGCTCTACTAAAATCTGGAATCCATGAATGTGGTGGTGTTTTGATGGGTGAGCATATAGGTATAAATCATTTTAGAGTCAGCTCATTAACTGTGCAAAAGACTGGGGCTATTGCATCCTTTGTACGAGGGATTACAGATGCTATTAAAGCTATACGCCATTTTCACAAATCAACAAACAATAATTATCAAAGATTTAATTATTTAGGTGAATGGCATAGTCATCCTCTTTTTAGTGTACAACCTAGCAGTAAAGACCATCACACAATGAGAGAATTAGTATCTGATCTTAAAGTTGGTGCAAATTTTGTGGTCTTACTAATTTTTCGTTTAGAAGATAACAATCTTGAAGGTAGTGCCCATACTTACTTGCCAGATGGTTCTTGCCATCAATCCTTCTTAGATTTTGAGAGATAATAATGAGTGCTAGTTTATTAGAAAAACAATCAACTGGTGGTGCAATTGCACGGGTTGGATTTGAGTATCAAGATGCTTTTGTATTGAGAAACTTACCTCTATGGCTTTCACAAAGTGCATTTAGTCACTTCGTTAGCGAATCAATAGGTGATGTTGAGGCTTGCTATTTTTCTGCAGAAAAAACTTTGCAACGTGTTATGTATGAAGCTAAAAATCATCCCTTATCTCCTAAAGAGTTTTGGGAAGAAATTAAGCGCTTTAAACAGGCTTTTGATATCCCATCGAATGACTTTATTCGCTTTGGATTAGTGTGCCCTAGCTATTCCTCTAGTTTTGATCATTTATTTGCATCAATTGAGCGAATTAGAGGTGTTGGCTCTTCATATAGTACAAATTCCGCGGTTTTACAGAATAGTCGGCAAGAGATTATTAACTGGTGTACCGAAAAAGGATATAAAGCTTCATTGGCTGAATTTGCACTTGATCATGTTGATTTTTTATCCTTCACTGAAGATGACAACGACTCAATATTTATAGGTCAAATTACGGAAAATTTGCCTGTTATCGAGCTACTTCCCCGTGATATCAAAAATCTCAGAGAGCAATTTAAATATCTAATTTCCCATTCCTCTTTTGGCCCTATATATCGTAAGGAACTTGAAAAGCTTATCCTGCTTGCTCTCAAAGAAAATACAAATCTTTGGCTATCGAATCCTATTAAAATTAACCTTTCATCACCAATTCAATATCAAGAATTAAACTTAGATATTAATGATTTCAATAATTCTAATCGTTCCCAAAAAACCCCTAGTGATTGGAAAAATTTAATTCAAAAGGCAATTTCTATTGGTGACTTTATACATAACAATGGGGACCGAAGAACTGTTCTCATAGATGGTAAACAAAGAATGTCTACCGCCTGTATGCTTGGTTACGTATTCAGTGCTACACGAAATTTTCTACTTGAAATAGAACATAATAGCATCTCTTACCGCACAGATAATCATCAGCAAAAGGACGGTACTTTTTTTAATAAACTAGAGTCTTATGAACAACAAGGTGAAACTGAAGCGATTGTTACTATTGGATTCCCTACCTCTATAGGTAGAGACATTGAATCTACTAGTCTTGGCGTAAAGGGATTACCTAAATTGAATTTAGAAAGTACTAATGTGATTGATAGTATTGAAACTCTGAATCTTGCAGTTAGAGAGGCTAAATCAGCTTTAGTTTCTTTCAAATCCAACAATCAATTGTCCAAACTGCATCTCTTTATTAAAGCCCCCTCATTATTTGCGATGGTCTTGGGACATCGTTTGAATGGAATTTGTGATATTCAACTTTATGATTGGATAGATGGACAATATATACCTACTGTTATGCTTCAATCTTAAAAATAATTAAGCTGACAATTTTAATTAGGAAGCATAATTGCCAATAAATCATTATTTTAATTAAGGACATATCGCCTTATACAATCTGTCCTTTTTTTTATTGTTATAAACTCCTGAATCAATCGCTTTTTCTAATTTTTTTGCTATTTTTATTGTTTTTTTAATTCGTATACATAGGTTGAAATGACATAATTTGAGCACCCTGTCTCTCTTACTATATGAAAGTCGTTTTAAACTCTACATCACACAAGTTATTTAAATCTTTCTCAAAAGAGAAATTCATCTATTAACCACAATATGTAGGTTTTTTCAAGACCCTATACACCATATGATGTGATCTATATAATGAATGCAATGGACCCACTATGTGGGTCCAAACAAGATACTGAAGCTTGTTGATAAAAGACTCTTCTTTATTAAGGATAGTGTCTTTACTTATTGGCATGAAAAAATGTATACATTTTTTCACTATTTTTGTTCTAGATAAGTATTTATCTAAATGTAAATAAAGGATTTTTTCAATGTATACATTTTCAACATCAATAGAATGTCAATAATCTGACAGGTTTTAAATCCTCCCCGACCCTCCTTTAATAAAGGAGGGAGAAAATCCCCCTTTTCAAAGGGGGACTTCCAGAAATCAAAATAGGTGGATGGAAGCCCCTCCTTTATTAAAGGAGGGGTTTGGGGAGGATTTAGAATTTAATACAAATAAGGAAACCTCAATGCCCCATATGACCCACAACTACATGTTAGGACTTGCGGCATTGCTGATTTCCTTTGGTATTACCTTTTATTTACCGATTGCTTATTTCTGGTTCAAAGTTCGCCAACAGCGTAAACAAAATAAGTAGTGGGGATTATTGCTCCTGTATAAAACTAGAGCATTCATCGACAAAACTTAATTTTGCTTACACAAATTAAGCGTATAGTAAGACATCTCAGCCAAGCTGAATGTCTCATAAAAGATATAAAGCAACGTAGAGAGAATTGATATGTCTATCCTAAGTTGGGACGATTTCGAAGATGATTCGCAAAAACCGGCTGCACCTGAACAGCAGCCTGCGCCCGTCGAGCCGCAAAAAGCGACTAATTCACAGATGGTATCTGATGCAGGCAACGCATCGCCGGATGTGGCAGCTGCACAACCCCTTAGAGCCACTCAAAACCGAGGATCAAATCCAACCGATTCGCTGGCAAGAGCATCTGCTTCCCTAGAGCAGCTTGATGTTGCTCCAGGCCTTGAAGAGCTTGAAATGGGTGCACAGCGTGTACAGGTTGACGACAAGGCGATGATCAACTGTCGTGCAGACTTGAACCAGCTTGTTCCATTCAAATACGAATGGGCTTGGCAGAAGTATCTGGACGGATGTGCAAACCACTGGATGCCGCAAGAAGTCAACATGAACCACGACATCGCGCTGTGGAAGTCTGAAAATGGCTTGACTGAAGATGAACGTACCATTGTGATGCGTTCACTTGGTTTCTTCTCGACTGCGGATTCACTGGTTGCAAACAATCTGGTACTGGCGATTTACCGTCACATTACCAACCCTGAATGCCGTCAGTACATCTTGCGTCAAGCATTTGAAGAAGCGATTCATACTCACGCTTATCAGTACTGTATCGAGTCGCTAGGTATGGATGAAGGCGAAGTCTTCAACATGTACCGCGAAGTACCGTCAGTAGCGCGTAAAGCCGCTTGGGGCCTGAAATATACCCAGTCTTTAAGTGACCCTACTTTTAAAACTGGTACACCTGAAAACGACCAGATTTTGCTTCGCAACCTGATCGCGTTCTACTGTGTACTTGAAGGTATCTTCTTCTACTGTGGTTTCAGCCAGATCCTGTCGATGGGCCGTCGTAACAAGATGAACGGTGTTGCCGAGCAATTCCAGTACATCCTGCGTGATGAGTCTATGCACCTGAACTTCGGTATCGACATGATCAACCAGATCAAGATCGAAAACCCAGGTTTATGGACCACTGAATTCCAGGAAGAAATCATCCAGATGATTCTTGAAGGTACGATGCTTGAAATCGAATACGCACGTGACACCATGCCACGCGGTGTACTTGGCATGAATGCTGGCATGATGGAAGAATACCTGAAGTTCATTGCTAATCGTCGTCTGGCGCAATTAGGCTTGCCTGAACAGTTTGCTGGTGTGAACAACCCATTCCAGTGGATGTCAGAGATGATGGACTTGCGTAAAGAGAAGAATTTCTTCGAGACGCGCGTAACAGATTACCAAACTGGCGGTGCGTTAAGCTGGTAAGGTTTAGCTTAAAATGACACGACATCTGTGATTTTAACTTTAAATAAAAAGCCACCCTTGCGGTGGCTTTTTTATGATCTGATTTATCGTCTTCAATTCTGGGATTTATTTCAACCGCTTCCCTGCTTCATCAATAATCATTTCCCCCTCTTCATTGCTAAACGCTGCGCACTGCGGAGCAGAAAGAATATCTAAAACAACTTCTGATGGAGGAACTCTACAAGTTCACCTTACTCACCCGCGGTCAGTCTGCTGATCTCACCGATCGATATTCTGAACGGGTCGAAAGTGCCGGGGAATTATCAAAGCGGGTAAATCAGAAAACAATCTAGTATTTTCCAGACTGCTTCGATTCATCTTTTTAAAACCTCAATATTTAAAATCCCGCTTTAAAAGCGGGATTTTTTATTTTGAAAATTTAGCAGCCACAAATCATTTCAATTAAAACTCTTTTGTCACGCTCAAACCCGCACTCCAGTTTCGCCCTTCTGCTGGTTCATAGAAACGACTATTGCTTTCATTGACAATCACTGAACCTGAATAGTCTTTATCAAAAAGATTATCGACACGTGCAAAAGTTTTGACAGACCAGTCTTTCATATTCCATTTATAGCCAACATTGGCACCAGCAACAGTATAGCTGGGTGCATATTCAGTATTGGTATCATTGACATAAATTCGATCTGAATAACGTACATCCAAACCTGCACTCAAACCATTTTCAGGTTTCCAGCCCAGACTTAAAAATGCCTGATTTTTGGCAATACCGGGAATATAGTTACCCGATGCTATTCTAGATACTACAACCTCTCCTTCATCATTCCGAAGTTCAGGAATATCTGCATCAAAAGTAGCATCTATATAGCTATAGCTGGCTTGAGCAGTGAGATCACGCCATAAATTTTTATTCCAGGAGAGTTCAATACCTTCTCTTAAAGTTTTATCGGCATTACGGAAAGTAGAGCGACCATTGTCATTACCTGCAGAAACAATGTCATTCTTCGTCTTGGTCTGGAAAACTGCAACAGTAAAATCACCTAATGTATTTGCAGATTTCAATCCCATCTCATAAGTTCTACTTTCTGCTGCTTTTAGATCAAGTGTGCGACTACTGCCATCTGCTGGATAAGACATTTCGGTAAAGGTGGGCGTTTCAAAGCCTTGTGCATAACTGGCATAAGTCATCAGCTCAGGAAAAATCTGCCAGCTTAGAGCCAGTGAAGGCAGTAATTTCTGATAATCGGTTTTACCCGAATTATTGCCATTCGCCAGAAACTTGTCTTTAGACTTGAAATGTACATTGCTATAGCGCAGGCCGGCATCTAAAGTCCAATCGGGAGCAAAATGATAAGAAGCTTGCAAATACGGATCTAAATTCCACAGGGTATTATCTTCATCTCGACGCAGTTCGCCTTTGACTCCCAAGCGATCACCTAAAAAGTTTTGATAGCCTTTACGGTCTTCAGTCATGGCATCAAAAGCGAGACCAGCAATCAGTTGGATATCTGGCAGAATATCTTTACCCGTCCAGCGTAAATCTGTCCCATAAAAATTACGGTCAAAATCAATCACGCCACCCGCATGATTAACTCCACCTTGTGCTGTACGAGGAATCGACTGATATTGCGTGACTGCGCGCTGTCCCCAGTAGGCCATGCCATACAGTTCATGCTGGTCATTGATCGGTTTATTCCAGGTTAAACCTGTTTGCAGCTGTTCAATTTCTTTACGTGCATTATAAAGAAGGACGTTGGTCGCGACCTGTCGGGGATTGGCCTTCCACTGCTCTCGGGTTAAACCACCCGGATCATCTGCAGCAATTTTAACGTAGTTATTCATCCAGTTGATTTTAGAACCATCTTCCAGATCCCAGGTCAGCTTGGCATTATTCAAAACTTTATGTGCACTGCTGTGGTCACGGTAACCATTGGTATCAAAATAAGAGGAGCTAATGACATAGCTTGGCTCTGAAGTATTCTCTGAACCGCCTTGTAAAACCAGCTTGGTTTGCCCTTTATTTTGACTACCTGCAGAATGCCCCAGTTCAACCGAGTCAGCACCTTGCCCCTCTCGCGTGGTGGTTAAAATCGTCCCACCGGAAGAGTTGCCATACAGTGATGAAAATGCACCACCCAATACTTCAATATGATTCAGACTGTTTAAATCAATATTCGAGGTTTGCCCTTGCCCATCCGGCATTGTTGCAGGGATTCCATCTACATATAAACGCACACCACGCACACCAAAACTGGAACGTGCCCCAAAGCCCCGCATTGAAATTTGCAGGTCTTGGGCATAGTTTTCACGGTTATTTAGCTGTAATCCTGGAACGCCTTTTAATGTTTCCGAAAGGTTCACATTCATGCTGTTATCTTGTTCTTGATTCAGATAATACACTGACGCCGGTGTGGTCAATCGCTCCCGATCGGTACGGGTCGCTTGAATGACAATCGTGTCTAACCTTTGGACTTCTTGTGTGTCATTTTCTGCATAAATATTCTGACCTACGCAAGCAATCAGGCAGGACAAGGTCGATCTCACAAATGGAAATTTCGGGCTTTGATACATAAATGACAGGCCTTATTTGAAAGTGGTTTAATGCGGCAAATACCTTATCGAGATGGCGTACATCTCATGATTCAATTCATTTTGTTTTAAGCATCGATATCCAATAAATGCGTTGATTCGATGACATATAGTTCGCTCAATGGATAGAAAAACTTTGAGCTTAAAATTCTGTGTTTGATAAATTCAGACTTGATTAATCCTTTATCTGAATTGCACTTAAAATCAGCCATATACAAAGCATATTATTTTAATGCGATCTGAATGAAATTGAGCTTTCAGCAACAAATCAACATCATTTCTCTGTATCCTTAAAACTCGATGTAGGCATTCAACAATACATAATAAAAAAGCCTGACGAATCAGGCTCCTTCATACTGATTTAAAAGTTTAACTATTTATTGTCTGGCAAGGCATAAGCCACCAGAGAGTCACCCATTTTGGTGCCAAAGGAACCATGACCACCCGCCATAATGACCACATACTGCTTGCCATTGGCTTCATAAGTCATTGGCGTAGCCTGACCACCTGCAGGAAGACGGCCTTTCCACAATTCATCACCGTTGTTCACGTTAATGGCACGGATATAGTTATCTTGAGTTCCGCCCACAAACATCACGTTGCCCGCAGTTGAAATAGGACCACCCAACATCGGCACACCCATTTTGAATGGCGGCAATGGAATGCCCGGCATACTGTCACGAATGGTACCGATGCGGCGTTTCCATGCCACTTCATGAGTATTTAAGTCCACACCTGCGACAAAGCCCCAAGATGGCTGTTTACACGGCAGTCCAAATGGAGACAGGAACGCACTGATTTCAACGCCATAAGGCACACCATACATCGGTTGAACACCTGCTTCTGTACCTGCACCTTTAGCCGTCTTAGGACGGTTCGGATCTTGAGGAATCAGTTTTGATACAAATGGCAGGCCAATCGGGTTGGTCAATGCAATTTGACGGTCCGGATTCACCGACATACCACCCCATTCAAACACACCCAAATTGCCCGGGAAGACCAGTGTCCCATTTTCAGAAGGTGGTGTATAAATGCCATCGTAATTCAGTTTGTGGAACGCAACACGGCAGACCAACTGGTCAAACATGGTCGCACCCCACATCTGTTTATCGGTCAATTTCTCTTGTGGCGCCAGATTAAAATCAGAGAACGGTTGAGTTTTAGAATAGAACTCACCTTTAGTTTGAGGTCCGCGTTTCACAGATTGTGGTACCGGTTTCTCGGTAATCGGTACAATCGCTTTACCATTACGACGATCCAGCACAAAAGCATTACCGGTTTTGGTCAAGACATAAATGGCTGGAACCATATTGCCGTTTTTGTCTTTAATCTCGGTCAATGTCGGCTGTGAAGGTACGTCCATATCCCACAAATCGTGATGGGTAGTCTGGAAGTTCCATACCAGTTTGCCGGTCGTCGCATTCAGGGCAAGCATCGAGTTGGCATAACGCTCGTCCAGCTCAGTCCGGTGACCACCGTAAATATCCGGGGTACCGACACCCGTTGGTACGTAGACGATATCCAGCTCTGCATCATAGGCCAAAGGTGCCCATGCATTTGGTGAGTTGTGTACAAATTTTTGACCCGGTGCAGGAATCAAATTCGGATCTTCAGCGCCTGTGTCAAATACCCAAAGCAGTTCACCGGTATTCACGTCATAACCACGGATCACACCCGATGGTTCTTCAGTTGAATAGTTGTCGGTAGTTGAACCCGCAATAATAATGGTGGTGCCGGTTACTACAGGCGGTGAGGTTGGAATATAACCGCCCGGATATGGGAATGGCATATCTTTTTGCAGATCGACTTCGCCATTTTTACCAAAATCAGAACAGACTTTACCGGTGGTCGCATTGACCGCCACTAAACGCCCATCATTGACCGGTAAAATGACTTTTTGTGGACATTCAGCAGAGCTGCTTTTTTTCGCAGCGAGACTGCTTTCAAAACCAGCCGTATTGTTGACATCATAATAAGACACGCCACGACAGGTTAAATGCTGATAGGTATGATCAGCTTTCAGCTTTGGATCATAGGTCCATTTCGCCTTACCTGTTGCCGGATCAAGCGCAGTCAATTTCTGGTGAGTGGTACAGATGTACATGTTGTCACCCACCTTGATTGGGGTAACCTGATTGGTGGTTTCACCCGAGTCATTTTCAGTCTTGAATTCGCCCGTGTGATATTCCCAAGCCACCTGCAAATCTTTGACATTTTCAGTATTAATCTGCTTTAACGGTGAATACCGTAAACCGGACTGGGTACGACCATAAGCAGGCCAGTCTTCATCTGCCACACCGGGAATTGGCTGGTGAGTTGCAGGCTGCTGGGATTTTAATTCACCGCGAATTTCTTGCGGGTCATTAAATACAGCATAAATCATGACAGCGATGGTAATGGCTAATGAAGCACCCAAGGCAATTTTCGCGGTTTTAGCATGATCAAAGCCACGTGTGGTAGCCGGAATCAGCAGGGCCAGACCAAACAGCCCTAAAATATCTAAACGCGGCGCAAGTGCAAAGAAATCTGAACCGACTTCCCACAGCCCCCACACCACTGTCGCCAAAACGAATATGGCATAAACAAGGAGTGCAGCACTTTTTCGTTTATACAAGAGAACTGCGGTCGCAATAAAGAGAATACCTGCAATGATGTAGTACCAAGACCCACCCAGCACTGCAAGATAAATCCCTCCAATCAGCAGTCCTATACCGAAAACAGCAGCAATGACCGCTAAAATCGTTTTCAGTACTGAACCTGATGATGAAGTATTCATATTGAACACCTATAAAAGTTTTTTTTGAAAGTCCATGCACATGACAGGCATGAGCACCCTTATTGTTAAATTCTGAGTTATAAATACATCAATGTCTTAAGCAGGCATTGCCCATTACTGCAACAAAGCACCTAGAGATTCAATAGTGTATTTGCAACTAAAAACTATATTTTAAAATGACGTATTAAGCTTGATTCCGCCCACCCAGACATTTTCACCATCTTTATATGCACCGACGTGACGCACATATTGCACATTCGGGCGAATGGTGAGCCAATTAGTGGCATGTAAGCCATAATAAATTTCTGCATCGATTTCTTGATGACGGTCAGCACTGACATCGTCATTCATGTTGATGCGTGCAATACCAAATGCGATTTCATCTTGAGGGCGTGAATCCATTGCACCCTTATAAACCAGCCCGATATTTTGCATATCACTGACATTATTGGTTTTGGAGTCATGCACTGTCGCATTCACAAAGCCGGTCAAACCACGCGAAGTATCTCCGTGATGTGCAGTCAATTGTTGCTTGGCAACAATCCAGCCCCCATGGTGATGATCGGTTTGATCTGGATTGGAAATGACTTCAGCCTCTGCTGTACTGTAGTAATAACCGGCGCGGTATTCACCTGGCAATTTTTGTGTGCCCAGTTTAGGCGTCCAGACCACTTCTGCAGGAAGCATTGCTCCTTTGGAGCCGTCCGTACTCAGGTTAAATCCTTTACCACGTTCCAGATTCTCAGGGTTATATTCATAAGCACCGACCTGGGCATAAAATTCAGGGTTAATGTTGTATTTGACCCGTGCAGCCCATTGGCTTACCGGCCAGTTGTACCACTGATCGCCAACCCAGTTCCCGACTTGTGAACCGCATAGGGCCAGATTCTGGAAATCACAGTCAAAACTATTGAAGTCTTCACCCTCACCAAAGCGTCCGACTTTCACATCCAGTTTTTGTTCCAGGAATTTTTTCTTGATCCATAAATCAGTCAGGCGCCAGGTTTGACCACGGCCCCAGACTTCTTGCACTGAACTCAGATGGCCATTTAAAGCAGCAGCGCTTTGAGACAGTGACTGACCGTTACGCTGGGTCACTGTTATTTGTGCTTCGGTGTCTTGCCAGCCTGCAATTTTTGCCAGATCCAGATGTGCCCCAAAAACAAACTGGTCCGCATATTCAGTTTTATGGTTTGAAGATCTTTGCGCATCGATCAAGGTTGCCATTTCACCGGTATAACCAAAACTGAAATCATAGCCCTGATTTTGGAGTGCTGTACGTTGCCCGTTCCAGTCACCGAGCATCCACGGGCTTTCCGAACCGAAAGCAGCTTCAGCATGCACAGTGGTCGTGGTTAAGATGAAAGAGGCACAGCAAAGGTAAACGGCCTTCGATAATGGGGAGAGATACATTGAATGTGATACCTTCATCACAATATGAAGCTTTTTATTATACGCCTGTTGATTTTAAAAAATCGTTACTAATAGATAAAAAGTATGAATAAAATGTTATATTTATTAGTATTATTATATGCTTTTTGTAAATTTAAAATTTATAAGTATCTGTTTATCATCATATTAAATTTAACAACATCAAACCATAGTTCCAAAGAAAAATTTGATATTCATCAGATAGATTTAGCTTTAATTTCTTATAAAAGATTCAGAGATAAATCAGCTTCATTACTATTTAATTTTCTTCATTTCAAATCATGCAACGCTACATTTTTTGTTGATTGAATACTGAATCACTATTGCGATAAGGCTTTTAAAAACATGAAAAAATTATTGTCATTTCACCATAAACTTTTAAAAATTAGATTATGCTAAAGTTATTCTGATAAGAAATTGCGTCGCTTTAAAACAATAATCTAGCTTAATAGACGAGAACAAGCATGAAAGGTTCAATCCTTGATTTTTCTATTCAACACAATACCGGTTTTATCTCGGGGGATGATAATCAGCGCTATAGCTTTAATGGCGCAGACTGGCGTAGTGAGCGTCCACCTTCACGCGGTGATCGGGTCGATTTTATCGTCAATACCGCGGGTGAAGCATCTGAGGTTTATTTAACCTCAGGCAGTTCTATTTATCTGGGAGAAAAAATTTCCAGTCAGCTTGGCAAATATTCAAATCTGGATCAAGCCGAGGAAAATTACAGCAGCATTGACTGGTTTGTAAAATGTCTGACCAACTATGCAAACTTTTCCGGCCGTGCACGCCGTAAAGAATTTTGGTTCTTTATGCTGTTTTGTGTAATTTTAGGCATTGTTGCTGAGGTAATTGATACAGTTTTAGGCACTAAACCGCTGGTGAATAGCCTGCTTAATCTGGCACTTCTAGTCCCAAGTCTGGCCGTTGGCGCGCGTCGCTTGCATGATGTAGGACGCTCTGGTTGGTGGCAATTACTGACGCTTACCGTGATTGGCATACTGGTACTGATCTGGTGGTGGGCAACTGAAACCAAGCAACAAAACAATGAGTATGGTGCTCCTGCCAAATAACCGAACCTTACAAATCCCGTCTTGATGCGGGATTTGTTTATCGATTATTTAATGACTAAATATCAGCAAAATCAGACTTTCTCCATGCTGCAAGATCAATTAGTGAAATTTCCAGATGCTGTATGGGTGCAAATCTATAAAGATAAAATGCAGCTGATGAATATAGATGGCACGATTACGCATACTCTGCTACCCGATGTGCCTTATGCCCATCCGCGGAGTATTATTGCCGACTTTGATGCAGCCGCGGTGACGCTGAAACAACTGTTAACCTCATCGGTAATGAAGAAGTTATTTAGTTCTATAGCGCTGCTGCAAATTATGGATCTGCCTGAAGACGGTTTAACCGAAGTTGAAAAGCGCGCGTTACTCGAACTCGGTTATGAAAGTAGCGTGCAAAATGTCATCCTGTTTGACCATGCAGGAAATGCACTGACCAAAGCCAGAGTTCCACCCCAACATCGAATGACGATCATCAATATTTTACTGGTGATTATCATTATGGTGGTGTTGGCATCGACCTGGTTTTTGACGCTTTAAATGTTCTTGTAAGAGCAAAAATCCCGCACGCTGCGGGATTTTTATTGAGATAACCATCTAATAAGAGAGTTGATCTGTATAGATGTAGCAGCTTATAGACAAAATATCTCTAAAAATCAGCTCAAATAAAATAAGCAAAAATTAGGGTTTATTTAAAATAATCTAGCAACTGATTAAAGCGGTCTATTTGATATTTAGGCTGTGCCAGTGCTAACTCTTCCTGACTACCATAACCATAATTTACCGCAATAGTATCAATACCATTTTGACGGGCACCAAAAATGTCATGCTCACGGTCACCCACCATCAGGCATTGATCGGCCTGTAATTTTTGCTGCTCTAAAATATACTGAATCAGCTCAGCTTTATTGGTTCGCTCGCCATTCAGCTCACTACCATAAATGTCGGTAAAATACTGGGCCAGATCAAAATGTTCCAGAATCTGTTTGGCATACACTGTCGGTTTTGCTGTAGCGACAAACAAGCGATAACCACGGCGTTTCAGTTCTGCCAGCGTTTCTGCTACACCCTCAAAAATATGATTTTCATAGAGACCCTTGACTGCAAAGCGCTCCCGATAACCCATCAGAGCCTGCTCAGCCAGAACATGATCGGCTTCAACATTTAAAATTTTGGCCAGTGAGGCTTTTAAGGGCGGACCAATAATCCAGTCGATATTGATCTCGTCACTAATCGGATGACCGATCTTTTCCAGACCATAGCGTGCAGACGTCGTAATCCCCACTTTAGGATCGGTTAATGTCCCATCCAGATCAATTAAAATATTCTTAATCACCGCCCATCCCCTCTTATCAGCACCGATATAAATTAATATCGAGAGTTCATTCAAATTTGCCTATACTAATGCAATTTTAGTGAATGAAGGACATCATTTTGCGCCCTACCGTACTTTGCTTTTCAGGTTTAGACCCTTCAGGTGGAGCCGGCCTTCAAGCAGATATTGAAGCCATTGGTCAAAGTGGTGCACATGCGGCAATTGCCTGCACAGCCCTCACCATTCAAAATTCACAGCAGGTTTTTGGTTTCGAAGCCACTTCCAGAGAATTGCTTCTGGCACAGGCCAATGCGGTGGTCAATGACCTGCCCATTCGTTGCGTAAAATCCGGCATGTTAGGCACCACAGACAATATCGCGGCTCTGGCCGAGTTTCTGACTGCACATCCAGATTATCTCTATGTGCTGGATCCGGTTTTGGTCGCCAATAGTGGCGGTTCGCTGGGCAATCAGGAAACGCTGGTCAAAGCATTTACCCAGCTGATTCCATTGGCCACCATCTTAACGCCGAATACGGTTGAACTACGTGCCCTAACGGGTGAGCAGGACCTCAAACTGGCTACTCAAAAATTATTTGAAATGGGTGCACAGGCGGTTTTGGTCAAAGGCGGTCATGAAGATACGCCAGATTACATTCAGAACAGCCTGTATATTGCAGGTGAACTGGTCAACGAAACTCGCTGTCCACGTCTACCAGGTGAATATCATGGTTCAGGCTGTTCACTGGCCAGTTTCATAGCCGGACGTCTGGCCATGGGCGACCAGTTAAAAACTGCAGTACAGTATGCTGAAACCTGGCTATTTGGAGTATTAAAAAATGCTGAAATTCCTGTTCCAAATAGCCAGAGAATTCCAAAGCGTTTTTAAAATCACATTTTTTAAAATTAAAAAGCCTGAATGCGTCAGGCTTTTTTTATCGCTGCTATTTTTTAAACAATACTATTTGGCCGGATAAATGAGTTTGCTTACATAGGTCGGTAAATTCCAGGCACCGCCGGCAAAGCCTTTGCATTGTACGGTCAGACTACTGAAGCTTTTGACAAATTTCTTGCCATTCCAGGTCCATTCGTCCTGACTCAGGCAATCGCCCAAACCACGTACTTTATGCCCGGAAAATATCTGGCCTTGGCTAAATGTTTCTCCCGAGGTGGTTACTAGCTGTTTCAGTTGCTTATTTTGATCCATCAGCCAGAAGCCACTACCCATATTATAAGCCCCGCGCCAGCACGGCACCTGAACCAGCTGATTCTGGGCATTAATGGGGTAAATCGTCATGACATCATCATCGAGAAAACGCTGGCTAAACAGCAAATCACATTGATCCTCGTTGGTAGTCGCTTTCAGTTTTCGAATCATCTGCTGACTGGCTGCCGTATTCAGTTTCGCTTGAGTGACTTTGCCTGACTGATATTTTGGTATCTGAATTTTCGGTATCGTTGCGGCTTTGAGCACCGCCTGATTGGACTTTTTTCCCGGCCTGATCAAGGCTGAGGGCGTATAAAGTCGACGCTGAAATTCATCCATCTTGAGTAAAACGGCACTAGCGCCGGAAGTCGACAGGTTCCAGCGTGATTGCGTATTCTTAAATACAACCGGAACTGTTCCCTGTACAGCTTTCAACAAGGCTCGCGTTTGACTGCTATTGAGTTGCCCTATTCCCTCCCGATTCAGACCAATCACGCCATAAGGTGTGCTGGCAATTTGCAATTGAAGCTGTCGTGTAGGTGTGGCAGCAGCTAAGGGTAAAATCTGGACTTGGGCTTTTATATCATTGTTTGCACCCGCAGCACGCTCTAGTAGCACCGAAACAGGCTGATCAATATATTGATCCGATTGATAACCGGCAGCACGGCAAGTGCCGGTATTATCACAGGCAATTTCCCAGTCTTTATGTGAAAAATGTAGGCCCTTAATGGCCGCCAGACTCCATGAACTGATACTGGCTAGACCAAATGTGATACTCATGATTCTGATGCTGTAGATCCATTTTTGTTTCATCATTTAGTCCTTATTATTTAAAATGCTTGCTGAGGTGGCAGGCTGCATCTGCTCAATTTGCTTCTGTTTATCTTTTTTCTTGCGCTCATTGCTCAAAGTCGCCATTAAATCCTGTGCCAAAGCCTTAAGCAGAATCATATCTTCAGCCTGCATCTGTCTCGGTTGTTTATCCAGCAGACACAGACTCCCAAGCGCAATTCCATTTTTATCTTTTAAGGGCACACCGGCATAGAAACGGATATGATGCTGTCTTAACTCTGACAGATGTGGAAAGCGCGGGTCACGCTGCAAGTCTTCTATCACCAAAGGCTCATTTTGATAGAGCAGATGGGTGCAGACTGAATCCTTGCACATTTGTCGGGTTGCCACAGGCTCCTGAGTAAAAGGACTAACTGGAATATACATTTCGTGCTGATTCAGCCAGGAAATTTGTGCGTAGTCGACATCAAAAGCCTGACGGGCTTCTTCAATATATTGTTTATAAAGGATCTGATGACGGTGATCTAATAATCCCAACTCATTTAAAGCCTGCTGCCGTTCTTTTTCATTCTTGATCTCCAGATTCTCAAACCAGCTTTCGCCTTCATTCAAAGTATAAGTTTCGATAGTCAGAATCAGATCATCGACATTATTGACCAGTGCCTCCAGCTCAAAACGTTGCTGCAGTTCATCCAGAAGCTCCAGCTGCATCACGCTCCAAGTCGCAAAAATGATTTTCAGCTCAGGATATTGCTGCGCCAGTCTATATTTCAGCAACCGGATCTGTGCCGCAGGCGCATGATGAAAAATCGACACACATAAAATCTTGATCGAAGCTGGTAATACAATACCCTTTCCTGACTCACTCGATTGAATCAGTACATCAGGATCATTTCGGGCAGCAATATTTTTGAGATTCAGCGCGTGTGCCAACATGGCAGAAATCTGGGTGTCAATTTCCCAACGCGCACCGACACAATAAACTTCGGGCTGCTCGGCACTTAATTTACTTGGATAGGCTTTTTGAAATGCATGATTAAAGAACTGCAAGCCCTGATAAAGACGCAACCGGTGTTCAGCAGTAACATCGGTATCATGTCCTTGAGAATAAATCCGAATGGCTGGAATGGCCACTTCGCCATAGAACATCTGTACACGACGGGCCACCTCCTCTGCACTGGGCTTTTTCGGTAATTGCGCACAGATGTAATCATTGGCTACCTGCATTGCATCATTGACTTCATCAGCCACTAGTCGTTGATAAAAGCGTTCGGAGGGTGACAATACTGGCGTACTGCCAAGCAAAGTTTTAACAAAACCCAGTGCCGGCACGTAGTTGGACAAAACCAGCAGGCAGGCAGTCAAAGGCGTCGACAAGATCAGCCCTACCGGTCCCCAGAGGGTGGTCCAGAACGTAGCAGCCAGAATAATCGCCAAGGTAGACAGACCGGTACTTTCCCCATAAAGCCAAGGTTCAATCACGTTATTGCTGATGAGTTCCAGCACCAGAATCAAGCCCACAGTCCAGAGCACCATGTCCCAGCCCGGATCAACGGCGAAAGCCAGTGTAATCGGGAAAATAGCTGAAACGATCGGACCAACATAGGGTACAAAACGCATAACCACCGCGACCAGCCCCCACATGATCGCTGCCGGTACGCCAATCAATAACAGTCCAATCGCCATGGGAATGCCATAAGTGACATTGACCAGCAGCTGCATGCGCAAATAGGTTCCGATACTTTTGCCGGCATCATCCAGCGCATCGGTGCCGATATTCAGATTACCGCCCAAGAGTTTCAGAAAGCGGTCGTGCAGGTCTTTGCCATTGAATAAAATCAATACCATAAACAGGAACACAATCCCGATAATCGCCAGCGGATTCAGGATTTTACTCAACCAGTCCAGCGCAGCCTCTTCACTCGTTGGTTCCAAACCGACCACTTTGACATTCTGCACATTCGGGTCTTCTGTTTCCTGTTCGGGTGTGTCTATCGAATCTTCGACTGTGTCAAAGGTCTGGATCGCCCCATCCCACATACTCGGTCCCTGACGATAATTTTCGAGCATTTTCAGTTTTTGCTGGATGGTGTCCTGATATTGCGGCAGTTCCTGACTTAGCTTACCAAGTTGCACCCCCAAATAAGTTGCAGTGCCACCCAGAAATGACAAGGTCAGGCACATGACCAAGCCAATCGCCGCCCATTGGGGACAGCCCCAGCGCTTTAAGCGAGAAACCAGAGGAGAAAGTAAAAATGCCAGCAGAATGGCCAAAGCCAGCGGAATAAAAATATCACGACCAAAATACAATGCCGTCATGACTACAGCAGCAATTACAAAGCCTGCCATCATTCTGAGTGCATGTTGGGTGCGCTGCCGCTCGGACTGATCCGGCATCAATACTTCAGTCTGTTGTTGCAGGTTGACCTGTCTTGGTTTTACTTGACTGTTCTTGTTGTTATCCACCTGAAGAGTCCTAAAATATTATTCCTTCAACATAATTTAGGACTTTCTATATTTTTGTTACAAAGGTATTCCTGTAATCATTTGCAAAGATATTTCACTTAAATCTTTTCAGGTGAGTGGATTAACTCACGCTTTTGATCCGGCGCATTTTCCGGGTTTCGAGTTGCACAGGGACTGAAGTATGTTGATGCAGCAATTGCCATTTGCCCTGCTGCTTGCTCAGGCACATGCTGACCCGACACCAGCCCAACTGGAAAATCGGTTCAATCACCGCATAACTCACCCGTACATAACCATCGACTACAGCCAGATCAGAAGTGACATGAATATTAAGGTCTTGGCGTTCGATGCGTATGCCTTCCGGTATAAATGCCCGATATTGCTGCCAGAGTGCCTGATAGGCTTCTACACCTTTCACTTCCATACTGACATCGACCAGACGGATATCGGGTCGGCATAATTGAACAATATCCTGAATTTCAAGTCTGGCTACGGCATTATCCCACTCCTGAAGAAATGCCATGACTTCCTGAGCCAATTTTTCATCCCCAAAAACCTGCATTAAATTTTCCTCAATCGGACAAGTCAGACCTGAAATCTGGGATTCAATCAACTCACCCGATTTCTGATCTTTTGTTCTTATTATTTTGCCTATGCTAAAGCGTTATTCTCGCTTTGCTCTTCCCACTGCCGGATTGGATACAGCTCACCTGAAGATTATTTTTTAAATTATTTTTATTTCAATCAGGATGAATATGCTGTTTCTAAATTGGATGATTCAAAAATCAGCAGCGATTAAAAGTTACTTTAGAACTTTTATTGCATGCCTGTAAATGACATAAAGCGTCATTTAAAAATAGAAATAATTTTAGATCTGAATAAGATAGCGGGCTGTTACAGACCAAGTCGATCTGTTTATAAATTTCGTATGGCATTAATAAAGTTTTAAGGCATTTGATCCATGCCATATCAACAGATAAAAGCCATCATTCAGATAATGGCTTTACTATAGGTCTGCTTTGGCATTTCAATGATTTCGACACAAAGCTGTATTTTTAATTCAGGCTGTGGCGCAATATATTGCTGCATGACGTCGAGCACCAATTCGGAAATTGCCTGACGAACTTCGACACTGCGCCCGCTCAACAGTGAAACTTTAGCATGCACATAGGCCTGATCTGTAACAACATTCAGTCCAATCACATAATCCTGCTGCATAATCGCACGACTTTTTAAATCATTGGGATCGGTGACATGGCCGGCGTTAAAAAGTGCCTGATGGATAGCAACCAATAAGGGTTTGATCTCGATATGTTGCAGATTGTCAGAATATTCCAGATGCAGGTGCGGCATTAAAGGGATCTCAAATCGAAATGTGAGGATCAGGCGACAGGAAAATGATCAGCCCCGAATTTCAGCAATAATGAGAATAATACGATTAATCAACCGTATTATTCTCTCGTCAGAATTTTAGTCTAAGGCTAAATTTAAGCTTTCTTGACATATTCGGATTTCAGTTTCATCGGGCCGATTCCCTCGATTTTACAATCGATATTATGCCCATCGGCAGCATCAGGCAGCAAGCGGATACTTTTGACTTTGGTGCCCACTTTCACCACTGAAGATGAACCTTTGATTTTCAGGTCTTTAATCACCGTTACGCTATCACCGTCCGCCAGCACATTGCCATTGGCATCCTTAATGATCACTTGCTCTTCAGTGATTTCACCTTCTTTCCACTCGTGTGCGCATTCTGGACAGATCAGTAGATCGCCATCTGCATAGGTATATTCAGATTGACATTTTGGACAGTTTGGCAGACCCATAAGAACCTCGAAAAAAGAGAAAAATAAAATAAATGAAACAAATAAGCGCACAGTATAGCATCTTTGTCAGGCGCGCTGATGGATAGGACATTGGGATGAAACCAACACAGGAGATCGAAGGAATTAATTGTCTGAAATCTGCGGATTAACTAGCAAAGACAGGAGTTGCAGTGATTCTTGCCAACTCAAATGACACACCGCGGGCGGCACTACATCCGGATAACCCACCTGAATAATATGCAAACCGGTACCGATTGAGACTTTTTCAAAGATGATCGTCACCTCTATTTCACCCTGCAAGTCGGGGGTAGAAAACTGATCGGTATAGCGCAGCAGCTGATTGGGAATGACCTCATGATAAATGCCATGAAAATGATGCTGGGTTCCGGTAGAAAAATTGGTAAAGGTGGTTTTATAGCTGCCGCCGGGTTTGACTTCCGCATGTTCTACTTTGGCAATAAAGCCATGTGGTGCCAGCCATTTGGCCAGTGCATCCGGATGCACAAAGGCACGATACACCCGCTCCGGTGGTGCGCTGAACACACGATGCATTTTTAAGGTGTAACTCATTTTTTCTTGTCCTTTGTTCTTATTATTTTTTTATTGCGGGATATTCCCTACATTTATTGTGATTAAATCATCAGCCTGAGTTAAGTACTCATCTGAGTTATTTTATCCAGTTTTGAGCTGGCTATATATAATGAGTATGTATCTATACTTAAGCTCAAATCTTCGTATAGCAATTAAATAGAGCAATAAAAAAACCCGGCAGCACCGGGTCTCTTATTTTAAATGCTTTAAATACAAGCATGATCAGCTACTACGCAGGCTGCTCTCTTCGTCATCCAGCTCATCATCATAGACATAGGCCATGCAGCCCCAGCCATCATATTCGCCCTGAAATTGTGCAGCGATTTTGCTGAACCATTGTTCCAGATCCACGATATCTTCGTAGGCAGGCTCCATATACACATAAATCGTGATAATCCATTCCAGGGTATCGCTTTCTTCGTCCTGAAACAGGCTGATTTTTTGCTCTTCTTTTAATAGATGCAAGGCACAACGATCCGCCTGCGCTTCATCCGCAAAGGCAATCGAAAATTCAATTTCATGTGCCTCTTGCAAGTCGTCGCCATCCTGATGCATTTGCCACAGTACATTGCCATTTTCATCGTCCGGGAATTGATTGTAATCACGTGACATAGAAGTATCCTTATTATGATGCTGTTTTATTCTGCATTTAAGATTAGCTGATTTTTGTACAATTATCGAGATACAGACAAAAAATATTATCTTTTAACCATAAATAAACATATGATTTTTATAAATATAAAAATAAGTAAGAGGATCAATATAGTCAAGATTCCTCAAGGCCAAAAATCCTGAAAAATATCAGGATTTAAACCAACTTATGGCATTCAGAATACTCTAGTAAAAATCTTCTAGACCTATGAATGTCATGATCTACGCGATGTGTGGATGCAGATGATCCTGTTCCAATTGCAAAACCAGCGCAGCAAACTTGAGTTCTTCTAAACGCAGATCAAGATAGGATTCTTGAACCATCGCCTGACTCAGTGTCTGCCCGGTATAATTCAGCAAGACATAATCATCCTTTAAGGCCTGCAATATCTCGCCCAAATTTTCTGTGCTTAATTGAGAGAGATATAAATCTGCCTTACAGTTGAAAGCCAGACTCAGGATTTCAATAGTACTTCGACGGCGATTGTCGTCGACATAATTACAGCTCGCCACCTGCTGTGTTTCTATGGCCTGCTGAATTCTGTCACGGACATTGCGTAAATACCGAACCGCATCCGTTTCGCTATAACCCTCAATCAGCTGCTCTAAAACCTGTGTTGCGGGAAGCTGCAAGCCGAAGCGCTGGGCCTGTATTTTATGCTCTAAAGCACTCAATACCTCTTGCAAGCGATGCTGTTGTTTGGCCTGTTCATAATAACCGTGCAAACTTTGTCGGGCCTCCTGCTCAACCTCGGCCACGGCCTGCGCCTGAAACTGGGCAAGATAATCTTTTACTCTTGCGATATAGGCTTTGAGATCATCGATCATGATCGAAGCATCCAGCTTGGTCGCTTCAACAAAGTTTTCGGCCTGCAAAGTCCGGTTAATAATATATTGCTCGATATCCCAGATATCCTGATATTTTTTATATTTATTCAGGGCAATGTTTAAACTGCCATTTTGTACCCGCAATTGGGTGATTTCATAATTCAATTCATCGACTTGAGTTTCATAATCTGCCAATTTGCTGCGGGAATGATCCAGGTTTTCCTGTAAAAACTGGATATTGCTGCGTAATGAAGCCTCTACCTTTAAGCTCCATAGCAATGCACATATTAAAATACTCGCGAGAACGAAGAGAGCCATACTGAGCATCGTTCTTTCCTTTAACCCCGGGCAGCGCCCTAAACCATCAAATTAAAAATTTATTATAAAGTCATGATTAATTTTGCATCACTTCGGCCAGATAATCAAAGCCGTTGATCAATACTAAGTCATTCATTTATTTTATTTTTCTACAAAATTTTTATGTGCAAGTCATGTATGACTGACTACTTTCCAGCTCAAGACAAATCCATTCTGAAACAACTTACGATATTTTTTATATCAAAGGATATAATTTGAAAGTTTAAAAATAATGAAAGGAAGGTTAAAAAATCATAAAAATAAAGGCATCAGGCCTATAGCGGGAGATAAAAGAATAAAAAATCTCTAGGCTTATCGTCAAGAGATAAACCGAACATTAAAATTTATATTCTGCAGTAACAGCCGATCAGGCAATGGATCAGTAGAAAATTTCATTTGAACATGCTTATAAAGCCACTCATTTCCACGCTGTTATCGAAATAAATTCTCACACTTTTTTATTCGGATTGCCCAGTTTAACAGCTTGATCCTGATCATATTTATGAGATTAAAAAGCATGTGTCCGGTTGAATCTAACTATTAAGCAGAATCAAATTAGAATGGTATGTCTGCCTTTATTTCGACCGGGACACCACTCAAAGGCTGGGTAAAAGCCAAATAACTGGCATGCAAGGCCATACGATTTAAAGGACTGCGCTGGGGTTCAGGATGATAAATTTTATCGCCAGTAATGGGATGACCAATATGCAGCATATGGACGCGAAGCTGGTGGGAACGGCCGGTAATGGGGGTCAGTAACACCCGACTAATGTCTTGCTGAGGTAGATATTCTAATGCCTGATACAGGGTTTTGGCAGCCTTGCCCAGTTCAAAATGCACCATCTGACGCGGACGGTTTTCCCAGTCGGTAATCAAAGGCACTTCGACGCTGCCCTCACCTTCGAGTTTGCCTTGTACCAGCGCGACATAATTTTTAAGTACCGTGCGTGCCTGAAACATTTTACTCACCGCCACTTCTGCATCGCGGTGTTTGGCAAACATCAAAATACCTGAAGTGGCCATATCCAGACGATGGGTAATTTTGGCCTGCGGATATTTATCCAGCACACGTAAATAGGCACTGTCATGATGCTCAGGTAAACGCCCTGGAACTGACAATAATCCGGCCGGCTTTTCAATCACCACCAGATCATCGTCTTCATAAACAATATGCAGCGGTTCTTGCGGTGGACAATAGACAAAGTCGTTATTGATGGGCATTTTAAGGGTACAGCATCTGGAACAATGCGCGCAAAATAACAAGCGGCTTCTAGGCTGTCAATTACCGTGCTTGACCAGCTCAGCTTAATCTGCCAGATAATAATCGACCGTCGAGACCACGCGTACTTTCTTCAAATACGGTGTATTGCTGTCGCGATCTTCAATACTAAACAGCCCCTGATTGGCGGACTTGATTTTGCCCAGACTGCTTTTTGAATCTGCCGCAAATTTTTCTGCCACACTTCGGGCATTTTCGGTGGCCTGTTCAATCATCGCCGGCTTGATGTCATTCAGCTTGGTAAATAAATATTCCGTTCTTTGTCCAGAATCATCTCCGGCAAAGGCAATGCCTTTTCGACCCAAAGCCACCAGACGACTTTGTGCCGCACGCACTGCATCTATTTTATGGGTATAGACTGTAATGGTCTGGCTGGCGGTGTAACGTAGCGCGACATTGGCATCCCCGCCATATTGCTGCGCGTATTTATCGGTGATACTCGGTGAAGCACTGGTAATTTCTTCCGTGCTAAATCCTTCATTTTTTAAGAAGGTCTGAATTTCCTGGGTATTGGTTTGCATGGTATCGTACAATTCGGCCAAATCCTGACTGCCGGCATTAAAGCGGATTGGCCATACCGCCACATCGGCTTTGACTTCGCGTTCCGACAAGCCTTTGACCGAAACTATACGTTCATACTGTTTAATTTTCAGCGCGCTATTGCCCAGAATCCATCCTGCAATAATCATTCCTAAGCAAATCAAGGCGCCTAAAATCAGGGCCGGTTTGAATTGATTCATCCTTCAACTCCTTTGAAATCTTTTTTCGTTCTTATTGATCCTGCCACGCTATCAAGTAGCGATAAAATGATACTAATTCAATCTTATTTTTATCACTCGAAGATTCAATCACAACATCGTACTTAACCTTGATTTATCAGATAGATTGCAATTAACGGCGTCAGGTTAAATAGCAGAATCCCAATTTTATAGAGCGCCATACCCGAATAATGAATCATATCGAAACTGGTATCTGACAGCCGAAACCATTTTCCATGCACCTGCTTCATCCAGTTTCGGGCAAAGACATAGACCACGAACCAGATCATGAGAATGACATAATTGATGAGTGTGCAAAACAGTAAAAAACGACACCAGATATCGAGATTCATGAGGATTCATGAGGATTCCCCTAGGGGGCAGCTGATGTTTTTAAAATAACAGATCGTGTTGAGAAATGAAGAGCTTATTTGTATCTTGCGTAGATGGATATTTTTCTTAAATTTATGATTTATATTTATTTTAATTTTTTATTCTGCGTATATTACTAGAGAATTTTTTAGGGTGTTGGGAAAACTCGCAATGGTTTACTTCAACTATCATTCTTTGTAAGACCTGATCTTATAGCCTATAAACTTTTGGTCTATAGCGTCCTAAGCCGAATCGAGACCTTTTGGGTTCGTACTGCACTCGCGTTTTGCGCCGCTCACAGCATGCTACTCTTTCCGATCCCATCACACCCTTGAAAGCTATATTAGGCAAAGATGGACGGGATTAATTTCCTATGTTTTTTTAATTTGCATTAAATCTGAAAATTTATTTCATTATTAACCCACATATAGAGAAATAAATTCCATTTCCAATTTTTTATGCTTTTTTATTCGCCAAAATGAGACTTTATTGCAATTTATATTCAGGACAGGATTGCTGTTTTATTGAAAGAATGTTCCCTGAATCCATTGCGCACTAAACCACCAGGCACTAATCGCGGACATCCCGCACAGAAGATTAGCCAGTACCTTATTAATTCTAGTCAACTCAGAACTATAAATTTTCAAATTAAGCAAATAAGCGATTACAGCGTAAACCGAGCCAATCGCGCCCCCAAAAAGAATCAAGATGAGCGGCCATGCAGAATAGAAATGGGCTTTTTTTTCTAATTTTCCTGACTCTCGTGCGTGCTGTTGAATATCCATAGGTGATAGCCCTCTTTTTAATATATGCACGTGCACTATTTCTAGGCAGATATTTCCTCTTTAGAAAACATTTGCCTTCTAGGACTTTCACTGAAGCAAGAAGCAGACCAGTTTTATCGTACAAATAGCTGTCGGGTATGATGATTGATATAGGCATTCAAGCCATCGCCATATTGAGCAAGCTGTTTCATGTTTTCGACATGCTGATAACCGGCACTGCTATAGCTATAAGTATAAACTTTCGAGGTTTTCTTAAATTGAACTCGAATAAACTCGTTACCAATCTCGTAATTGGCAACACCTGAGTCATGATTAAGATCAAGATAATGTTGCAATTGAGCTGCCCTAAACACGATGAATCCAGGGTTTTAGATGGGGTTTTATTGATCAATTTTCAAACAAATTTAAATCATAAATAGCGAAGTTTAGATAGCAAAAAGCCCTATTGAGTAATAGGGCTTTCGTTCAAAACAGAGGATAACTGTTTGAGTTGTTTTGCTTAGGCATTCTTATTGTTAAATTGATTGCCTTGGCATTTGGTACACGGTGGTAAACGATCAGTACCAATTTCTAAGTAGGTGCGGTGTCCGCATTGAACACAAAAATAGAAGCCTGTTCCGGGTTTTTCGCCAGCAGTAACCATCTTTGTTCTCCATGGTTTTAGAAATGGTCTAGCTAGTATAACCCTCTGGTGATGAATGTCTATTGTCCATTTTTGTAAATGATGGTGTCGATTGGGCGAAGCAATATTTTCATAAAAAATTTGACAACCTTATAAAGTGTTGGTTACCAATTTTTCTATTACTCAAAACTTCAACTCATGAAGAATAATGATTAAATTTTTTGTAAACACCAAGTAGTAAAATCTTGAATATGAACTAGATCTGCTATTACTTCTTCAACACTTTTTTCATTTAAATTTTGCTTAAACTTATACCATTCACCAGTTTTTTTAGTTTCTAAGCAAAGATGGGGCTCAATTGCACCTAACTTCCACACCCAAATTGACTGTGCTTTGAAATGTTCTCTTAATTCAGTAATAAATTCATCTGCTTTTTGCTGCTGTGCTAATAATTCATAAATTTCAGCAGCTTTAAAGCCGCCACCTTTTGTTGGATATCCTCCTTCAAGTTTAAAACCATGAGTCGGTTGTATCTCATTAATAATATCTAGACATGTTTTTATACATTTATGTTCTTTTTCAATCAACTTAAACTTATGGGCTGAAAATGCAAAATCTAAATCAGCCAATGCTTTCGCAGGAATATTCATCTCTTTTAAAATATTTATCATTCCAGGAATACTCTGTGAACCATTAGCTATTACTAAAGCTAACTTGAGCTCTCCTAATGTTTTACCTGTAATTTTTTTAATTAAGGGCGGTAAAACTTGCTTTTCAGTATCACCTTCTGCAATAAGTACAGTATCTGAAAATAAAATTTGTCCTAAATTATAAGTTTCAAATAGTAGTCGCGCTTGTGCATCATGAGTGTCTAAAATCTTAGTAATAGCTTCTTTTAATCTGACTTCAACTCGTGTTCCTTCAGCATTTTTACGCACAATATTCGTATATGGAATATCGTCTTGTTCGATCATAAATGGTGAATGTGTTGTAAATATGACTTGATAACCTTTCTTTGAAAGACTTTTTAAAGATGCTCGTAATAATTCAATAGCTTGCGGATGCAAGAATAATTCTGGTTCATCAATAAGGAGTAAATTCGTTTTTCCCTCTTTAGAAACATCTTTTGTAATTTCTGCTAAATGCCTAATTAAAGTCATTTGAATAGCTCTTTGAGCACCATGCCCCATATCAGTAAAATCAGTTTTCTTCTGATTGCCCTCTTCCGTAACTTTAATTTTTCCCTGCTTAAACAGATCTGCAATATCAGGTGTTGGAATATCAATATTCAGCTTTAATCCGGGGAAAAAATCTTCTATTTTTTCATTAATTGAATCATCAAATTCCTTAAAATCTTTTAATCTTTCTTCTCCATCTACGTTTAACTTTGATCCAATCACTTTTAAAGCATCATTAATTACGTCGACTTTTGTTGCAATTATTTCTTTTTGCAAAATTGCTATTAGTTTTCCAATAGTATTACCTGCCTTATATTTAGAAACATCTTCAGCTGAATCTTCCATTGAGTTTATAAATGTAGGTTCAGGAAATAAGGTTGTTATAGCTTGAGGTAATCCATTTGGATTATTCCATATATCATTGTTTAAACTTGGAGGCTGTACCCCCATAACAACAGCATTCTTACCAGTTCCTGCTTTTTCCTGAAAGAATCTAATTCTAATTTTTCCTTCTTCCAAATACGGTTCTAAGCTTTTAAATTGTATCTCTGATAAATGCGCTAAACTTTCTTCATTTACTCCCTCTAACAAAGCAATTATTTCTATTGGTTTATTAGGATCATAAAAACTATTTTCATCTTGTGCTTTGCCCCTTACTAGAGCATCAATACACTTTAATAAATTTGATTTCCCCGCGTTGTTATATCCAACTAAAGCTGTAAAAGATTCTAATTTTAAAAAAGTTTCTCGACACGATTTAAAGTTACTAATTTTTATTTCTGTTATACGATGCATCATCAATTTCCTAATAAAAAAACCCCACTTCACAGTAGGGTCTTTTTTAAACAATATCAACAACTTTAATCCACTCCAACCCTCCTTAAAAAAGTAGGGAGTTCCCCTCTTTTTCAAAGAGGGGCTAGGGGTGATTAAAAAAAGATTAAGCCACATTCCCTTCCAAGAAATCCTGTGCAAAGCGCTGCAATACCCCGCCCGCTTCATACACATGTACTTCTTCTTCAGTATCCAGACGACAAGTGACTGGTACTTCAATAATCTGGTTCTTGCCATCATCGGTTGAACGCTCAATTACTAAAGTTAAAGTCGAACGTGGCGCGATATTACCAATCACGCTATACAGCTCAGTACCATCAAGACCTAAAGTCTTACGGTCTGTACCCGGCTTAAACTCAAGTGGCAATACCCCCATACCGACCAAATTGGTACGGTGAATACGCTCAAAACCTTCAGCGACAATTGCTTCTACACCTGCCAGACGTACACCTTTTGCCGCCCAGTCACGACTCGAACCCTGACCATAATCCTTACCGGCAATAATGATCAACGGCTGTTTACGGTTCATGTAGATCTCAATCGCTTCCCACATACGCATCACTTCACCTTCAGGCTCCACACGTGCTTTAGAACCTTGTTTAATGGTACCGTCAGAACGCACCACCATTTCATTGAACAGTTTAGGGTTGGCAAAAGTCGCACGTTGCGTGGTGAGGTGATCACCACGATGCGTTGCATAGGAGTTAAAGTCTTCCTCAGGCACACCCATTTTTTTCAGGTATTCACCTGAAGCACTGTCGAGCACAATGGCATTCGATGGTGATAAATGATCAGTGGTGATGTTATCGCCCAAGATCGCCAGCGGACGCATATTTGACAAGGTACGCGGTGCAGCCAAAGCCCCTTCCCAATACGGCGGACGGCGAATATACGTACTTTGCGGACGCCAGTCATACAACGGACTTGTTGCTTTTTCATTCACACCCAAGTCGAACATCGGAATATAGATTTTTTTGAATTGTTCTGGTTTTACAGCAACTTTCACCAGCGTATCAATTTCTTCATCCGATGGCCAGATATCTTTTAGATAAATCGGATTGCCGTCTTTATCGTTTCCTAAAGCATCTTTTTCGATATCAAAACGAATCGTACCGGCAATCGCATACGCTACCACTAAAGGCGGTGAAGCCAAGAATGCCTGTTTCGCATAAGGATGAATACGCCCATCGAAGTTACGGTTGCCCGAAAGCACCGCTGTTGCATACAGGTCACGGTCGATGATTTCCTGCTGAATCTTTGGATCTAATGCGCCCGACATGCCGTTACAGGTCGTGCATGCATAGGCCACGATACCAAAGCCCAGTTTTTCTAAATCTTTAAGTACGCCTGCTTCTTCCAAATACAAAGCAGCCGCTTTAGAACCCGGTGCAAAAGAAGATTTCACCCAAGGTTTACGCACCAAGCCCAATTCATTGGCCTTACGTGCTAGCAAACCTGCCGCCACCGTATTACGTGGGTTAGAGGTATTGGTACAAGACGTAATCGCCGCGATAATCACCGCGCCATCTGGCATCAAGCCTTCCGCTTCTTGCGCACGAGCTGCTTCTAAATTACCGGCAATGCCTTTTTCTTTCAGGTCAGCCGTAGATACACGTGCATGCGGATTTGATGGGCCAGCGATATTACGTGTCACAGTCGATAAATCGAAACGCAGCACACGTGGATATTCCACTTGGGTCATGTCTGATGCCCAAAGCCCGATCTCTTTGGCATAAGTTTCGACCAGTTTGACTTGCTCAGGTTCACGGCCGGTCAAAGTCAGATAATCAATGGTGTTCTGGTCGATATAGAACATCGCAGCCGTTGCGCCATATTCCGGGGTCATGTTGGAAATCGTGGCACGATCACCCACCGACATGCTGTCAGCACCTTCACCAAAGAATTCTAAATATGCGCCAACCACACGTTCTTTACGCAGGAATTCGGTTAATGCCAAGACGATGTCCGTTGCGGTAATGCCTGGCTTGCGCTGACCCACCAATTCCACACCAATAATATCCGGCAGACGCATCCACGATGCACGGCCCAGCATCACGTTTTCGGCTTCCAAGCCGCCAACACCAATCGAGATCACGCCCAATGCATCTGTATGAGGCGTATGCGAATCTGTACCGACACAGGTGTCCGGGAATGCCAGACCATTACGGTTTTGAATCACCGGAGACATTTTCTCCAGATTGATCTGGTGCATGATGCCGTTGCCCGCAGGAATTACATCAACATTTTCGAACGCGGTTTTAGTCCATTCAATAAAATGGAAACGGTCTTCGTTACGACGGTCTTCAATGGCACGGTTTTTCTCAAAGGCATCCGGATCAAAACCACCAAACTCAACCGCCAGCGAATGGTCGACAATCAGCTGGGTTGGAACTACCGGATTGACTTTAGACGGGTCACCGCCCTGTTCTGCAATCGCATCACGTAAACCGGCAAGGTCCACCAGCGCCGTTTGCCCCAAGATGTCATGACACACTACACGTGCCGGATACCACGGAAAATCATGTTCCTGTTTACGTTCAATCAGCTGGCGTAAAGACTGTTCCAGAATGGCAGGATCACAACGACGCACCAACTGCTCTGCCAGGACTTTGGAAGTATAAGGAAGTTTGGCATATGCGCCTGGCTGAATATCTTCTACGGCCTGTCGTACATCATAATATTCCAGCTGGGTGGATTGCAGCGGTTTACGGTAGTTGTTGTTCATAAGCTTGCCTGCCCTCGTTTATCTCTATTTTTATTCATCAATAGATATTGATGAGTTACTTTTGTAATAGCAGCATTGTACGCTGCACAAATAGCATTTCCCAAATTCTATATTTTTCAAATACTTAATTATAAAAATCGGTATTTTCGCAAAAATTTGTTACATAGACTTTAGAATTTTTGCTTTAAAGCGGTCTTTTGCTAAAAAAATCTGAATAATTCGTCTTATTCTTTAGTCTTATGTTGCAAAATATTTCTCTAAATTTTTATTTTATTATTAATATAAACCACTAATATCATTAATAAATAATTAATTTTATATGCATTTTTTTAAAGATAAAAAAATATAGTCTCACTGGTTTTCATAGGCCTGTCCTGCCGCCGCATTTAGCAAAATTTCAATCCCCTAATTTGGGATAGCAGATTTTCCAAAACTATCAGAAGCTCAGTGTGACGCATGTCACATTATTCGCAAACCTCACATTAAAACAATAACCATAACAGGCAGAACTGAAATGTTGAAAATCGCAATATTCGGAGCTATAGCCGCCATTTTGACGCTCTTAGCTCGCGGTTGGGATGGAACAAAAAATCCATCACCACCGTCCAATCCATCACCACCGTCCCAACCCTCTCATCCCTCACACCCAACACCTCCACCCAAACCCTCACATCCCGTTCCGACCACATCAGACAGCTTGATTAGCAACCCACCCCTGTTACCGAAAAGTGCCAAGGGCAAATATGAGCTGATCGTGGCCTATAAAACCAGCAAACTCTATAACCCTAGAAACGGCTTATGGGATCAGGTACTGCTGAGAGGCTATTTAACCAAACCCAGTTTATTTGATAAGAAAAAAACTGGTGAATATGTTGAGGATCAATTGGTCGGGCCACAGATTCGGGTCAAACAGGGTGAAACCTTGGCACTTAACCTGAATAACCAGCTTCCACCCGAGTCAGAAACAACTTGTCCAACTCATGTTGAGAATGTAAATGAACCTCACTGCTTTAATACTACCAACCTGCATACCCATGGCTTCTGGGTCAGTCCTCAAGGCAATAGCGATAATGTTTTCCTGAAATTCAAACCTCAGGAAAAATTTGATTATCAGTTCAAAATGGAACCGAATCATCCCGCAGGGACTTACTGGTATCACGCCCATCTGCACGGTTCAACTGCTCTTCAGGTGTCGAATGGCATGGCCGGCCCATTGATTGTTGAAGGCTCAAGAACGCCAAAAGTCAAAAATGGTAAAGTCACCTCAACTGGAGATATGGATATTCTATGGAAAGAAAAAAACAGTTACCCGAACGAAAACATCCTGTTGTTCCAGCAAATCCAATATCGCTGTAGTAATCCCGATCCTAATATCACATTCGCTGTTCCCAATAACTGTGAAGGTGTAGGTATAGGCATGCTGGAAAATTATAATGACCTGTCTATTAGTGGCTTCTGGACCAACCAGAATTACTACACGTCTATCAACGGTAAAATTGTGGGAGAGATGAAGGTTGAACAGAATGTATTTAACCGCTGGCGCATGATTCATGGCGGTGTACGCGATACCATTGGTTTAATCATAAAGGAAATTCCTGACTCCAGTAAGTTTAGCGCAGAGCAAACCATTAAAGCCTGTTCAGCCTATCAGGAGGCAGACAAGAAAGCTGAATTTGAGAAGCTGAATAGCCTGAATGTGCATACCATCGCGCAAGATGGCTTAACCATGAATCATATACAGACCAGAACCCTGTCCGTGTTCCATCCTGGTTATCGTCATGATGTAATGGTTGCCTTTCCGACCACCAATAGATACTGCATTTTTGACACCAAATTGAATATCGATGATGAAATTAACGCGCCATTACCGAATGTAGGTCCTCAAATTGCTCCAAATCATCGCCTCAATGCCCAACTGCTGGGATGGGTCAATGTAAAAGCAGCCAAGACCAAGGCTCAGACTGCTGCCCAGTTCCTGAAAGATCGGGCACAAAAAATTGGTTTAAGCAAAGACATCCAGACCCAGTTATCTCAGCTTAATCTTTCTGCGTTTAGTGATCATCCATCATTGATGACACCCGAAATTGATAAAGTAGTTGCTGCCCGACCAAAACAATATAGTGCTTTTTCGCTCGGCCCCGACCCTAGAACTGGCGTATTCAAATTTGGCTTCCGACATAAAAAAGATGGAGATACACTGAGTTTTGGAGATTTCTTTGATGGAGATGGTTCAGTGGATGGCGAATATGTCCGTCAGTTACAAGTTGGACAGACTGATGAATGGGAACTGACCAGCGCTGGTTTTGGTGGTCATCCGTTCCATATTCATGTTAACCCGTTCCAGATTGTTAAAATTTTGAATCCTCAAGGTAAGGATGTCAGTGAGGCAGTAGCCCCAGAAGATCCGGTGAATCCAGTTCTGGATGATGTGCAATACCGTGGCATGAAAGGACAGTTTAAGGACACGCTTTTTGTAAAACAAAACTATACCTATATTGTGCGCAGCCATTACAAGAAATTTGAAGGTGACTTCGTACAGCACTGCCATATCCTCGACCATGAAGATCAGGGCATGATGGAAACCGTACGGGTCTGTGGAGGCAAATTCCCTTGTGATTCGCCATTACCGGCTAGCCATCACCACTAAAGATCTGCTCGCTAAAAGCCAATGATTTCGATTGTTGGCTTTTTTGTTTGCCTCTATTTGATGCTTGCTGCACAATAACTGCATTGATTTATAGTATTCAAACCGGGGCTTATTATGGCAGCGTCTCCTGCTTTTACATTGTTTAGTCTGAATGGTGTAGATGCACAAAAATTCCTTCAAGGTCAGGTGACTTTGAATACTGAAACTTTGGCGGAAAACCAGACACGCTATACTGCGATCTGCAGTCTGAAAGGACGCATTCAATTTGGCTTGTGGCTTAAAAAAATCAGTCCGGAAAGTTTTGAAATCGTCAGCACTGAAGATCAGTCCACGGAACTGGCCAATCATATTAAAAAATTTGGCGCCTTTTCAAAAATGAAACTGGAATTGGTTGGTCCAGTTTATCCAGTCATCAATGGCATTCATACTGACTTCGTTACGACTGAAACCGATGCCACCCTTTGGGAGCAGCAAGCCATTGAATCAGGTCAGGCCTGGATCCAGGCGGCTACCGCCAATCTGTTTCAACCTCAGGAATTGCGTTTGCATCAACGCGAAGGCATTCACTATGACAAGGGTTGCTACTTGGGTCAGGAAGTCATTGCACGCCTGTGGTTTAAAGCCAAGCCAAAACACTGGTTACATCTGGTTCAAGGTACAGGTGCCACACCTGCTGTGGCGACAAAACTGAATAATGATGTAGAAGTCGTCAATAGCATCGCGATTGAAAATGGTTATAAAGCGCTAGTCGTGGCAAAACCTGAAGCATTGAACGAGCTAGGTCTCGAAGTTCCGGAACTTCCTGAAGCCTTAAGTGGTGATGTGGCGCGTCCGCAATAATGAGTGCTTAGCACATAAAAAAAGCCAAGATGAAATTCTTGGCTTTTTTGTTTTAGAAACCATGAAACAGCTTGTTCATGTCTTTCACGACATAGTCTTTGAAATGATAGGCTCGCGCATGTTTGGCATCAAACTTTGCCGTGAGTTCACCTTTTTGAAAGACATATACCCGGTCTTCCTGGCTAATCAAAAACTCTGCCCCAAGTTTCATCAGCAGCGCATCAATCTTGTCTTCATCCGCAATCGATTCATCTGCATTGATTCTGTCATAGTGACGTTTAATGGTTTTGACAAACATGTTGAAATCCTGGGAGTCTGATTCAAACCGAGATTTAATCAGAGAAGTCGGCTGAAGCAAAGTAATCCTTTTGATATCTGCAGGATTGATCAGAAATCTGCCCGAATCATGCATCGATTTAATCGGTGTATTGTGCTTCGATGATTTGTATTTAGTGACAAATTGTATATTTACAAAGCACAAAATCCTTTTATGATGTAAGTGAAAATGATTAAAATCGCACCAAGGAATAAGGTGCCAGCAATAATAAGGTTATAGGAACCATGAAAAAATTAGTACTCGCTGCAGTTCTTGCCGTTTCTGCGCAATTCGCTCTGGCAAATACCGTAAAAGATCAAGTCGATCCCCAATTCCAAAAAGTTGAGGCCATGGTCAAAGCCAATAATTTTAAAGGTGCCTATGACGCATTGAATCAATTGGCTAGTCAGGGAAATGCCCAAGCTTTATATAACTTAGGCTATTTAACCCAAACCGGCCAAGGTACAAACAAGGACGAGAAAAAAGCCATTCAGCTCTATGAGCAGTCTGCCAGCAAAGGCTATCCGGTGGCCAATTATGTATTGGGTAAAAATTATGCGGCCGGCACACTCGGACTTAAACAGGATTTGACCAAAGCCAAACAGCATCTGGAACGCGCTTCGGCAGCCAAGTTTGATGATGCCAGCATTGATCTGGCCATACTGCTGTTTTCTGAAAATACAGCAGCGTCAAATAAAGCCGGACTGCAAAAGCTGCAACCATTGATTAGCAAAGGCAATATGCAGGCCATTCATGCCAAAGCCTTATATGACATCAGCAGCGGTTTCAAAAATAAAGATGAAAAGCCGATTCAGCAAGGCCTAAGCAGCATTCAGGAACTCGCCAAAAAAGGTTATATTCCGGCGCTGATGGCAGTAGGTAATATGTTTGCCAATGGCAGTATTGTTCCGCAAAATCTGCCAGAAGCTAAGAAAATCTTTGCCGCACTGGCGCAGCAAAATGTTCCGCAGGCCAAAGAGTCTTTGGCAGCGGTAGACAAAATGCTGGCTGAGCAGAAAAAAGCGCCTGCGAAGAAAAGTTAAGTTAATTCCACACAATTAAAATATAAAAAGCCCCATGCAATTTGGGGCTTTTTTTAGTAGCAGAGCATCCATCTGCTAAAAGATTATCCCCACCACAAGGCAATTAAGCCACTGGTCACGATAAAACCGACAATAGTACTCATCAACAATGGCGTTAAGGTTCGATCATTCAAACCATACGCCTGTCCCAGCATGCCAAAAATCGTCGGCATCGGCAAAGCTGCAATTAGCGTACCAGCATGGACCATTTCCTGACTTAAATCAGTTAACTGGCTCAGTCCCAGATACATCAATAACGGCATCATGATATTGCTGGAAAATACCAGATAGAAACTTTGCAGATTGACATATTTCAGACTCATTCCTACGATCCCACCGCCAATGGCAAACAGGGCCAATGGTGAGGCTGTCTGACCAATCAAGGCAAAGACCTGATCGAGATAGACTGGAATTTTAATCTGGAAAACTGCACAGGCCATGCCCAGCATCACTCCCATAAATAAGGGATTCTTTAGCAAGGTCAGTAGCACACTTTTCAAAATGGCGCCAAGGTTCGCCTGATGTTGTGTGCCCAGCGCAGCCATGACCAGCACCAGCGGAATCAGCAACACGCTTTCAATGATGACCACCAGAGAGGTATAGGTCATCGCCTGTTGTCCGATCAATAAGCTAAGCACAGCTGTACCAATCAGCCCGGTATTTGACATTGCAGCACCCAGCGACAAGACTGCACTTTGCGAATGCGTATTCTGAAAATGACGGCGCATGATCCAGAAACCGCTACCATAGAGCAGTAAGGTCACGCTGCTATACACGGCAAAGTATTCAAAATACCAGATTTCATGCAGGTCTTTGGAGGCAAGGGACTGAAAGAACAGCAAGGGCAAGGCTACTTTAATCACAAAAGCACCGACCGTCCCCACCTGTTCTTTGTTTAACACTTGACTCTTTACAGTCAGATAACCCAGCGCCAACAATAAAAATATGGGCACAATGACCGCAAAAATCATAATGCAGTATCCTCTTGCCAGTGATATTCCATTATAAGAATTTCTGAGACTAAAGCAGTGTTAAAAAGGCTCAAACAGGTGATTCAAACCATGGGGTGCAGAGCGCAGATATTGCGGTGAAATCTTGATTTTTTCCTCAAGTGCTGCCGCTGCATGCCAAGGCCAATGGGGATCATAAAGAATGGCACGAGCCAGTGCGATAGCGTCGGCTTGGCCCTTTTGTAAAATATCTTCTGCCTGCTTAGCTTCAGTAATCAAACCGACGGCAATCACGGGAATATTCACGACTTTCTTGATCGCATCTGCAAAAGGCACCTGATAATTCGGCTTCACATCAATGTTCTGTTTGGCATGTAAACCGGCACTAGAAATATGAATATAGGCAGCACCCGCAGCTTCCAGTGCTTTGGACAATTCAATTGAAGAGTCAATGGTCCAGCTATCTGGCTGATCCATCCAGTCGCTGGCCGAAATACGCACTCCAATCGGATAACCGTCTGGAACCGCCGCCTTCATGGCTTGTAATACTTCCAGAGTCAGGCGCATCCGGTTCTCCAGTGAACCGCCATACTGATCATCACGTTTATTGGAAAGTGGTGACATGAACTGATGCAGTAAATAACCATGCGCTGCATGCAGCTCAATCAGGTCAAAACCAGCCTCAACTGCACGTTTGGCACTTTCTGCAAAGTCAGCAATGACCTGCTCAATTTCCAACTGGCTTAATGCCTTAGGTGGATGTTCATCGGCCTGAAAAGGAATATCACTGGCAGAAACAGTTTGCCAGCCATGTGCTTCATTCGGCTTAAACTGACCTTTACCTGCCCATGGTTTATCTGTGGAAGCTTTACGTCCGGCATGTGCGAGCTGAATGGCAAAAGGCATCGGGGATATGGATTTGACTTTTTCTAGTAAAGTCTTGATCTGCTTTGCCTGTTCTTCATTCCATAAACCCAGATCGGCATAACTGATCCGGCCTTCTGGCTGTACCGCAGTCGCTTCGACAATACATAAACCTGCACCCGATAATGCATAGTTAGCCCATTGCTGCTCATGCCAATAGGTAATTTCCCCCTGCTCTGTTGCGGAGTACTGACACATCGGCGCAATTACGATTTTATTTTGAAGTTGCAGTGAACCAAATTGAATAGGTTGAAATAGTAATGCCACGCTGTATTTCCTCTTTTTATTGCACAGTTTCACTCTAAAAATAAAAACAGGCTCCTAAGAGCCTGTTTAGTTATAACGTGAACGATCAAACTTTAGAAGATGATTCGTGTAGTCAAACCGAGTACCAGTGCATCATCTACATTATTACTTGAACCTGGATTAATGACATATTGCAGGTTTGGACGCAGCATCAGCCACTTTGTTGCGTTATAGCTATAGTTCAGTTCAATATTGTATTCTGCATCAGCATTGAAAGCTGGCCGTGAATCAGCAAAGCGATTATTCACATGCACACGGTTTACTGCTAAACCTACAATATCATTCGGCTGGCTGTCCGCAAGACCGATATATTTCACACCGATTTGTTGTGAATTATCCACTTTATTGGTATCGCGGTCATGCCAGGTAAAGTTGGCAAATGAATGCAAACCCTGACGGCCCTGACCTGTAGACGTTAACTGTTGCTCTACAGCTAACCAGCCGGCAAAGGTACGGTTTTTGGCATCAGTAGGATTGGCAATATCCTTTTGGTTGGCAACATCATCGGCAGTATTGTACATCCCGCCGACACGGTAGCTGCCCGACAAGCCATTCACCAATGATTTCGGCGTCCAGATTACTTCTGCCGGAATCGTCACGCCATCGGCATGGTCGGTATCCAGACTCCAGCCCTGACCTTCTTTAGCGCCATTACCATTATCTGGATTAAACTCATACACACCGACTTGTACTGCAAGTTCAGGATTGAGTTGCTGCTTCACGCGCGCACCCCATTGTGCTACAGGCGTATTCATCCAGATATTGCCCTGCCATTTTCCCATTTGCGCTGCACAAAATGCAGTACTGGCAAAATCACAAGCCATGACATTAAAGTCCATGCCCAGACCAAGACGACCCGCCTTAATACTGAGTCCCTGCTCTTTATAATTCTTTTCAATAGACAGCTCGCTCAGACGGCTATCCTGATTACCACGTCCGAAAGTACCTTGTACATTGGCCAGTTGCGGTGCACTAGGATCCTGCAAGTCACGGACAGAAGTACTTTGACCCTGACGTGCACTCATCACGGCACGTACGGTGACGCCATTCCATCCTGCCAGCTTTTCCATGTCCAGTTGAGTACCTAGCCATAATTGGGCAGAAGTTAATGGATCTGCGCCCTCATTACGACCACCATCAGCAAGATAGGCGGTATCGGTTAACAGATTGGCTTCAAATTTAATTCCCTGTTGGGCCAGTTCTGTACGTTGACCATTCCAGTCACCCAGTAAATATTGACCTTGTGGATCAAATGCAGATTCCGCTTGAGCGGTTGTCATGGCAGCCATTAAAGGCAATAGAGCTAGACCTAAATATTTCATGTAAAACCTAAACATTCGGAGAGAAAAACAAGCAAGGTTTTTAAATTGCTATTAGGTGCATGAATTTACATAACTTTTCATATAAATTCCCAGCATTTTTTTTATTACTCATTAAACTTTTAGTTATGCCTTAAACATAAAAATATAATTTTTATTTTAATAATCTTAAATTATTTATATATTTTTCATTAGCTTATAATGTATTGATAATTTCCATTCGATTTCCTCCTAAGAAGATTCGCTATAAAAACATAGAAACCTAGTTTATTCTTTAAACAATTCCAGCTTAAATAAAGATGAAATACCCGGTCATTTTCCAGCGATTTCACCCAGATTAACGCTTGCAATCCCGGCCAATTCACCCAATATTAGCTGCATCTCCCTCGTCACTGATGTGTTATGCCTGAATTACCAGAAGTTGAAACCACCAAAACCAGTTTATTGCCTTTATTGGAACAACGCGTAAAACGTATTGAAGTGCGTCAGTCAAGTTTGCGCTGGCCTATTCCAGAAAATATAGAAAAACTGGTGGGGCAAAAATTACTGAATCTCACTCGCCGTTCTAAATATATTCTGGCAGAGTTTGAACACGACACCATGCTCTGGCATTTGGGCATGTCGGGAAGTTTCCGTCTATGCGATGGCAATGAAGAATTACGCAAACATGACCATCTAATCATTCAGTTTGATGATATCGAACTGCGTTATCATGACCCTCGCCGTTTTGGCTGCATTCTTTGGCTGGATGCACAATCACAAAGCAAATTGATTGACACGTTGGGGCCAGAACCTTTAAGCGAGAACTTTAATGCCGAGTATTTATTTGAAAAATTGAAGAATAAAAATGTTGGCACCAAAGTTGCAATTATGGATAACCATGTGGTGGTGGGCGTAGGCAATATTTATGCGACCGAAAGTCTGTTTAATCTGGGGATTCATCCGGCACAACCGGCCTCGACTTTAAGCTTGATGCAGATTAAAAAGTTAGTGCTGGAAATCAAGCGCATCTTGAAACAGGCAATTGATTTAGGTGGTTCAACCTTAAGAGATTACACCAATGCCATGGGCGAAAATGGCTATTTTCAGCAAACCTTGCTGGCTTATGGCCGTGCCGGTGAAATGTGTGTGAACTGCGAGACCACACTTGAAAATATTAAATTGGGACAACGGGCTTCAGTTTTTTGTCCTGAGTGCCAACCTTTGAAAAAGATCCAGCTCCCTGTCAAAAAAGTGGCAACTGTACAAGGGAAAAAGTCATGAAGACAGCTATTGTGCGTCATATTCTGGTTAAAGATAAAGAAACTGCTGAACAGCTTAAAAAGAAGATTTTAAGTGGCGCCGACTTTAATAAAATCGCAAAACAATATTCCACCTGTAATTCTGCCAAACGTGGCGGTGAGCTAGGTGAAGTGAAGAAAGGCCAGCTGGTTCCAGTGATTGATAAACTGGTATTTACTGCTGCTGAACGTGTATTACATGGCCCGGTCAAAAGCCAGTTTGGTTTTCATTTGGTCGAAATCAAGTTTCGGATGGATTTTTAATATTTATAAATCCCTCCTTACCTCCCTTTGACAAAGGGAGGAGTTCCCCCTTTATAAAAGGGGGATTTAGGAGGATTAGAAAAATTAGACTTGAGGTGGACGCTTTTTCAATTCATCACGAATTTCACGCAGCAATTCAATATCGGCTGGAGTAGTCGGAGTTTCCTCGACTGGGCCTTCTTGTTTACGTAAACGGTTCATGAATTTCACCAATAAAAATACGACCCAAGCCAAAATTAAGAAGTTAATTAAAATCGTTAAAAAGTTACCATAAGTCAGTACATTCACACCCGCCTTAGTCAAGGCATCCAAAGATTGTAAATTGTCTGGGTTTCTTCCTAAGATAAAGAATTTTTGCGTAAAATCGACGCCACCACCGGTGATCACGGTAATTAAAGGCATAATGATGTCTTTCACCAATGAATCGATGATCTTGCTAAAAGCACCACCGATGATGACACCAATCGCCAGATCCATCATATTGCCTTTGATCGCAAACTCTTTAAATTCTTGAATAATACTCATAACTGCTCCCATATTTTATTTTCAAGTTTTGGGTCAAATTATACCTGAGTAAATACTTTTAATTTTGACTTAATTTAATGCGTTTTAGTAAATTGCAATGTGAGCATCGCTTAAATATAAAAAAAACCGTAATCTTCGAAAAGATTACGGTTTTTGAAAACCCGAAATAATCTAGCGATTATTTACCTGAACGGTTACGTTTACGTTCGTTTTCAGTCAAGAAACGCTTACGGATACGGATTGACTTAGGTGTTACTTCTACTAGTTCATCATCTTCAATAAACTCAAGCGCTTGCTCAAGCGTATATTCAATCGCAGGAACCAGCGTTAACGCATCGTCAGTACCAGAAGCACGTACGTTCGTTAACTGTTTTGCTTTAGTCGGGTTAACTGTCATGTCGTCTGAACGAGAGTTAATACCGATGATCATACCTTCATAAACTTCTAACTGTGGTTTCGCGAATAGACGACCACGATCTTGAAGTGTGAACAGTGCATAGCCCAGACAAGTACCTTGAACCATAGAAATCAGTACACCGTTTTGACGTTTTGCAACAGTACCTTGCTTCATTGGACCGTAGTGCGAGAAGCTAGACGTCATGATCCCTGTACCAGAAGTCATGGTCAGGAATTCAGAACGGAAACCAATCAGACCACGTGAAGGAACAGTTGCTTCAATACGGATACGGCCTTTACCGTCAACTTCCATATTGGTCATTTCGCCTTTACGGTGACCCATTTGTTCCATTACAGCGCCTTGGTGCTGTTCTTCAACGTCAAAAGTAACGTTTTCGTATGGCTCTTGTTTTTCACCATCAATTTCTTTGATGATTACTTGTGGACGCGATACGCCCATTTCGAAGCCTTCACGACGCATGTTTTCAATCAGAACTGAAAGGTGAAGTTCACCACGACCAGATACTTTGAAACGGTCTGGACTGTCAGTATCTTCAACGCGTAATGCTACGTTGTGAATCAATTCGCGGTCTAGACGTTCACGGATATTACGTGAAGTTACGAACTTACCTTCTTTACCAGCAAACGGTGAGTTGTTTACCTGGAATGTCATCGATACTGTAGGTTCATCTACAGACAATGGAGGTAAAGCTTCAACATTTTTCGGATCACAGATGGTGTCAGAAATGTTGAGTGCATCGATACCCGTTACACAAACGATATCGCCTGCAGAAGCTTCTTCAACGTCAACGCGATCTAGACCATGATAACCCATGATTTTTAAGATACGGCCGTTACGTGTTTTGCCATCTTTATCGATTACAGTTACTTGTGTGTTTAATTTCACTGAACCGCGCTGGATACGACCAATACCGATAACGCCTACGAAGCTGTTATAGTCAAGTGAAGATACCTGCATTTGGAATGGACCATCAACATCAACTGCTGGTGGTTCAACGATGTCTACGATCGTTTGGAACAACGGAGTCATGTCTTCAGCAAGTTCTTCTGGAGAAGGACCAGCAACACCACGAAGGCCTGAAGCATAAACAACTGGGAAGTCTAACTGTTCGTCAGAAGCACCCAAGTTATCGAACAAATCAAATACTTGGTCAATTACCCAGTCTGGACGCGCGCTTGGCTTGTCGACTTTGTTAATAATCACGATTGGTTTCAAACCACGTGCGAACGCTTTTTGCGTTACGAAACGAGTTTGTGGCATTGGGCCTTCTTGTGAGTCTACAAGAAGAAGTACGCAGTCAACCATCGACATTACACGTTCAACTTCACCACCGAAATCGGCGTGTCCCGGGGTGTCCACGATGTTAATGCGGTATTCAGTATTGGTACGTTCATCTAACCATTTGATTGCAGTGTTTTTTGCAAGAATGGTAATACCACGTTCACTTTCAATAGCGCCAGAATCCATGACACGCTCGATCTCACCCGCGCGATCACCGAGAGCACCTGATTGTTGCAAAAGTTTGTCTACAAGAGTGGTTTTACCATGATCGACGTGCGCAATAATGGCGATGTTACGGAGAGTTTTAATATCTGACATGTAAATTCAATGCGTATGTAATTTGAGGGCAAATTATACAGAAAAATACAAAACTTTTATAGTCACTGTAACCACACTCCTCAACTTTTTTTGCTCCGTTGGGGATTTTTTGATTTTGTAAAGACGTGTAACTCGATTAGAATAGCGCCACCCAGCCTTAATTTGCATTGACACATGTCTGATTTTAATCAATCTCCTCCTTCTAAAGATCAACTCGACCTGGTATATGGTCTGGAAGATCGACCAAAACCACTGATTGCTTTTTTAGCTGCATTCCAGCACTTACTGGCAATTATTGTCCCGATTGTGACCCCTGGCCTGCTGATTTGTTTGGCGCTTGGTGTTTCCAAAGAAGACACCAACATGATTTTGTCCATGTCCTTGGTGATCTCGGGTATCGCGACTTTTTTACAGTCTAAAAAAGTGGGGCCATTTGGTGCCGGTCTGCTGATTGTCCAAGGAACCAGCTTTAACTTCATCGGTCCAATTATTGGTATTGGTTCAGCCATGGTGGCTGCAGGCACACCTGTAGAAGCAGTCATGGCTTCTATTTTTGGTGTGGTGATTGCAGGTGCATTTATTGAAATGGGCGTGTCACAAATTCTGCCTTGGATCAAAAAACTGATTACACCGCTGGTGACCGGGATTGTCGTGCTGCTGATTGGTTTGACCTTAATTAAAGAAGGTTTAATCAGTATGGGCGGTGGTTATCAGGCCATGAGCGATAAAACTTTTGCCAATGCTGACAACCTGATCATGTCTTGTACCGTCTTGGCGTTGATTATTATTCTGAACCGTATCCGGATTACCTGGGTAAAAAGTTCTGCCATTTTGATCGCCCTAATCTGTGGTTATGTTCTGGCGGGCTTTATGGGGCATCTGGATTTCTCTGGTCTAAAAGATGCACCGTTGGTACAGATTCCAACCCCAATGCATTTCGGTTTAAGCTTCTCCTGGAGCCTGTTTATTCCGATGGCATTCATCTATCTGGTGACCTCTTTAGAAGCGATTGGTGATATCACTGCGACTTCAAAGCTTTCCAACCAGCCAGTTGATGGTCCAAAATGGATGCAGCGCATTAAAGGCGGTGTACTGGTAAATGGCGCGAATTCATTCCTTGCCGGTATTTTTAACACCTTCCCGAGTTCCGTATTTGCACAAAATAATGGCGTAATCCAGTTAACGGGCGTAGCAAGTCGTTATGTCGGTATCTGGATTGCTGCTTTGCTGGTTATTCTTGGTTTGCTGCCTGCAGTTGCTGGTATTATTCAGGCCGTTCCGCAAGCGGTACTGGGTGGTGCAGTGATGGTGATGTTTGGTGCAGTCGCAGCATCTGGTATTAACATTCTGTCTGGTGTCCATCTGGACCGTCGTGCCCTGCTGATTATTGCGATTTCACTGGCGCTGGGTTTAGGTGTTGCACAAGTTCCACAAATTCTTGAGCACCTTCCTGAGTTATTCCGTAATATCTTTAGCTCAGGCGTTGCTACTGGTGGTATCGCTGCCCTTATTCTGAATGTAGTACTTCCTGAAACAAAGAAGTAATTTCATGTCCAAAGAACACTGTCTAGGTCAGACTTAGGCAGTGTTCTTTATATTGGAGAGATACCTATGGATCCTAAAAGCGAAGTTTTATTAAGACAATATGATTTTTTGTCGGGTCGCATCCTACTGATTAATGCACCGACAGATGATCTACTCGCTGAATTCGATGCCTCTATCAATCCCGCTGTCTGGACATGGAATTTTAACGATTTTCAATATTTCCAGTCACAACAAGCAGATGTGCATTTTGGTGCAGAGATGCCTGAGGGTGAGTTTGATCAGGCGGTTATTTTTGTACCTAAGTCTAAAGAACTCTTAAATTACTTACTGCATAATGTGGCAGCGCAGCTTAAACCGGGTAGCAGTGTTTTCCTGGTCGGTGAAAAGAAAGGTGGGATAGAACGTGCAGCCAAACAGTTGCAGCCTTTTGGTAAGACACTCAAACTTGACAGCGCACGTCATTGCCAGCTGTGGCAATTGGTTCTAGACCATACGGTCGAGAAAAAAGCACTTGCAGACTGGGCGCAGCACTATACCGTATCTACACCAAATGGTGATCTGAATATTTGTGCACTTCCGGGCGTTTTTAGTCAAAACCGTTTGGATGTCGGTACTGCCACACTATTACCTTATTTGTCACAAGTCACTTCAGGTAAAATTGCTGACTTTGGCTGTGGCGCAGGCGTCATTAGTGCGTATCTGGCAAAATTAAATCCGAAAAACCGGATTTTTGCCATGGATGTCGATGCCTTTGCACTGGCTTCTACGCAAATGACCTTTGCAGAAAACCAGCTTACTCCTGAACAGATTGAAATCAAAGCGGTTACAGGCATTGAAGATGCACCCTTGTTCTTGCATGCCATCGTCAGTAATCCGCCTTTTCATATGGGAATCGAGACCGATTACACGGCAAGCGAAACCTTATGTAAAATCTCGCGCCGTCATTTAAAATCGGGCGGTGAGCTTTGGATCGTGGCCAACCGTTTCTTGAACTACCCGACCCTGATTGAACAAAACTTTGGTCGCTGCACAGTAAAAGCAGATCAACAAGGCTTTAAAGTGCTCTTCGCCAGCACTCAAAAAAATGTTAAGGAATCATGATGAGCGAAACGCAAAACACGATGCAGCTGCAGCGTAAGCTGGGTGCTCGTCATCTGAATATGATCGCCATTGGTGGATCAATTGGTACAGGTCTATTCCTGGCCTCAGGTGCGACTATTGCCAACGCTGGACCAGGCGGTGCACTACTTGCCTATGTACTGATTGGGATCATGATTTATTTCCTGATGACCAGCTTGGGTGAACTTGCCACGCACAATCCGACCTCAGGTGCATTTTTCACTTACGGCACCAAATATGTCGAAGGTGGTTTTGGTTTCGCTTTAGGTTGGAATTACTGGTACAACTGGGCCATTACCGTGGCTTTTGAGCTGGTTGCCGTTCAGTTCATTATGAAATTCTGGTTTCCCGATATTCCGGGCGTGTACTGGAGCGCCATTTTCCTGGCCATTATTTTCGGGATTAATGCCCTGACAGTAAAAGGCTTTGGCGAATCCGAATTTTTCTTTTCTCTGGTGAAAGTTCTCGCGATCATTGCCTTTATCATCATCGGAATCTGGATGATCGTGAAGATCATGCTCACCCCGGGTGCGGAAGCATTTGCCAACTGGAGCATTGGTGATGCACCCTTTGTCGGTGGTTTCCAGGCATTAATTGGCGTGGCCATGATTGCCGGATTCTCTTTCCAGGGTACCGAAATGGTCGGTGTTGCGGCAGGTGAATCGAAAAATCCAAAGAAAACTATTCCGGTGGCCATCAAACAGATTTTCTGGCGTATCCTTCTGTTTTATATTGTATGTATTTTCATTATCGGCACCTTGATTGCCTATAATGACCCACGTTTATTACAGGCCGCTGCAACAGATAATATTGCGCTTTCGCCATTCACCTTATTGTATGAAAAAGCCGGTTTTGCCTTTGCCGCCAGTATCATGAATGCGGTGATCTTGACCGCTATTCTATCTGCGGGTAATTCGGGCATGTATTCATCTACCCGTATGCTGTTTGATATGGCGCGTAAAGGTAGTGCACCTAAAATGTTTGCGCGTCTGGACCCGCGTGGTGTGCCAATGAATGCACTCTATGCCACGACCGCAATCGCAGCTCTATGCTTCCTGACTACTTTCTTTGGTGAACAGGAAGTCTTTAACTGGCTGCTAAACATGTCAGGGATGTGTGGCTTTATTGTCTGGCTCGGTATTGCCATTTCCCATTACCGTTTCCGTAAAGGGTATCTGGCTCAAGGTTATAAACTGGAAGATCTGGCTTATCGCGCTAAATTCTTTCCTTTCGCCCCTTGGTTTGCATTTATTCTGTGTGCGATTGTCGTTCTGGGTCAGAACTATCAGGATGTTTTGGCCGGTCAATGGATGGGTGTGTTATCGACCTATATCAGTATTCCACTATTCCTGGCCATTTGGTTCGGCTACAAATGGAAGAAAAAAACCAAACTGGTATCTTATCAGGAAATGGATGTACAGCCGATGAAACTTGATCAGGAATAAAAAATTATTCATTAAAAAAATCAGCTTACGGGCTGATTTTTTTATTTCTTGAATTAACTATGACGCATCACGAAATTGCGATCATCAATCACAATCGCTTGCTGACAGATTCCGTCTACCCGACGTTGCTGCTCAAACACATGCGCCGGCATTGCCTCAAAGCTATCAAAGAAACTTATTTCCTGCTCATCGATAGAATAAATTAACGAGTGATTTCCTACCCCCTCTAAAGTGTCATAGAACACAATCACAAAACGTTCAGCTTCTATATTTTCCTGAATTTCTACATAAGACAATGGCTGTTCTATAACAGGAATATTTAAGCGATGTGCTTGCTGATAGAAATCGACTTCAATTGGCTGTTTATCTGCATCATGTTCAGTATAAAAATCGACATCCAAACCCAGTGTTTTTAAGGCAACCGCAAGTGCGATGCTAGAGCTTCCCATTTCAAGATCATGCTGACAGAGCTGAGTTAAGTCAGAAATATTCAAATCAATGCCATAATGATGAAAAATCATCCATATTGCAAAAATTCCGCCATTGGCTTCCAGATTTTGCAAGTCTTCAGGAATTTCAACACTCATATTTTTACTCAACGACATCTTAACAGGCTAAGTGTAGTCAAAATGCAGACATAAAAAAAGCAGCTCCGAAGAGCTGCCTTTTTAATGAGTGTTCAATAATGAATTATTGAGCAACTGGTTGTTCAGCTAAAACAGTACGGCTACCAGTGATTGTCGCGAATACACGACGGTTCATAGCACGACCTTCTTTAGTGTTGTTGTCAGCAATCGGTTGATCCCAAGCGAAACCTTGAGTAGACAAACGAGCTGGATCTACATTGTATTCATTTACAAGTGAAGATTTAACAGAGTTAGCACGAGCTAAAGATAAACGTTCGTTCAATGCACGTGGACCAGTGTTATCTGTGTGACCTTCGATGCGAGCAGTAGCGTTTGGATATTCAACTAACTTCTCGGCAACTTTAGCGATTTCTGGTTTGTATTGATCTTTGATGTTTGATTTGTTTGTATCAAAGAACACACGAAGTTCCATGTTCAGGTCTTCAGTCAACTCTTGTGGCGCTGGAGCAACTGGAGTTACAGGCTCAACTGGAGCAACTTCAACTACTGGAGCAGCTGGTTTCAGACGACCACCTAGAACAACATTAAGACCAGCTAATGCTGTGTAGTTCCAGAATTTTTCGTCAAAGTGGTAAGTACCACGAGCTTCAGTACGTAGCGCTAAGGCATCGTTGATGTGCCAGAATGCACCCACACCAGCATTACCTAGAGTACCTTCTTCTTCATTACCGCGAGTACCGCGTGGCACACCTTCAAATTCGTATTTGTAGTGACCCGCACCTAGAAGCATGTATGGCTTCACTTTGCTGTCATAGTTACCAGTAAATACGTCAGAAGTTGCGTAGAAGTTACCTGCAATATTTTGGCCTTTGTATTCTGCACCTTCAGCAGCACCGTCAACATCGCCCTTTACTTGGCTATATTCAGCTTCAAAACCTAACCAAGGAGTTAATTCAACACCAATAGCAGCACCTACGAATAAATCGTCTTGTAATTCAGGACTACTAGTAAGTTCGCCATCATTACCGTTATTGTTGTGCTGGGTGTCTTGGAATGTATAACCTAACATCAACGGAGTAACAGTTACGCCTGCATTTGCAGCAGCAAAAGGTGCAGCTACAAGCATAGCTAAAGCAATACGACTCATTTTCATGGATTTATCCTCCAGAGATAACAATTGTTGTTCAAGCTCAAGCCTAGAATTTGGCTATTTCTGAGATAGGCTTTCTTATACCCCAGTTTTATTCTTAAGCTATTCACAGTGAATCATACAAACACTTTATTTTTTTTCCAAGTGCTTGATAACTTTAATCAAGTAAATTATTGACAAAATTACTTACAATTTCCGTTGTAATTCGGTAACTTTTTACTCAATTTTTTATTCTGAATACCCTATGGTGATTGCCAATTATTTTTTAATCACTTTCTTGAAACTTAAGTAAGGACTGATTACTCGGCTCCACAAAGCATAAAAAACGCATAATTAATAACATATTCCTCATAAAAATAATATATAAATCAGGTAACTCTATGTATAAAAAAATAACAAGAGCATTCACTATTGTTGAGTTAATTATCTGTATTGCAATGATTGCAATTCTCGTCAGTATCGCCCTACCGTACTTCCATGACTATCGATCCAAACAGGAAGCCAAAAATATTCCGATCAAATTATCTCAAATTAATCGTTATGCACGCAGCCAGGCTGCAGTGTTTCACCAAAATATTGTGATCTGCCCTAGTCAGGATTCTCTGAGTTGCCAAGCCAATCAATGGAACAAGAACATGCTGGTTTTCATCGATAAAAATAAAAACAGGCAAGTGGATACAGGCGAACAAATTTTACAAATTGATGTACTTAACCTCAAATACGGTAACCTGAGTTGGCGAGGAGCTTTAAGTTTACCGAGTGTCACTTATCAAGCGCACACTGCCCTGCCGATTGGTTCAAATGGTAGTTTTTATTATTGTTCTACCCATCTTTCTAATCAACAGCGTATTGTACTCAGCAAAATGGGGCATATCCGGATTGAAAGTCTCTCGTCTTGCTAACAGAACTATCCAGTTTATGCTTCGCTGCGATTAACGCTTCAATCCTGAGTTTTTTTCAATATACTGCTTAAGTTTGAAAAAATTGATTAAAACTCATACGGAGAGAGAACAATGACTGACATCCTAATTGTCAATGGTGCACGTACAGCCATGGGTGGCTTTCAGGGGAGTCTTGCCAGTGTAACTGCGCCAGAACTCGGTGCGGTCACCATTAAAGAAGCAATTGCCCGTGCGAGTCTGCAACCAGAAGATATTGAAGAAGTCATTATGGGTTGTGTCCTTCCGGCAGGTTTAAAGCAGGGCCCTGCACGTCAAGCCATGCGTCAAGCTGGTCTTCCAGATTCTACTGGCGCTGTAACCATTAATAAATTATGTGGTTCAGGCATGAAAGCCGTCATGCAAGCTGCAGATATGATTAAAGCCGGTTCTGCAAATATCGTGGTTGCAGGTGGCATGGAATCCATGACCAATGCTCCTTATGTATTGCCAAAAGCACGTGGCGGTTTCCGTATGGGTCACGGTGAAATCAAGGACCATATGTTTCTGGATGGCTTGGAAGATGCTGAAACAGGTCGCTTGATGGGTTCATTTGCCCAAGATATGGCAAATACCAAAGGTTATACCCGCGAGCAGATGGATGATTTTGCGATTCGCTCATTAAAGCGTGCGCAAACTGCGGTCAATGAAGGCTACTTTGCTGATGAAATCGTGCCTGTAACAGTTAAAACCCGTAAAGGTGATGTAGTCGTTGATAAAGACGAACAGCCGTTCAATGCCAACATCGATAAAATTCCAACTTTGCGTCCTGCTTTCGCTAAAGACGGTACGATTACGGCGGCTAATGCCAGCTCGATTTCAGATGGTGCATCAGCTTTAGTAATTACCTCGGCTGACAATGCAGCAGCAAAAGGGTTGAATCCTTTGGCTAAAATTGTTGCCTATGCATCGAATTCGCAACATCCATCTGAATTTACCATTGCTCCAGTCGGTGCAATCCAGAAAGTGCTAGATAAAACTGGATGGGCCGCTTCTGATGTCGACCTTTGGGAAATCAATGAAGCCTTTGCCATGGTGACCATGTGCCCAATGGATGAGTTCAAGCTGGATCCTGAAAAAGTCAACATTAACGGTGGTGCATGTGCACTCGGTCATCCTGTGGGTTCAACCGGTTCACGTATTATCCTGACTTTGATTCATGCACTAAAACGTACCGGTGGAAAAAAAGGGATTGCAGCCCTGTGTATTGGTGGTGGTGAAGCGACAGCTGTGGCGATTGAATTACTTTAACCTATTCTCTCACCCCATCCCTCGCCCATAGGGAGAGGGAGTTAAAAATCCTCCTGATCTGGAGGATTTTTTTCGCTTACATTTTGATAAAGCTTGCTCGCGCAAAATACCGCAAAGTGGCGTAGATTAAAGCAAGCAAAATAAAAAGGGAGTTCTCCCATGCAACTAAATCATTACCTCAATTTCCAAGGTCAGGCTGAAGCAGCCTTTAACTTTTATAAATCAGTTTTTGGAGGCGAATTTTCAAGTCTGAGTCGTTATGGTGAAATGCCAACTGAAGAAGGGATCACGCTGTCAGAAGCGGATAAAAATAAAATCCTGCATATCTCACTTCCCATCAATGAGTTTACAGAACTGATGGCATCGGACACGAATGATCAATTCTGTGCACAAACCAATACGGTGTTCATTCCAGGTAATAACCACTATATTTCCATTAACTTAGACGCCAGCGAACAAGCTGAAGCACAACGACTCTTTGATACTTTATCGGTGAATGGTCAAATTGAGATGCCGCTAGAAAAGACCTTTTGGGGCGCACTTTATGCTGCCTTTAGCGATCAGTTTGGAATTCACTGGATGATTAACTGTCAACTTGAAGAAAATTAAAGGTTTTTATCAAGATATAAAAAAGCCGGAATCAATCCGGCTTTTTGACAGCAACTTAATTTAAATTAAGCACCTGTTTGATAATGTGCGTGCAACCGCAGTCAATGCCTGGTACGGTTTTTTGAAATCATTTAAACCGGCAACAGCTTCAGTTATATCTTCACCTTCTTTAATCACGAAAGTATCGAAACCGAATCGAAACCGAATCGACTAATTTATTTACTTATTTATTTACTTAACTTTTTCTTTTTTCGTTCTTCTAAAATTTTCTTTCTACCTTTATCAGTCAAAGAATAGTAGTCTATATACGAACTTATTAAGCCTTTATCAACTAAGGTACTCAATAAGTATCTTTTTTCAGTTTCATCTATACCAGAAATATCATCTATACCATGACCTTGATTAGGTAATTTTGAGAAAAATTCAAGACATTCATATTCAAGGTATGTAATATCTCGGTCTCTATTAATGTAGATCTTTTTTAAATACCTACCCAAAGAAACAACTAAGCTTAAAATTAAAAATAATCCACAAAAAATGCTTGTACAAAAAAATATATTCCTCCAAGTATTCGGAAGATCAATGACCTTTATTATTTCTGATAAGTAAAGTATTGAGAGACTTCCCAACACAATTACCAATGCGATCAATTTATCTGTTTTTAAAATTTTTAACCATTCAGTCCAATTCATATTTAAATTCTTATCATCATATTATTTTAATTATAAAAAAAGCTGAACCCAAGTCCAGCTTTTTCAGTTACTTAATGATTATCAAGCACCTGTTTGATAATGCGCTTGTGCAACCGCAGTTGATGCCTGGTACGGATTTTTGAAATCATTCAAACCGGCAGCCGCTTCCTGAATATCTTTACCTTCTTTAATCACGAAAGTGTCGAAACCTGAACGCTTCATGTAGTTCAAAACATCTTTGAATACATCCCCAGTAGCACGCAATTCGCCTTGGAAACCCTGACGGCGAAGAAGTGCTGCAAATGAATAACCACGACCATCATTAAAACCGGCAAACTCAATAAAGATTGCATCTAGCTGATCCAATGGAAACTCATTGGTTTCAGGCGAAGCATCTACGGTTAAGTACAATGCTTTTTTACCTGTCACATTGGCAATCTGGTCTAACTGATCCACAGTCAGAACCACATCACCCTGTGGTAAAACACCATCTTCACCCATCAATTGATAGGTATTGTCTGCAATCGTGCCATCTTTAGAGAGCACTTGAAGTGCGGTATTAAGCATATGCACGCTCCTTGAATGGTTGAATGCCGACACGGCGATAAGTATCGATAAACTCTTCACCATCCTGACGCAGGTCAAGATAAGTATTCAAAATTTCTTCTACGATATCCGGTACGACTTCGGCTGCAAATGATGGGCCAAGAATATCACCAATTGAAGCATCATGATCGGCATTACCGCCTAAAGTGATCTGGTAAAATTCTGCACCTTTCTTGTCTACACCTAAAATACCGATGTTACCAACGTGGTGATGGCCACAAGCATTCATACAACCTGAAATATTCAGATCCAGTTTGCCTAAATTGTAAATCGTATCCAGGTCATCAAAACGGCGTGAAATTGCTTCAGAAATCGGAATGGATTTCGCATTAGCCAAAGAACAGAAGTCACCGCCCGGGCAGCAAATGATGTCGGTCAAGAAACCGATATGCGCACGTGCCAGGTTGTTTTGGTCAAGGGTTTGCCATACAGCGAACAAGTCTTTTTGTGGTACATCGACCAGGGAAATGTTTTGTTCATGCGTGGTACGCAGCTCACCGAAAGTGTACTGATCGGCAAGGTCTGCAATCAGGTTCATTTCTTCGGTGCTGACATCACCCGGTGCAATTCCGGCACGTTTCAGTGAAATCGTCACAATACGATAACCTTTCACTTTATGTGCATTGGTATTGATATTGAACCACTGTTTGAATTTTGGATAGTGTGCAAACAGTTCAGTGAAATCTTCATCTGCATAATCTTGGTAATCGAATGGCGTGAAGTTCTCATCCATTTTCGCCAAGGTGTCTGCATCGATTTTCAGTGTTTTAATCGTATGCTCAAATTCAGCTTCAACTTTCTCGGCAAATACTGCTGGTGTTAAAGCTTTTACCAGAATCTTGATACGCGCTTTATATTTGTTGTCGCGACGACCATGCAAGTTATATACACGAAGTACTGCTTCCAAATAAGCAATCAGGTCTTCACGTGGCAAGAATTCACGAATAAAGCTACCAATCACCGGCGTACGGCCGAGACCACCACCGACTTTGATTTTATAGCCCATTTCGCCTGCTTCATTACGCACGATATACACACCGATATCGTGGAATGCAGTTGCTGCACGGTCAGTTTCTTCAAGCGCAGAGACTGCAATCTTGAACTTACGTGGCAAGAAAGCAAATTCCGGATGGAAGGTTGACCATTGACGGATCAATTCACACGTCGGACGCGGATCAGCAATTTCACCGGCAACTACCCCTGCATACTGATCCGTCGTGGTATTACGGATACAGTTACCTGAAGTCTGAATCGCATGCATTTGCACAGTGGCCAGTTCAGCCAGCATATCCGGCACATTTTCCAGCGCAGGCCAGTTAAACTGGATGTTTTGACGGGTCGAAATATGCGCGTAGCCACGGTCATATTCTTTTGCCAAATCAGCCACTTTACGAAGTTGTTTTGAGTTCATCAAACCATAAGGCACGGCAATACGTAACATTGGCGCATAACGCTGTACGTACAAACCATTTTGCAGACGAAGCGGACGATACTCATCTTCAGTGAGTTTACCGGCTAAATAACGTTCCGTTTGGTCACGGAACTGTGCAACACGTTCATTAATCAGTTGCTGATCGAAATCAGTATATAAATACATGGCGTACAGCTAGTAGTTTCTATTATATCGCCGGCAAGGATAGCGAGATTGAACCTATCAATAAAATGCTTTTTATACATATTTCATAGCGGTTTTATTGATAAGCCTGACAAAGTTTCACGGATCTCGGTATTTACAGCATTGGATTAAATTTAAAGTAATAATGATGAAAATCTTCAATTATTATTACTTATTTTCATATAGGAAAAATTTCCTCTCATTTCATTAATAATCTAATTAACACGTTAAGAATATTACCAATTTTGACTTTCTCCCAATTGCTGTCCTACAAACTCATAGCGTATCGTAGAACGTGAAAATTTAATCGGACAAGCCAATTGTGCTTCGGTCTGCTGACTGCTGGATTTGAGTGGCACCTGTACTATCCATCCCCGCTGCTGAGCCAGATCAGAATGTAACGCTTCCTCAAGTCTGAGCACCGGTTCGACACAGACATCCAGCGCGGCAAACAGCATTTGCCATTCAGCTAATGACTTGGTCTTGATTTTATTCTGAATCGCCTGCTTCACCACAGCATGATCTTCAGCGGCATAAGAAGCGCCTTTGTCCAGGAGAATCGGCAGCTCTAAAGCCTGTGCCAGCCCCTGCATAAATGGTGGTTCCAGACTACCAATCGACAAATAACGCCCATCCTGGGTTTCATAATAATCATAGAAAGTTCCACCATTCAGATAGCCGGATTCTGGAGATTGATGCTGATTGCCAGCCAGACTGGCAGAAGCTGCCAGATTGCTCATCGTTACCACACAATCGGTCATGGAAATGTCAATGTACTGGCCTTTGCCACTTTGTTGGCGTTCAATCACCGCGGCCAGAATCGCAATCACGGCATGCATGGAACCACCTGCAACATCGGCGACCTGAATTCCCAAGGCTGGTGGACCATTTTCAATCCGCCCACTGTGTCCGGCAATTCCGGACAAAGCCAGATAATTAATGTCGTGCCCTGCCTTATCTTTATATGTGCCAGTTTGGCCGTAACCGGTAATGGAACAGTAAATCAGTTTCGGATTAATTTCGCTTAAGGTTTGATAGTCTAGCCCAAGACGTTGCATTACACCGGGACGGAATTGCTCAATCACAATGTCATAATCTGCAATCTTGGATTTAACCAGTTCAATATTCGCAGGATCTTTCAAATCCAGTGCAACCGATTGCTTGTTTCGGTTCAAATAACTTTGTGAAGTGGCCTGTCCATTGGCAAAGGGTGGCATTAATCGCAACAGGTCCGGTCGGGTTGGTGATTCAATATGCACAACTTCTGCACCTAAATCAGCAAGATATAATGTGGCAAACGGGCCGGGTAAAAGTGTAGAAAAATCGAGGATTTTCAATCCTTTTAATGCATATGACATTGGAGTATTTGCTCTACTTATATTGCTTTTTTCAGCATCTTAGGCACATAAATGCATAAAAACAATGTCATGTTCAGCCATTTACCTTGATAGTTTCGGCAATCTAATATGTAAGAAAATGGCAAAGGTATTCTTGTAAATTGCCATTGCTTTATTATTTTTCGTCATTTAGGTCAATTATTAGTGAACATTAAAGAGACTGAAGGATTAAACATGAGTCGTGATACGATCAGTATCCACTTCGTCAATGCAGCCTTATCTGGCGTTAAGCGTCTGGGCATGGATGTCGATACTTTATTGTCTCACGTCGGGATTGAAGCAGAACTGCTGCATCAGCCCAAAGCGCGTATTTCGCCTGAACAATATACCCGCTTTATTAAAATGCTGTGGATGGTGACCCAGGACGAGCATGTCGGCTTTGACAAACAGCAACGCCGGTTGGGTACTTTTGCGATCATGTGCCAGCTGATCATTCATGCCAAAACTCTGGGTGATGCACTGGAACTGTCTTCCCAGTTCTACAAACTCTTTGGTGATGACTGGTCGGTGACCCTGGAACGCGACAAACACGAAGCACGTCTGGTTCCGCTGATTCCAAATGCGATGGATCCGGATCATTTCATTACTGAAAGCATGCTGATGATCTGGCATGGCTTGGCGTCTTGGCTCATTGAGCGTCGCCTGCCACTGGAACGCGTGCATTTTAGCTACCCTCGTCCAGACCATGCCGATGAATATGATGCCCTGTTCTTTGCGCCGGTAATGCAGTTCGATATGCCACGCACCGAGATCACTTTTGCTGCGGATTATCTGGACCTGCCAATTCGCCAGAATGAAGAAACCTTAGAAGAGTTTTTGAAAGCTGCGCCGGCACAATTGCTGGTGAAATTCAAAAACACCAACTCGCTGACTTCACGTATTCGTGATGTGCTGAAGAGCCAGATTGGCGAAGAAATGCCGACATTAAACGATGTCGCGTCGATGCTTTATCTATCACCGCAAACCTTGCGCCGCCGTCTGGCAGCCGAAGGCAAAAGCTATCAAGGCGTAAAAGATGCCTTGCGCCGTGATGCAGCAATTCACCTGTTACTTAATCCGGATCTGACCCTTGAAGATGTTGCACAACAAGTCGGTTTCAGTGAAACTAGTACTTTCCACCGCGCCTTCAAGAAATGGACCGGTGTAACCCCGGGTCTGTATCGTCAATTGCATGGCTATCATTAATCAAATGATGTTGCGAAATAACATTTAAAAATTAAAATCAGTTCTCTCCGCCTAAGCATTAGCTTAGGCTTTTTTATAATTACAATTGGCTAAATCGCTCAATTGATCTGACCCGTTCTCGTCATTGCACTTCAAAAATTAAGGATTACACTCGAATCATTAGAATAATTTTCATTAAATCAATAAAAGGAACATGCTATGAGCGAGGCATATATTATTGACGCCATTCGTACGCCACGCGGAAAAGGCAAAAAAGATGGATCTTTACATCAAGTAAAACCCATTTCATTACTGACTGGTTTACTCAATGAACTGAAAGACCGTCACGGACTGGACACCTCAAAAGTCGATGATATTGTGCTGGGTTGTGTCACCCCGATTGGTGATCAGGGGGCCGATATTGCCAAGACCGCTGCCATTGCTGCGGGTTGGGACAATGATGTCGCTGGCGTGCAAATCAACCGTTTCTGCGCTTCCGGACTCGAAGCTGTCAATCTGGCCGCACAAAAAGTCCGTTCTGGCTGGGAAGATCTGGTCGTTGCAGGCGGCGTCGAATCCATGTCCCGCGTAGCGATGGGTTCTGATGGCGGCCCTTGGGCGCTTGACCCTGAGACCAATATGGCCTGTGATTTTATTCCGCAAGGTATCGGTGCAGATTTAATTGCCACGATTGACGGTTATACGCGTTCTGATGTAGATCAATTTGCCGAACAATCACAACAGAAAGCAGCTGCCGCTCAAGCCAATGGTTATTTCAACGCCTCTGTTATCCCGGTAAAAGACAAAGCTGGTGTGGTGATTCTGGACAAAGATGAATTTATCAAACCGACAACGACCGCAGAAGGCCTGGGCAAACTCAATCCAAGTTTCGCCACTATGGGGCAAATGGGCTTTGATGCAATTGCCCTGCAAAAATATCCTGAAGTGGGTGCTGTCAATCATGTGCATCATGCAGGGAATTCTTCAGGCATTGTCGATGGTGCGGCTGTGGTTTTGATCGCATCGGAACAAGCAGTAAAAGAACAAGGTCTGAAGCCACGTGCCAAAGTACTGGCGACGGCACTGGTCGGTGCAGATCCGACCATTATGCTGACCGGCCCTGCCCCGGCTGCTCGTAAGGCCTTGGCGAAAGCCGGTTTAACAATTGATGATATTGACCTGTTTGAAGTCAATGAAGCTTTTGCTGCCGTGGTGATGCGCTTTATCAATGAAATGAAGGTTGATCCTGCCAAGGTGAATGTCAACGGCGGTGCAATTGCCATGGGACATCCACTCGGTGCGACTGGTGCGATGATTTTAGGGACGTTATTGGACGAGTTAGAACGCCAAGGCAAAAAGCGGGGTCTGGCTACACTTTGCGTAGGTGGCGGTATGGGCATCGCAACCATTATTGAACTGGTATAAGGAGAAAAATAATGAGCGCAATTCAATATCAAAAAAATGAAGATAATATTGTTATTTTAACGTTTGATTCTCCAAACCAGTCTGCCAATACCATGAATGCCGACTTTCGCACGGCACTGGATGAAGTCGTTGCCCAGTTACAAGCCGATGAAGATATTGCCGGGATTATTTTCCGTTCAGCGAAAAAAACTTTCTTTGCTGGTGGTGATCTGGACGAACTGATTCAAGCCACTCCTGAACATGCAACTGAATTCTTCAATATGATTGAAGAGATGAAAGCCAAACTACGCTATATCGAAACTCGCGGTATTCCTGTCGTTGCTGCACTGAATGGTACGGCGCTCGGCGGTGGCTGGGAAATTGCCTTATGTGCCCATCATCGTATTGCCCTGAATGACCCTAAAAGCAAATTTGGCCTGCCTGAAGTCACACTGGGTTTATTACCAGGTGGCGGTGGTATCGTCCGTAGCGTCCGCCTGCTCGGTCTGCAAAATGCCTTTCCATTGTTGATGGAAGGCAAACAGTTTGGAGTCGATAAAGCCGTATCTCTAGGGTTGATTCATGAGGTCGCTGACAGTACCGATGAATTGCTGAAAAAGGCCATTGCCTGGATCAAAGCCAATCCAAAATCTCAACAACCTTTTGATGTAAAAGGCTATAAAATTCCGAGTGGAAATCCTTCGGCACCAGCAGTTGCCCAGATGCTGGCAATCGCTCCGGCGATGCTGCGCGATAAAACCAAAGGCTGCTACCCTGCACCTGAAGCGATCATGTCGGCTGCAGTAGAAGGTGCACAGGTCGATGTCGATACAGCCCTGACCATTGAATCACGTTACTTTACTTATCTTGCCATCGGTCAAATTTCTAAAAATATGATTGGCACCTTCTGGCATGGCCTGAATGCGATCAAGTCCGGTGCCAGTCGCCCTCAAGGTATTGAAAGATGGAAAGCCACGAAAGTCGGTATTCTAGGTGCGGGCATGATGGGTGCTGGGATCGCCTATGCCACTGCCAGCAAAGGCATTCCAGTGGTACTAAAAGACATTTCAATCGAAGCGGCTGAAAAAGGCAAAGCCTACAGCCAGAAACTGCTGGATAAAAAAGTCGCTCAAGGGCGTTTAACGGCCGAGAAACGAGATCAGGTTCTGGGTCTGATTCAAGCGACTGCATCGAATGAAGATCTAGCGGGTTGTGACCTGATCATTGAAGCCATCTTTGAAAATCCCGCGCTCAAGGCTCAAGTCACGCAAGAGGCAGAGCAATATCTTATCAGCAACGGGATGATGGCTTCGAATACCTCGACCCTGCCGATCACAGAATTAGCCCAGGCTTCAAAAAATGATCAGAACTTTATCGGCCTGCATTTCTTCAGTCCGGTCGATAAAATGCAGCTAGTCGAAATTATCAAAGGTAAAAATACCTCGGCAGAAACGCTGGCCAAAGCTTTCGATTTCGTGCAGCAGATTGGCAAATTACCGATTGTGGTGAATGACAGCCGTGGCTTCTTTACCAGCCGCGTGTTTGGCACCTTTGTACAGGAAGGCTTGCGTCTGCTGGCAGAAGGCGTACATCCGGCACGAATTGAAATGGCAGCTCTCAAAGCCGGTATGCCGGTAGGCCCGTTGGCGATTCAGGATGAAGTGTCCTTGACCCTGTCTGAACATGTGGCCAATGAAAGATACAAAGCTTTAGGAGCACAAGGTCAGACCATCACTAAATCACCTGCGGATGACGTGATTCACAGCATGATTCACGAATTTAACCGTAAAGGTAAGGCCGCAGGCGCAGGTTTTTATGATTATCCGGCCGATGCCAAAAAGCAGCTCTGGTCTGGTCTCAGCCACTGGAAAAAAGACAACGATATTTCTGAACAGGAAATGATTGACCGCTTCCTGTTTGTACAGGCACTGGATACGGTTCGCTGTCTAGAAGAAGGTGTTTTGGAATCTGTAGTCGATGCCAATGTGGGTTCCATTTTTGGTATTGGCTTTGCCGCCTGGACGGGCGGTGCAGTACAATTCCTGAATCAGTATGGTTTAGCCAAAGCCGTGACCCGTGCCAAAGTACTTGAAAATAAATATGGCGAACGCTTCAAAGCCCCACAACTCCTCAAAGATCGCGCAGCACACGCCCAGCCGATTCAATAGTGTGGCCACTTAAATAAAAGAGGAACGTGTTTCCTCTTTTTTATTCTCTGAATTTACTTCAAGCAATAAACAGAGTCATGTGATGACAGATTTTGATCTGCTTTTTGATCAATTTATGTTATAAAGTTACATAAGTTTGGTATCCACGTGGGTAAAACCTATGACTGATCACAGTTCACCTGAAAAATCTCCTTGGGGTTGGAAAGCACTTATCATCTTCTGTATTTTAGGTGGATTATTCATGCTTATTTTTTGGCTCGCGATAAGTAATGAACCAGATTACATGCCAAGCCAGCAAAATAAACAAACTACCCAGCAACACGCTTTTAAAAATGCACCGACGATGTCTCCAGAAGCCATTGCCAAAGCTCAAGCAGATCGTGAAGCACGTGAAGCGGCCAATGTGGCTCCTACAGATACGACAGCCGCTGAACACAATATGTCAGCTGAAGAACATGCCAACATGGATAATGCCGAGCACAGCTCAAATGCAGCACATGGCCACTAATTCAGATTCAGTCTATGCATAAAAGAGCGAGGTCAATGCCTCGCTTTTTCGTATTTGAATGAATGATCAATTAAAGCTTTAAATACATATCAATATGCGGAATTCCACAATCCAGATATTTCTCGCCTTGAACTTCAAATCCCAGCGCTTGATAGAAGCCAATGGCATGCACTTGCGAAGAGAGTTTAACGAATTCACGCTGCTCTGCACGCGCGTAGTTAATCACTGCCTGCATCAAGCGCTGACCAACACCTAAACCACGTGCTGTGGTTAGGACTGCAACCCGACCGATACTGTTATTTGACAATAACCGTGCTGTGGCAATCACCTGATCCTGCTGAAAAACAATAAAATGTACAGCAACCGCATCCTCAGCATCCCATTCGTCTTCTGCTGCGATATTCTGTTCTTGGATAAACACGGCTTCACGAATCGCTTTGGCATGCTCAGCCAAATCCTTCCAGCTCCCGGATACTATTTTCAGCTCTGGATTTTTTAGCATTTAGATCCAATTCCCTGTTGGTCCCACTGATCATTGAGCAACAATTCCAGTGAATGTTTCTGGATTCCATACATCTCTTTCAAGGCCTGAATTTGTGCCAGAACCGCCTGATCGGGGTATTGATAGTCTTTGCGTTTTGTTGCCAGAATCATTTTATTTTTACTAGTATGTTCCAGCGCCACAAACTCAAAAACCTTGGTTTCATAACCATAAGCTTTGAGCAATAAAGCACGAATGGTATCGGTCAGCATTTCTGCCTGTTGTCCGGCATGAATACCAAACTGCAACATCGGACTGAGTACTTTTGGCGCCTGTAACTGCGGACGCAATTCCTTGTGGCAACACGGCGCGCACATGATTATCTGCGCATTCAGGCGAATGCCGCTATGAATGGCAAAATCCGTTGCGACATCACAGGCATGCAAGGCGATCATCACATCCAGATGTTCCGGTGCATAGGTACGGACATCACCCTGAAAAAAGTCCAGCTGATCAAAACCGGATTGTTGTGCGACATTCTGGCAGAATTCGACCATTTTCGGATTAAGTTCTACCCCGGTGACATACGGGGTTTGAGCATGTTTTTGCATATAGTCATATAAAGCACAGGTCAGGTAGCCTTTACCCGAACCAAAATCCACTACGCGCAGGCCTTCGGCTTGTGGCTTAATCTGTGCCAATGCACCTGAGAAAATCTCCACAAACTTGTTAATCTGTTTCCATTTACGTGCCATGCTGGGAATGATTTGCGCTTTTTGATCAGTAATGCCGAGATGCTGGAGAAAGATGCTGTCCTGATCCACAAAGCGTTGTTTAATCCGGTCATGGCCTTGTTCAACAGGCTTCGCCTGACTCACTGATGCTTTATGTTTACTACGCGTCAACATGGCTTTTTTCTTGTTTTTTTTCAACTGTAATTCTTCATCGAAGGTCATCAGATTGCCTTGCTTGCAACATGTCAGTAGTGAAGCAACCTGAGATAATGCTTCATCTAAAGGATAGTTTTTGGTGACATCCTGCGTCTTGTAACGATACAGGCAGCTCAATACGCGCTGTTCATTCAATGTAATGACTCGCCAGGTCATTTTCTCTAAATCCTGCAGTTCACCTTTATACTGGCTTAAGATCAGGCGATCAAATTGATCCCTTTCAACAGCTTGCTGAAAGGTGTCCAAGAATTGCTGTTCCTGATCTGAGAGAGTCGCCAACGTTGACATAGATAAAACCTGAAATGAATTGCGCATCAAGTTTAAATCTTCTTAACCTAAAAGCAAAATTGAATTACTATACAAGTGTATATTTGAAGAAGAATGACAATTATGCAGAATGCTCCATTGGTTCCAGATTATGATCAAAATGAGGAACGGATTAACTATATTAGTCATGGTGTAGGTGCCGGACTATCTATTATTGCCGGTATTCTTTTGATTATTAAAGGGTCTTACCTAAGTACTGGGCAATGGATTGGTCTTTGGGTTTATGCGCTGAGCATGATTCTGCTGTTTTCTGCTTCTATGCTCTACCACATGGCCACTGCAGCAGACCGCCGTTATTTTTATAAAAAAATCGATCATACTGCGATTTATTATTTAATCGCCGGAACCTATACCCCTTTCCTGTCGATTGCCATTCCGACTGCCAAAGCCAAGTATTTATTGATTGCTCTCTGGGTGATTGCTCTTCTTGGTACACTTTTCAAGTTCGTTTTCATTCATCGTTTTCAGAAACTTTCTTTGGCGGCTTATCTGGCCATGGGCTGGCTGGCGCTGCTGGTGATTGATGATATGCAGCAATATTTAAGTGCTCAATCTTTAACCTTTCTCATCATTGGTGGACTCGCTTATACCGTGGGTGCATTGTTTTACGCTTTAAAAAGAGTAAGATATACCCACGCTATCTGGCACATATTTGTATTGATAGGCGCAGGATCACATTTTCTGTCTATCTATCTTTACGTGATTTAATCCTCTCATTCTTCATTTCAGTGACCCTGAGCGAGTTGAGTAGAGAAGATTCTTCGTTGTTTTTTTAAGAAATTACGCCTTTTTTAAAAAGATTACGCTTTTAAAACTAAGTTTTTTTATTTTTAGTAAGTGTAAGGTTTTCCATGGCGTCGTCTAATTCTGCTGCTCAGCCAGCACAAAATTCAAAATTTCGCGTTTTAACAGCAAGCTTGGTAGGCACCACAATCGAATTCTTCGATTTTTATATTTATGCCACCGCTGCTGTCATTATTTTTCCGTATCTGTTCTTCCCTGCCAGTACAGACCCGATGACCGCAACCATTCAGTCTCTTGCGACTTTTGCCATTGCATTTATTGCCCGTCCGATTGGTGCAGCATTATTTGGTCATTTAGGTGACCGGATCGGACGAAAAGCCACCTTGGTTGCAGCTTTGCTAACTATGGGGATTTCAACCGTTGCGATTGGCCTGTTACCAACTTATGCGCAAATCGGAATTGCTGCGCCATTGTTACTTGCACTGTGCCGTTTAGGTCAGGGCTTGGGTCTAGGTGGTGAATGGTCAGGTGCTGTACTTCTTGCAACTGAAAATGCCCCGGAAGGCAAACGTGCCTGGTATGGCATGTTCCCGCAACTGGGTGCCCCGATTGGCTTTATTCTGGCAACAGGTTCTTTCCTGACCCTTGGCGCTTTCATGTCTGAAGCTGACTTTATGGCGTGGGGCTGGCGTATTCCGTTTATCTCAAGTGCCTTGTTGGTGATTGTCGGTTTATGGATTCGTCTAAAATTGCATGAAACTCCTGCTTTCCAGAAAGTGCTGGATAAACAAAAAGAAGTGAACGTTCCTTTTGTTCAGGTGTTTAAAAAGCATTCTCGTATGCTGGTTCTGGGTACGATTGCTGCAATCTGTACATTCGTTGTGTTCTATCTTACTACGGTATTTGCATTGCAATGGGGAACCAAACAACTCGGTTATTCTCGTGAAGAATTCCTGCAATTGCAGTTAGTTGCAACCCTGTGTTTTGCTGCATTTATCCCGCTTTCAGCAGTATTGGCAGAGAAATTTGGCCGTAAGACTACTTCGATTGCGGTATGTGTCATTTCTGCGATCTTCGGTATCTTCTTTGCAGATATGCTTGAATCTGGCAGCACCTTGGTGGTGTTCCTGTTCTTGTGTATTGGTCTGGCGATTATGGGCTTAACTTATGGGCCAATCGGTACTGTATTGTCTGAAATCTTCCCGACTTCAGTACGTTACACGGGTTCTGCATTGACCTTTAACTTGGCAGGCATTTTCGGCGCATCATTTGCACCGTTAATCGCAACCAAGCTGGCAACAGCCTATGGTTTGTCTGCAGTCGGTTATTACCTGACCGCAGCATCTATCCTATCGCTTGTCGCGTTTTTGCTGATTCGTGAAACCAAGAATGATGATGTAAATAATCAGATCTAAGATTTTAGATTGATTCAAAAGCCAGCACTTGATGCTGGCTTTTTTTATCATTTCACAACAAAACTCGGCTACTTATCTCGTTAAATTTGCTCAACAATCCAATGAACTCAATTTAAAAAAATGAGGCAAGGCCATGCAGGATCTTATTGAATACCTCTCGCAGGAGCAGTTGGTCAATATCATTATTTTGCTGGAAGATGATAAAAAATTAGAAGCTGTTCGCTATATCACCGAGAATACACCCTTGGACGAAGCTCAGGCGCTGCAAGTGATTGATGAAATTGTGCGGGAACATGATGTGGTCATGAAGCATGAAAGTACCGGTCCACGCTTTAGTGATGATGCCGGTGATATCGACCTGGTGACACCGCCACTGGAAATCCCCACCCATCCTAGTTTGAGCACATCCACAGAAGCTGAAATCACTGCGCAACAATTACGTGAAAATGTGCCAACCCGAAAAATTGAAAAGAAAATCTGGATGATGGCGGCCGTCGCAGTGGTCTTGCTGATTCTGGTCTGGATCATCAGTTAACGCGGTACAGAATGCCGGCTGAATTTAAATCAGTTCAATAATATCAATGGTAGGCGGCACCCGGAAACGGAAAGGTACACCGACCAAACCGGTACCGACAGTCACGAACACATCTGCATGTTCATGACGGTACATGCCCTTTTTATGTCCCAAAATTGAAACCTTTTTCATGACGTAATCGGTCAGCCAAGGCAGCTCCACCTGTCCGCCATGGGTATGCCCGGACAGCATTAAAGGACGTGTCGGCAGTTTCGGAATCATATCGACCGTATCCGGGTTATGCGAAAGAATGACCCAAGGCTTGTCCTGAGGCAAGTCTGGCAAACTGCGCATGTCGGCTTTTCCAGCCCAGAGATCACCCACGCCCAAAAGTCGGAATTCATCAAATTCGACAATTTGACCTTCAATATCCATGACCTGATTGACTTGTAGTGCATAGTGCAACAGTTCCCGAATCGGCGGTCCGGGATATTGTTCGTCATGATTGCCATTGACTGAATAGACCGGAGCGTGAATCTCTTTTAAAACTGCCAATTCCTGTGCCAGTTTATTTTCTGGCTCGTAAGTCCAGTCGCCAGCAACCACCACCAAATCAGGTTGAATATGATTTAATTTGTGTACAATTTGTCGCAACTGACGCTCATGACCCGAAAACAGACCGATATGCAAATCTGCAATCAGGGCGATTTTCACCGGCTGCTTTAAACGTTTATCTGCATTGATCTGATATTGTGTCGTTTTCACTTGAATTAAATGCGGCTCGATAAAGCGTGCATAAGTCAAAACCCCACTGAGCAAAAATACAAAAATGGCTTCATGCAGAGAATAATACCCCGTCCATCCAGCATAAATACTGAAGAAAACCAAAGGGATTAATAAATAGGCAAGATAAAACGCCAGCAAATGACCAAAAGCTTTAAAGGGATGAATGGTTTCGGTACGTGATTGGCTCGACCATGCCTGAGCCACAGCCCAGATGGCTAAAATCGCCATTCCCAGATAAAAATAAAACAGTACGGAATTCGAATCCCACATAAATTGGCCTTATTCAGTCGAGCAGCAGATTACTGGCTTTATATTTATCTTTTCATAGCTGGCAATTATACTCAATTCTAATTTTTCATTCTTCGACTTATATGGCCACTGCTCCCCGCGATCAAGTTCACCTTCAATCCTCAAGTTTTATACGCACTCATCGCTATAAAGCCGGCATTTTACTGAGCTGTAGCCTGGTTCTGGGTCTACCTGCATGTAGCACCTTACCCAAGCAAACCGAACAGCCAAGCCAGATGGCATTTGAAACGGATACCTCGCAAACCAGCCTGGCACAAATTGTTGAACCTTTACGTGATCAGAACATCGGGTTGACTGGTTATCGCGTGCTGTATGATCCGCTTGAAGCACTGGCTGCTCGGATTCAGCTGATTAATAAAGCGGAACGCAGTCTGGATCTGCAATATTACATCTGGGATAACGACCGAATCGGTGCCCTCGCTCTGCATGCGATTATTCAGGCAGCAGATCGTGGCGTAAAAGTGCGCCTGTTGATGGATGACAATAATGCCAAGAAAATGGAAGGGATTTATCTGGCCTTAAACCAGCATCAAAATATCGATGTCAAACTGTATAACCCCTATCGCTTCCGTAAATACCGTGCCATGGACATAGTGCTGGATTTAAAGCGCATTAACCGCCGCATGCATAATAAAAGCTTTATTGCCGATAACCAGATTGCCTTGATTGGCGGGCGCAATATGAGTAACCAGTATTATAATGTCAGTGAAAGCTATCAGTTCTCTGATGTCGATGTGATGCTGGTCGGTGCGGCATCGGATGAAATCATTCATTCCTTCGATGAATACTGGAATGATGATTATGCCTATCCGGTGCAAGAGGTTGTGAATCCACGGCATCATGCTTTACGTTTTCCAAGCTTAAAACAACAGCTAGAAACCCATAGTCAGGAGCCAGCGACTCAAAATTATCTGGATCTGGCTAATCGTTCCAGAGCCTTTGACCAATGGCTGGAACAAAACATTCAGCTGGATTGGGTTGAAGCCGAAGTAGTCAAAGATCCACCGAGCAAAATCAAGGCCAAAGCCAAAACCGAAGAACATCTCAATTTCCAGTTATTACAGCGTCTGGAAAAACCTGAACAAAGTGTCGATATTGTCTCTGCCTATTTTGTTCCGGAAAAAATTGGTGCAGACCGTTTAAAGAAACTGGCGAATGAGAATATCAAGGTTCGCGTCCTGACCAACTCTTTTAAGGCCAACGACGTTGCCGTGGTGCATGCCTTTTATGCCAAATATCGTCAGGATCTATTGGAAAATGGGGTGCAGCTGTATGAGTTCTTGGCAGCGCCAGAAGCTAATCACCTAAATGCCAATACTGAGGAAATTTCGAAAAAAGCTAAAGTCAGCCTGAAAGGACTGAGCCGTTCCAGCCTGCATGCCAAACTGATGGCACTGGATCAAAAACAGGTGTTTATTGGTTCTTTTAACTTTGATCCGCGTTCAGCCTATTTGAATACTGAAATTGGCGTGTTGCTGAACAGTCCGTCTTTGGCACGTGCAGTACACGACACCATGGACAAAAATTTAAGCAAATATGCGTATAAACTGGTGCTGGATGCGAATCAGAACATTAACTGGAAAATCAAGAAAGCCAATGGTGACGTTCAAACGTTTACCAAAGAACCAAAAATGAAATGGTATCAGAAAGCTGGACTTAAACTGGTGTCGTGGCTGCCTATTGAAGGCTTTATGTAAGTTTGATTCTTTGAACAGCAATCCTAAAAAGTTTCTTATGGAATAATGGCGTCAATTAACGAGTTTAGAAAAAACTCCTTAATTATTTTCAGTGAACAACAGCATCTTTTCATTTTAAATTAAACGATTATAGTCTATATGCTACTTTTGTTTCGGCAAAAGTAGCCAAAACCATTTGTCACCCGCAAAACTCGTCCACTATGATCAACGATCAGATTCATCGCAAAAACAATCATTTTTTAATATCGTCCTGCCTCAGACAGTTGCGGGTGACGTTTCCACGTATCCTCTATAATCCATGTATAAAAAAATTAAAGTCGATCAATTTACAAACTAACTCGGATTATCTTATTGAGGCTTTTTTAATACCCGTGACTGAAGTTCAACCAAACCTGTCTGCATTTTTTCCTGAACCACACGGGTCAGGCTTTCAACCGTATGCCCTTCCGTGGCAATTGCAGGTAAAGCCACTAAATGTGCAATGACTTGCGGCATTTCCAGTACTTTTTTGACATGGGCAGCAAAACTGATGTCATTGACAAACGGTGCAACCATATCCAGTTCGCCCTGCTGATTCACATAACAAATCAGACAGATTTGTACAGGACGCTGCGCTTCAATCGCGGCGCCTAAAATCCGGCCATGTACTTTTTTGATGGCTCGTCCATCAGAAGTCGTCGCTTCAGGAAAGAACAGCACCGGAATATTCTGTTTGAGAAAATCGGTAATTTGTTCACGGATCCTGACGGAATCTCCTGAACCCCGTTTAATAAATAAGGTACCCCCACCCTTGGCCAATTTGCCTAGAATCGGCCAGTTCTCGATTTCTGCTTTCGCCAGAAAAAATACGCGCGCTCCGGAACCCAGAACGGCAATATCCAGCCAAGACACATGATTACTGACCCATAAGGCGGGTTCACGTGGAATCTCGCCATGCACCTGCACTTCGATATTGAATACTTTGCATAACTGACGGCAAAAATGTTGCACATAGCGGGTATTGGTCGGGTTATTCGGATTTTTATATAAGCCATGACGAAAAACCAAGTAAAACCCTTCACTAATGGTAGCCAATGAGGCAGTAATTTTCCGGCTATACAGAAAAAACTTGGCCAAGCCTTCGATATCTGGAGTCTGGTTTTGTACAGTTGAGTTCATAAAAACGTCATTAAATCCTAAGCGAGATACAGGGAATATCCACGAATTAAACTCATTCTATACTGTTCATTCGCAACTTGCATTGATAATAAAAATCGGCCAATAACATCTATATCTTCAATTTTAATTGGATTAAAAAATCATTCAAAATAAAGCTATCGAAATATTAGATTGAAAAGGATCGTAGCTATGTCAGATAAAACCCAGCCCGCGAACGACACACTACAACCTTTACAAGTGCTCAAATATATTTTGGGCGGCACCTTCATCTATGCAGTGGTACTGGTAACACTTGCACAACTGTTTATCAGCGCACTTTAAACCAAAGCCGCGCTAATTCAGTATCTGCTCAGCCCTTTTTCAACTACACTAAAGTTTTCAAGTGGAGATTGGCCTGAGTGGAATATTTACAACAACATCGAGGGAAAGAGTGCGTCATTCTGGTGAGTGTCAGCGTACAAATGCTGGATGACCTTGATGCTGAAGAGTTTCGTTTACTGGCCCAGTCTGCAGATGCTGAAATTCTGGAACATATTTATGCTCAGCGGGTGAAACCCGATGCCAAATTTTTTATCGGCTCCGGCAAGGCAGAAGAAATCGCTGAACGTGTTGAAGAGCTGGAGGCCAATCTGGTCATTTTTGACCATGCCCTAACCCCAGCCCAAGCCCGTAATCTGGAACAGGTGATTAAATGCCGCGTGGTCGATCGTACTGAACTGATTCTGGATATTTTTGCCCAGCGTGCCCGTACCTATGAAGGTAAGCTGCAAGTCGAACTGGCACAGCTGCAACATTTATCTTCACGTTTAATTCGTAGTCGTGGCAATCTCGACAGCCAGAAAGGCGGGATTGGTTTACGTGGTCCGGGTGAAACCCTGCTGGAAACAGACCGCCGTTTGCTGCGTATCCGTATGGGACAGCTCAAGGCACGCATTGATAAAGTCCGCCAGACCCGGATGCAAGGCCGTGTTGCTCGTCAAAAAGCGGCTGTGCCGACGGTATCTTTGGTGGGTTATACCAATGCTGGTAAGTCTACCCTGTTTAATTTACTCGCCAACAGCGATGTCTATGCAGCCGATCAGCTGTTTGCCACTTTGGACCCAACCTTACGGCGTCTGGAATGGGATGGAATCGGCAATCTGGTACTGGCCGATACGGTAGGTTTTGTCCGTAATCTTTCCCATTCACTGGTAGAATCCTTTAAGGCAACGCTGGAAGAAACCGTTGAAGCCACACTGTTACTGCATGTGATTGATTCAAGTAGCCCAGAGATGCTGGAACAGATTGAAGCCGTTGACAAAGTGCTGAAAGAAATTGGGGCCGATGTTCCCATCCTTCAGGTCTACAATAAAATTGACTGTAGCGGTGAAGAAGCCAAAATTATTTATCGACGCCCGGGCGAACCGGAACGGGTCTATGTCTCGGCACATAGTGGCGAAGGTATCGACCTGCTGCGTAAAGCGGTACATGAGTCCTTGATGGGGCAACTACAGTCCTTCGATTTAATCCTGAAACCTGCCTACGGCAAGCTGCGTAACCAGCTCTATGGTCTGAATGTGATTCAGTCTGAACATTATGATGATGAAGGCCAACTGCATCTGCACATTCGAATTGCGCCACAAAAACTGGAACAATTGATTAAACAGGCGCATTTACCCTTGGATGAAATTCTGGGCAAACAGGCGCAGCAGTTTCAACGTCCACTGGAAGCGTTTGAAATCCAGTCAAAGATCGAGTAAAACTTGATAAGTAAACTTATTAATATTAATGATCATAGCAATGAACTGGATAAAACGAATAGATTGGCCAGCATGGATCGGCACCCTGTTACTTATTATTGTCTTTCGGGAAGCTTCGGTCTGGTTAATGACCCAACTGAATCATCCTGAATTAGGCAATCTGGTCGGGTTATTGAGTCTTTTAATTGCGCTGTTTACCTGGCGCTACTTTGGCAAACTCCCCGCTCGCCTCGTGGATACCAATAACAAACTGATGAAGGAAAGCGCCTTTGCTTTCCTGCCTGTCAGTGCAGGTGCACTGATGATGCTGGTACATATGGGCCAGAAAATTCCGGCTTTTCTGTTCATCATGTTTTTCAGCACCCTGATTCCTTTATGGATTTACGCCAAAATGGCCAAGCGCTGGTTATAGGAGTTCCGCATGTTATCTATTTTGTATGGCTTTGCGGTTACGCTCAGCGCCTATCTGATTGCCAAACCCTGTAACCGGTTCATACCGCAAATTCCCGTCATCGTGTTCAGCATGTTCTTTGTACTGGCGATTTTATTTGTGCTAGGCATTCCCTATGAAAATTACATGGATGAAGTTAATCCACTCTTTAACCATTTACTCGGCTATGTGACCGTCGCATTGGCTATCCCTCTGGCCGCGATGCGCTACGATGACTTGCCGCTCAAAGCCATTATCGGCATTTTGGTTTTTGCCAGTATCAGTGCTGTCGCCTTGCCGATGGGACTGGCTTATCTGCTGCATATGTCCTCTGCAGATATTATGGCGTTTGCTACCCGCGCAGTGACCACTCCAATTGCGATTAATATTGCCACCTTGCTGGATGCACCCATCAGCATGGTCATTCTGATCGTGATTCTTTCTGGCGTGATTGGTGCAGCTTTTTCTCCATTTATTCTGAGACATATTAATGATGAACGTGCCTCCGGATTGGCTTTAGGACTGGCCGCACATGCCATCGGCACAGCTCAGGCCTGGCAGCGCGGCAGTGTTGCAGGTCGTTATGCTGCTTTTGGCATGGCGGTAAATGCGGTCTTTACCGCGATCTGGTTGCCAACTTTTATACTTTATTTGCAAAAAATGTGACTAGTGAATCAAATTATTCATTTGTTTTATAGGGTAATCGTTCTTACTATAGAGTAAGAACACTAATCTCACCTAGGAACAGATATATGAAAAAGGTTCAATTCTTTTCAACTTTACTTTTAGCCTCTTTCAGCCATCTGGCTTTGGCCTCTGACCTTTCAGGGACATGGAGAAATATTGACGACAAAACTGGTTCACCTAAAGCATTCCTCGAAATTCGTGAGACGGCTTCCGGCGTCTATGCTGCCAAGATCACAAAAATCACCCCGCGTCCTGGATATACCCCGAAAGAAAACTGTGTGTCCTGTCCTGCACCTTATACCAATAAACCTATTCTCGGCCTGGATGTGCTCACTGGCTTAAAGCACGTTGGCAATAACAGTTTTGCTCAAGGCAAGCTGCTTGATCCATTATCAGGGAATCTTTATAACACCAAAGCAAAATTAAGTGCCAATGGGAAACGTCTTATTCTACGTGGTTATATCGGGGTATCAGCGCTTGGCCGTAGTCAAACCTGGATTAAGCAGGATTAATTCCTGCTTAATTAAAAAAATGTGATGGAGTTATGCTTTAGTAGATAGAAACTTGCATTTTAATGCATTAGGTTGTATGAATATTAAACATATGCTTTTTTCATGCAATATAGATTATGAAAGTGTATTAACGTAGTTTGCATCATCGTTCACCACATGGAATTAGGTGAATGTTCATAAAAAAATAAGGATAAGGATATCGCATGTATAAAATCGCAATTTTAACTGTTTTTTCAGCTTCTTTATTCACAGGCTCTATGGCTTTTGCTCAGGAGTTATCTGGTCTCTGGCAACAGATTGATGATAAAACCGGTTCACCTAAAGCATTGATTGAAATGAAAACTCAGGCTGATGGCTCGTATACCGGAACGATTACTAAAGTCACACCTCGCCCAGGTTATACACCACGAGAAAAATGTGTCAAATGTCCATCACCTTATACTGATAAACCGATTTTGGGATTAGACGTCATTAAAGGACTAAAACCTACCACCAAAAATAACTATGCACATGGCCGGGTACTCGATCCACTCACCGGCAAAATTTATGATTTAAAAGGCCGGATTTCTGCCAATGGGAAACGACTGACTTTACGTGGATATATCGGGATATCTGCAATTGGTCGCACACAAACCTGGATTCGCCAGGATTAATAAAAACAGCACTTTTGTGTTGGGGATATTTTATTCATCTATAAAAAAGGGATAAATATAATGAAACAAACTAAATTAGGATTAATGTTCATCGCTGCACTGATGACTGGGACTGCTTATGCACAGGATCTGACTGGCATCTGGCAGCAAATTGATGATAAAACCGGCTCACCAAAAGCGATTATTGAAATTCGTCAAAATGATAATGGGACTTTTGCCGGAAAAATTATCAAAGTGACTCCACGTCCAGGCTATACTCCACAAAAGACCTGCAATAAATGTCCCGCGCCTTATACCAATCAGCCGATCATGGGCATGGATGTATTGACTGGTTTAAAACATGTGGAAGGCACCAACAATTATGAAAAAGGTAAAGTGATTGATCCATTGGCAGGTAAAGTTTATGACGCTCGAGTGCGTCTAAATGCCAATGGTAAACGTTTAACCTTGCGTGGTTATGTGGGTGTGTCCGCTTTAGGCCGTAGCCAGACCTGGATTCGCCAAGATTAATACCTAATTCTCATTATTCAAAAAAGCTGCCAAATTGGCAGCTTTTTTTAGTGTATCAACTCTATAGTATTCAGATAAGTGTTGACTATTTTAGTAAGATTTCTAACATGAGCGGGCGATGATAAAAATTCTTTGGAATGACTCTCTATGTTTAAAAAAATATTACTTGCCGCGCTTACAGCAGGATGTATGACGAATTTGTGGGCAGACGATATTACCGGGACCTGGCAACAAATTGATGATAAAACGGGGGCGGCTAAAGCGATTATCGTCATTAGCAAAGAAGCAAATAATACCTATTCAGGCAAAATTGTAAAAATCACGCCTCGCCCAGACTATAATCCACGTGAAAAATGCAATAACTGCCCTGCACCTTATACCAATCAGCCTATTTTAGGCATGACCATTTTAAAAGGCCTAAAACTGGTTGAAGGCACCAAAAATTATGACAAAGGTCGTATTATCGATCCATTGGCAGGTAAAATTTATGATGCAAAAATGCGTTTAAACAATACCGGTAAACGTTTAACCTTACGTGCCAGCATAGGCGTTTCAGTTCTAGGCCGTAACCAGACCTGGATTCGAGCAGACTAAATTTTAAAACTAAAAAAGCCACGTAATCACGTGGCTTTTTTAATAGCTTTACTTACATCACCGGATTATCCACTGCAAACATCTGCTGATCTTCTAGGCGGAATGCCATGAGTTGATTACCCCAGACACAACCGCCATCTACATTCTGAATCTTGTTCGAAATGGTTTTACCGTTCAAGGCGGCCCAGTGACCAAACAGGATCTGATGAGTTTGTGCGGCCTGTGATTCAAACTCAAACCAAGGTTTAAATCCTTCCGGCATCGGATCATCCAGCGCATCTTTAAAGCTGTATTCCAGACGTCCCTCAGCGTCAGTTAAACGCATTCGGGTGAGGTAGTTCACGATACAGCGAATACGTTCATGGCCTTGTAGCTGATCCGACCAAAGTGCGGGTTCTTTCCCGAACATTTCTTTCAGAAAATCATCCAGCACCTCGAAGTCATCATGAGCAATGATCGCTTCGACTTCTTGTGCCAATTGAGCAGTTTTTTCTGCACTCCAGATATTCGGAATCCCAGCATGCGTCAGGATAGTCTGCTCATTTGGAAATAGACACATTGGCTGTTTGCGCAGCCATTCAATCAAGTCATCACTGTCGATCGCATCAATCACATCACGGACATTGTCTTTTTCTTTCACCGGTTTGATGCCGCGGGCATAAGCCAGCAAAGTCAAATCATGATTTCCCAAGACCGTCGCAGCCGCACCTTGCTCAGCCAGCTTTTTGATAAACCGCAATGCTGCAATTGAGTTTTCACCACGTGCAACTAAATCTCCAGCAAACCAGATAAAATCTCGTTCTGCATCAAACTGGATTTCTTTGAGTAAAGCTTTCAAAGCCTCAAAACAGCCTTGAACATCCCCAATCACATAATTATATCGAGCAGTACGGTTCATCGTAATTTATGCCACCATTTGATCTGAAAGTGCAACAAACTGTTCAAGGGTCAGGGTTTCTGGACGTGCCATCGGATCAACACCCGCTTTTTCAAAACCCTCTTCAACCAGCATACCCTTCAAGCTGTTACGCAGAGTTTTACGACGCTGGGTAAATACATGCGACACCAAACGTGCCAGCGCTTTTTCATTCTTCGCCACAATCGGTTTCACTTTATAAGGCTCCAAACGAAATACCGCTGAGGTCACTTTTGGTGGCGGATTAAAAGATCCTGGTGGCACTTCGAACAGGAAAGTCGGTTTACAGAAATATTGAATCATCACCGACAGACGGCCATACTCCTTGGTATTGGGTGATGCGGTAATGCGGTCCACCACTTCTTTTTGCAGCATGAAATGCATGTCTTGCACTTTGTCACCAAATTCCAAGAGATGGAATAATAGTGGCGTTGAAATATTATAGGGCAAGTTACCGACGACACGTAATGGACGATCTTCCTGAAACAATTGAGAATAATCGTATCTCAATGCATCGGCTTCAATAATGGTTAAACGTTCAGGATGCGGCACACGACCCGGCAGGCCAGCAGCCAGATCACGATCCAGCTCAAGTACGGTTAAGGCATCACATTCACCAATTAAAGGTGAAGTCAAAGCGGCCAGACCTGGGCCAATTTCTAGAATGTTCTGACCTGGACGCGGATTGACTGAGCGTACAATTTTGGCAATGACACGCTGGTCATGTAAAAAGTTTTGACCAAATCTTTTTCGAGCCTGATGCCCTTCATCTTTTGGGTTTAAGGCATTAATTTGATACATAAAAACATTTCCAACGTGAGTGATGAACAATAATCAGTGGCGCGCCAGATCGAGGGCTAAATCGACAGCAACGTGCAGGCTGGAACTTTTCGCAAGTCCCGTCCCCGCAAGGGAGAGTGCTGTGCCATGATCAACAGAAGTTCGAATAAACGGTAAGCCGAGGGTAATATTAATGGCTTCACCAAAACTCTGTGATTTTAACACAGGTAAACCCTGATCGTGATACATCGCCAGAACAGCATCGGCATCTTTTAGGTTTTCCGGGGTAAATAAAGTATCAGCAGGTAGGCTTAAACTCATGTTGATACCTTGAGCACGATAGCTTTCGAGTACCGGATTGATCACTTCAATTTCTTCCATCCCCAAATAACCGCCCTCACCCGCATGCGGATTTAAACCGCAAACCAGTATATTTGGCTGTTCAATCTTGAATTTGGATTTCAGGTCGTGAATCAGAATATCAATCACCTGATGCAAGCGTTCAGGCGTAATCGCATCTGCCACGGCACGAAGCGGAAGATGGGTAGTGGCCAAGGCCACGCGTAAAGTTTTGGTGGCCAGCATCATGACTACACGTGGAACACCAGCAAATTCCTGGTAATACTCGGTATGACCACTAAAAGAAATGCCCGCTTCATTTATCACGGACTTTTGTACAGGCGCAGTCGCGACGCCGACACTTTTTCCTGACATGGCATAGTCTGCGGATCGACGCAGTTGCTCCAGTACATAAGCCGCATTGTTCGGATTCAGCTCACCCAATACGACGTCTTGCTGCACGGGAACATGCTCTACAAATAGCTGACCGATGCCTGAAGATGACTCCTGTCCTTGATATTCAATCAGCTCAACCGATAATTTGAGTACCTGAGCACGTTGCTCGAGCATATGAATATCCGCCAATACCACAATTGGGCGCTCATCAACACGATCTGCAAGACTCAGGCAAATATCAGGACCAATTCCGGCAGGTTCCCCACTGGTGACATATAAAGGCAGCATCATCTTCTCAATTTGGCAAAGCTGAGAAATATTATAACCCGATCACGCCTACGCTGTAGTAATCATTGCAAAGAGTACTTATAAATCAATATTTTGATACCATTGAAACTATGGTTACAAATATAGTTGCAGTTTTTGTAGCATATAAAGGCTTAGGTCTTTCTTTCACCAGGGAGATTAGATAAAATACAGCGCTTGAAATTTTAATTTTCATTTGTGATTCTTCACGTATTCGTTTAGAATCGCGTCTCCTTTAGTTTGGACAGATTCCATAGTCCAAACCAACTATAATAGGTAGTGGTTTAATGAAAACTCTCAGCGCTAAGCCAGCTGAAGTTCAACACGACTGGTACGTTGTTGATGCTTCTGGCAAAACTTTAGGTCGCCTTGCGACTGAAATCGCTCGTCGTTTACGCGGTAAGCATAAAACTTCTTATACTCCTCACGTTGACACTGGCGACTACATCGTTGTTATCAATGCTGAAGAAATCACTGTGACTGGTAAAAAGTCACAAGATAAGAAATACTATCGCCACACTGGTTTCCCTGGTGGTATCCGTGAGACTAACTTTGAAAAGTTAATCGCTCACAAACCAGAAGCAGTTCTAGAAAAAGCTGTTAAAGGTATGTTACCTAAAGGTCCTCTTGGTTATGCAATGATCAAGAAAATGAAAGTGTATGCAGGTACTGAGCATCCACACGCTGCTCAACAGCCACAAGTTTTGGACATCTAAGGGATACAGCACATGGCTACTAACTATGGTACAGGTCGCCGTAAGACCGCAACTGCACGTGTTTTCCTATCAGCTGGTACTGGTAAACTCGTAATCAACAACCGTACTCTTGAACAGTACTTCGGTCGCGAAACTGCTCGTATGGTTGTTCGTCAACCTTTAGAGCTTCTAGAAGCTACTGAAAAATATGACCTTTACATCACTGTTGCTGGTGGTGGTATTGGTGGTCAAGCTGGCGCTATCCGTCACGGTATTACTCGTGCATTGATCGCTGCTGACGAAACTTTAAAACCTGCTCTTCGTCAAGCTGGTTTCGTTACTCGTGATGCTCGTGAAGTTGAACGTAAGAAACTTGGTTTACGTAAAGCTCGTAAACGTCCTCAATTCTCTAAACGTTAATTCGTTTACCGAATCGGACAAAAAACCCTGGATTTTCCAGGGTTTTTTTATGGTGGTTAGTTGCTCATTTAGAACTATTTTCTTTTTATTGTTCGTGCACATCTTTCCCCCATACCCCCTCATGACACCAGAATGACTTCATCAAATAATAATTTGCGATCCCAATACAGATAAACAGCAAAATGACAGGAAGCTTGATCAGCATCTTATTTTCCTCCAGTTGTTTTTCTTATAATCTACCTCGGCTCAAGCCGATTGATCTTTGATGCTTGGTGCTTTTTAGGTTGAATTTTAGTATCCTAGTCTATTCATTAGAAGCTCATCAGGATTTATGTCAGTCGAAAGCGCGCCTCTTCAAGGAATCACTCTTTATAGTCATGCCGATGACTTTCGTTCCCATTGGATTCGCTATGTGCTTACCGAAAAACAGATTAAATATAACCTGATTTTGGTGGATGCCGATGATGAGGATCTGGCCAGCCTTAATCCTTATAATCAATTGCCGATGCTGATCGAAAATGAACTTAAATTATTTAATACTTCGATTATCTCAGAATATGTAGATGATCGTTATCGTCAGAATAAACTGTATGCCGATGCTCCGATGCCCCGGGCAGAGCAACGACAATACATCTGGCGCTTTGAAAATGACTGGCTGAAACTGGCTGATCTCATGTTACGCCATCCTGATACGCTGGATAAGAAAGCCAGAACTCAGGCACAAAAGCAGTTACAGGATATCCTGATTTCACTAATGCCACTATTCCAGCATTTTCCCTATTTTATGTCTGAACAATTTAGTATCCTGGATTGTATGTTGGCACCAATTTTTATCCGTCTGAAACAGATGGGCGTAGAATTACCACAGCAGCAATGCCGTCCGTTTTATTTATATTGCCAACGAATTTTTAGTCGTCCTGCCTTTGTAAAATCCATGACATTGCAGGAAAAGAACCGTTATTCAGTGCAACTCAAACATCCATAGAGAAACATCATGTCCGAACAAGAATTCAACCTTAGCCCTACCCGTCCCTATATGGCACGTGCAATCTATGAGTGGGTTTGCGATAACAATATGACGCCTTACCTGCTGGTGGATGCCACACGCCCAAATACCATGGTTCCTGAGCAGTTTATTAAAGATGGACAGATTGTTCTGAATATTGTGCCACATGCCGTGCATGCGCTGCATATGAGCAATGATGCCATTAGCTTCTCGGCTCGCTTTGGTGGTGTTTCTCGTGATATTTATGTGCCTATGGCAGCAGTACTCGGTATTTATGCACGTGAAAATGGTCAAGGTTTATTCTTTGATCCAGGTGAATATGAGCATACACAAAATGATGAAGATGCTTTAAAATCAAGCACTGAAGAACAAACTGAACAACCAAAGAAAAAACCGACTTTAAGACTATTAGATTAAAAATAATGGAGCAAGTGAATGGCTTTTGATTTAGTACAATATTTTGTTGAACAGATAGAGACTCAAAAGCCTGAGCTTCTAAAAGAATATACAAAAGAAGAAAGACGAAAATATATATCAGAAATCAATGCCTTAACTTTAGGAAAACTTATTACTGAATGGCGTCATAACCCACAAAAAATTTATAATGAAATCAATCATCCTGATGAATTATATATCCTGGAAATCGTGCGTCATCTCGCTACCAGTCCGGAAAATCAATCCACTCTGGATCGAGCCCAGCTTGAGCACAGCACTTCAGAAATTTTTCATTTACAGCTTATTGAATTAAAACAACTGCATGATACCGGCAACCATAACATCCATAGCATTCAGGAATTACTGACCGGGCAAATTGAACATTTATCTGGTCAAGCAGATGATTGGGTTTGGACAACAAACAAGCTAACAGAACTCAAAGGCTCTAAACCAATTGTGCAAGAAGAGCTATCATTGGAAGCATCAATGAAGGAGTTTAATCAAATGGTAAGCCAGAATCAGCAGCATCAAGATGTCGAAGAAGTCATTGTTATCAATACCCCAACATGGGCAAAGATTGTTGAACCCATCGTGGCGATTGTCATTCTTTGGGTATTAATCGCAGCCATGATATATATATTCAGCTAAAATAGTCTGCAATAAAAAACCAGCGATTCGCTGGTTTTTTATTTTGTAAGGTTTATAAGATCAGCTTGTAAACTCTTATAGCGCTAGTTTTACAGAGATCCCAATAGGTCA
>JADHEF010000102.1_pt1 | contig 98506 bp, 79 predicted proteins | sample 8952391 | NCBI WGS metagenome assembly JADHEF01 (sample SAMN16124439, study PRJNA663245) | bioreactor sludge metagenome | isolation source: sludge (nitrite) | place: India:Bengaluru | collected 2019-02-28
AGGCCACACCCCTAACCCAGGGGCCAACCGTTGCACTTACTATATGAACTCGCGGCGGGGCAGTATTTCTTGCAAATCGTCGGAGGGCATAGGATACTAGAGGAACTGCGGCGGGGCCGCGGCATAGGATGAACACCATGACATTAACCAGACGGAGGTTGACCGGAACAATCCGGGGCATGCTCCTCGCGTGGGCGGCGTGCGCCGCCCTTATGGTGTCGGGCTGTTTTTCCTCCTGTGACGGATGCCGTCCGGCACCGCCTCCCGCGCCGCCCGCCGTGGCCGCGCCGGGCGCGCAGCCGCAAACACCCGTCACCCCGCCCGGTCCGCAAACCCAGACGCCCACCACCCCGCCGGGGTCGCAGCCCCAAACGCCGGTCATTCCCCCCGGCGCGGCGGTGCAAAGCCCCCCCGCGCCCGTGGCGCAGAGTCCCACCACCCCCCTGCCCGTGCCGGACGCGCCGCCGGAAGGGGAGGGTCTGCCGCCGGAGGGGGAAACGCCCCAGGAGGGCGAGGACGCGCCGCCGGAGGAGGAAAAACCGGTGCTTTCCATGGACGCCATGAAGAGCATCGCCGAGGGCATGACCTACGAGGAGGTGCAGGCGCAGATAGGCGATCCGGGCGTGCTTATTTCCGGGAACAGCGAAAAGACCACGCTGTACCGCTGGAGCGAGGGGGGCATCAATTTCCTGGCCCGCTTTGAAAACGGCGTGCTCAAGCGCAAGAACCTGATGTTTGACGGCAAGCCCGTCCGCAACCCCTCCCCCGAACTGAAAAAAATCGACCAGTCAATCTACGACTCCGTGCGCGAGGGGATGACCTATGAGCAGGTGATGTCCCTCATCGGCATGGACGCGCAGCCCATCACCAAGTCCGGGGAGAACGTGGCCATCTACAAATGGGCCGACGCCCAGGGCTCCAGCTTCACCGCCCGCTTTGAAAACGACACGCTCACCCGCAAGAACGGGCTCTACATCGCGCCAAAGCCCGCCGAAGAGCCTGCGGCGGCGGAGGGGGGGGCAGAAGAGGGGGAGACGGCGGGGGATGACGCGGAAGAACCGGAGCCGGAGGAGGAGGACGGGGTGACCATGGAGGATTTGCAGCGCATCCGCGAGCGCAACGCAAGCCGGGAGGAGGCCTATGAGGAGCCCGCCCCGGAGGAGCCCGCGCGCGGGGAGACGCCCCCGGCGGCCGAGACAACCCGTGGCGGCAAGGTGAAGGTGGCGGGCGCCACGCGCCGCGAGCGCGAAAAGGAAAGCGGCGACCCCAATGCGGGCCGTTCTTACAAGCCCCGCGCGGAACTGCCCAAATTCCCCCACAGCCTGCGGAACGGAAACTACGAAATCCGCGTAAACAACATTTCCGACAGCGATGTGAAGGCCGTGGTCCTTTCCGACGAGGGCGGGATCAAGCTGGACATCGGCGCGGGCGGCCGCAGGTCGGCAAAAGTGAACCAGGGCACCTTTGTCCTGTACTTCATCTATGACGATGACCCGTACACGCTTCACCGGGGCGGCGCCATTCCCATCGGCCAGTGGATGACCGACATGGAGGTGACCATCATCGGCGAGTCCTACGATGTGCGGGTGCTTGACCGGAGCGGAGACAGCAACAGCAGCAGCAGAAACCGCCGCCGCCGCTAGGCCGTTTCGCCGCGTCCGGACGCGGTGTCGGTGTGGGTGCGCGGGGCACACAAGAGGACGCGCAGCCCATGCAGGAAAAAGTGAGCGAGATTCTCCGGCGCTTTGACGCCGTTGCCGCCGACCCCCAGGCCCCGGTGCGCGCCGCCGCCGCCGCGGGCAGGCCCGTGCTGGGCTATTTCTGCTCCTATGTGCCCCAGGAACTGTATTACGCGGCGGGCTGGCTGCCCGTGCGCATTTTCGGCCGCGAGGGCGACACCACCCGGGCCGACGGCATTCTCCAGCCCTACGCATGCAGTTTTTCCCGGAGCGCGCTGGACGCGGGCCTCTCCGGCGAGCTGGACCACCTCGCGGGGGTGGCCTTCGCCCACACCTGCGACACGCTCCAGAACGTGGCCGACCTCTGGCGCGCGCGGCGGCCCGAAAAGCCCGTGCACATCTTCTCCCTGCCCAACCGGCTCGACGGCCCGGCGGCGCACCGTTATTTCCGCGCCGAACTGGAGCGGGTGCGCGCCGAAATCGAGGCGATCTCCGGCCCCGTTCCCGACGGGCGCCTGGCCGATGTGGTGCGCATGCACATGCTGCACCAGGCCGCCATGCGCGCCTTTTACGCGCTGCGCCGCGCGAAGCCCGGCTGCGTGACCGGCACCCAGGCGCTGCGTTTGGTGACCGCGTCCTTCCTCATGGACCGCGCGGAGCACCTCGCCCTCATGACGGAACTCAACGAGGTGCTCGCCGCCATGGACGCGCCGCCGCCGCCGCCCCTGCCAAGGGTGCTGGTGTCCGGGAGCATGTGCCGCGACGGCGGCTTCGTCGAGATGGTCGAGTCCTCGGGGTTGCTGGCCGTGGACGACGACCTCTGCGTCGGCTCCCGCTCCTTCGCCCTGCCCGACGCCGTGGACGACGACCCCCTTGACGTGATCATCCGCAATTATCTGGCGCGGCGGCCCTGCCCCGCGTTCCACAAGGACGGCTTCGATCCCGGCGCGCGCCTGCTGGAGCAGGTCCGAGCCGCCCGCGCCGCCGGCGTGGTCTTCCTGCTCACCAGTTTCTGCGATCCCATGGGCTTTGACTATCCGCCCATGCGCCGGGCGCTGGACGACGCGGGCGTGCCCTCCCTCGCCGTGACCATCGAGCAGCACCGGCCCGTGCCCGAGCAGGCGCGCACCCGCCTCGCCGCCTTCGCCGAAATGCTGGCGGAAAAGGCGACGGCATGACGGGGGCGCTTTTCGCGGGCGTGGACGCGGGCTCCACCACGGTCAAGGCGGTGCTGGTGGATGCCTCCGGCGCGGTGCGCGGGTCTGCGATTGCGCCCGGCGGCCCCCTGCCCAGGGAGACGGCGGAGCGCGTGATTGATGAGGCGCTGGCAGTTGCGGGCGGCGTCCGGGGGGATATCGCCTGCCTGGTCAGCACGGGCTACGCCCGCGAGGCCATCGCCGGCCGGTCCCGTTCCGTGACGGAAATCAGCTGCCATGCCCGCGGCGCGCGCGCCCTGGTGCCCGGCGCGCGCGGCCTGATCGACATCGGCGGCCAGGACTCCAAGGCCGTCGCCCTCGACGCGAACGGCGGTGTGGACCGTTTTGAAATGAACGACAAGTGCGCGGCGGGCACGGGCCGCTTCCTTGAGGTCATGGCGCGCACGCTGCACGTGCCGCTCGGGGAGTCCGGCGCGGTGGCCCTGTCCAGCGCCTCGCCCGCCGCCATCTCCTCCACCTGCACCGTCTTTGCAGAGAGCGAGGTCATCTCCCTTGTCGCGCGCGGCGCGCCCGTGGCGGACATCCTCGCCGGCGTCTGCCGCATCGTGGCGGCCCGCGCCGCCGCCCTGGCCACACGCGCCCGCGTGGCCGCGCCCGTCGCCATGACCGGCGGTGTGGCGCGCAACGCCGCCGTGGTCCGCTTCCTCGGCGAGGCGCTGGGCGCGCCGCTGACCGTGCCCGAAACCCCCGAACTCACCGGCGCCCTCGGCGCCGCGCTGGCCGCGCGCGACACCGCGGCCAAACAGGCCGCCCAAGAGGCGCCCGCAAAGGAGACGACATGAGCGCAAAATCCGCCCCCATCAAGTCCTACGCGCGCATGAAGGAAATCATGACCATATACTACATGGGCGCGAAAATGGCGGAGGGCACCGACCAGAAAATCGCCTGGGTCACCAGCGGCGCGCCCGTCGAGCTGGTCTACGCAGGCGGCATGGTCCCCATCTACCCCGAAAACCACGCCGCCATGTGCGGCGCGCAGAAGATGGCCGACACCCTCGCCGACGCCGCCGAGGAGATGGGCTACTGCCGCGACCTGTGCTCCTACGCGCGCACCGACCTCGGCTCCATCAAGACCGGCATGAGCCCCATCCCCGGCGGGCTGCCCAAGCCCGACCTGCTCATCTGCTGCAACAACATCTGCGGCACCGTCACCAAGTGGTACCAGGAGCTCCAGCGCATTTTCAACGTGCCCCTCGTCGTCATAGACGCCCCCTTCCAGTACGGCATTGACGACGAGCCCCACGCCGTGGAGTACATGGTCGCCCAGATGGAGGAGACCATCGCCGCCATCGAGGCCGTCACCGGAAAACCCATGAGCCGTGACCGGCTGGAGGAGGTCTTCGACCTTTCCGAGCGCGCCGCCGAGCTCTGGCGCGAGGTCCAGGGATGCCTGGCCCACCGGCCCGCGCCCATGAACTCCTTCGACACCTTCATCCACCTCGGCCCCATTGTCACCCTGCGCGGCACCGAAATTTGCATTGAATACTACGAGCAGCTCCTGGCGGAAATCCGGGACCGCATCGAACAGGGCGTCGCCTCCGTGCCCGGCGAACAGTTCCGCCTCGGCTGGGACAACCTCGCCATCTGGCACAAGATCAAGGAACTGTCCGTCCGCTTCGCCGAACGGCAGACCGCGCTGGTCGTGTCCACCTACCCCGAAAGTTTCTGCTACCGCGCCCCCGACATCTACGGCAGCCGGTTCCGCCGCCTCGCCGCCACCTACATCGGCGGCTACATCAACCACGGCCTGCCCTACCGCGAGCGGGATCTGGTGCGCATGGTCGAGAAATTCCACCTCGACGGGTTTGTGATGCACTCCAACCGTTCGTGCCGCGCCTACTCCTTTGGGCAGTATGAGCTGGCCCAGCGGCTGGAGGAGAAGTACCGCATCCCCACGCTTATGATCGAGGCCGACATGAACGACACCCGCTCCTGGGCCGCCGAGGCCGTCAACACCCGCATAGACGCCTTCATCGAGACCCTCGCCTCCCGCGCCGGGTGACGGTGCGGTGGCAGGATTTTTTCCCCGGCGTTTGCGTCCCGGGGGGGCGGCATGAGACACTTTCAGTGCGGAAAACCGGGTTGTTCCGCGGCATGAAAGGCGCAGGGTGAAGGTGTTCTCCAAAGCGAAACTGTTTCTACGCAACGGGTTGCGCGTGTCCCACGTGGTGGCGAGCCGCCAGCTCGGCCTGCGTCCGCGCTACCTGCCAATCATGCTCATGTTCGTCACGGACCGGTGCAACCTGCGCTGCAAAATGTGCGGCGTGTGCGAGCTGGAAAACAGCCGCGCCCACGAGCAGGAACTGACGACGGACGAGTGGAAGGCGGTGATTGACTCGGCGGCGCGCCTGGGCGTCATGATCATCTCCATCAGCGGCGGCGAACCGCTGCTGCGCCGCGATGTGTACGAGCTCATCGCCCACGCCAAGTCGAAGGGGATCACGGTGCACATGTGCACCAACGGCATCCTGATTAACGCGGACCGCGCGCAAAAACTGCGGGAGTCCGGCGTGTCCACCGTCTCCATTTCCGTGGAGGGCACCGACGCCGCGGTGCACGACCGGCTGCGCGGCGCGGGCACCCACGCCCCGGCGCTTGCGGCGATCCGGCTCCTGCGCGAAACCGCGCCGGAAATCCGCATCGGCATCAACTACCTCATCACCCGCCAGAACTTCCGCAACATGGCGGACATGGTGGCCTTCGCCGAGGGCCTCGGCGTGGACCAGCTCAAGTTCGCCCCCATACACACAAACCTGCTCCACCGCCGCAAGCGCATCGAGGAGTACAACGAGCTTTTGTTCTCCCGGGAGGATTTGGAGGAACTGGAGGGCGAACTGAAAAAACTGGGCGCGGCCTGCGAAAAGACCCGCCTGCTCACCACCTCCACCACCTTCTTCTCCGGCATCGCCAGCCTCTACAGCGAGCCCCGCCGCTTCAAGTGCTACGCGGGCTACGCCGCCATCGCCGTGAACCCCACCGGCGGGGTGGCGCCCTGCTGCGACATCGAGGGCGGGCTGAACGTGCGCACGGAGCCGCTGGAGCGGATCTGGCGCGGCGCGGAATTCCACAAGCTGCGCAACAGGGTGCGGCACTGCGGCACCTCCTGCTGGGACACGACCAACACGGAGCTGAGCCTGCGCCTGCGGCCCGCGGGCCTGCTGGGCGAGCTGGCGCGCAACCTGCGCGACCTCAACTTTTACTTCGGGGGCGGAAACTGACCATGTGGCTCATTCCACGGCGGCGGGCCGACATGGCCCCGGGCGAGACGCGGCGGCTCAAGTCCGCCTGCGCCGGGCTGCGCATGGGCGAGCCGCCGCTGGTGGCGGAGTTCGAGCGGCGCGTGGCCGCGTTCACCGGCGTGCCCCAGGCGGCCGCGGTCAACTCCGGACGGCTGGGCATGCGCCTGATACTCGAATACCTCGGCGTCGGCGACGGCGCGGAGGTGATCATCCCCGCCTACACGCTCAAGGACCTCATCCCCATCGTGCGCAATTCCGGCGCGGAGGCGGTGCCCGCCGACATTGACCCGCGCACGCTCAACGTGACCGCCGCCTCCGTTGAAAGGCGGATTACGGCGCGCACCCGCGCGATCATCGTGCTCCACGCCTTCGGCGCGCCCGCGCCCGTGGACGAAATCACCGAACTGGCCGACCGCCGCGGCATCCCCGTGATTGAGGACTGCGCCCACTCGCTGGGTGCGACATTGCATGGCCGCCAGACCGGCTCCTTCGGCTACGCGGGCTTTTTCAGTTTTGAGCCGACCAAGCCGGTGAACACCTACGGCGGCGGCATGGTGGTGAGCCGCGACCCCGACCTCGTCCGCTTCATCCGCGCCCGCGAGGCCGAAAAGCCCCTCGACACCGCGACCCTCCTGCGCAAGGCCGCCGCCACGCGCAAGGAGCGGCTGCTCATGTCCACCGGCCTCGCCCTGCCCGTGCTCATGGCCATGTCCTCCCCCGCGGTCGCCGGCCTTGTGGGCCGCGCCTACCGCGGCGCGCAGGGCGTACCCTCCGTGACGGCGCGCTACAGCCCCGCCCAGGCCGGCCTCGGCATCGCCAAACTCGCCACCCTGCCCGAGCGCCTTGCGCGGCGGCGGGTGCGCGCGCGCCTGCTCGAATCCCTGCTTGACCCCCGCATCCGGGTGCAGCAACTGATTCCGGGCGCGGAGCCAACCTGGTACTTCTTCATCGTCCTGCCGCCCCGGCGCGCCTGCGAGATGCGCCCGCGCCTCATCTGGCGGCACGGCGTTGACGCGGCGATGGAGTCCGAAATCGCCGACGAGTGCGCCCGCATCACGGGCTACGCAGACTGCCCCAACGTGGTGGAGGCCTACTTCCACGCCCTGGCGCTCCCCTTCTTCGACGGGCTCACCGGGCGGCAGGCGCGCCGCGTCGCCCGCGCGGTCAACCGGACCCTGGACGCATGACGAACACCCTTCTCTACGACCTGGCCGTGGTCATGGCCGTGGCGGGCGTGGTGACGGTGCTCTTCCACCGGATCAACCAGCCCGTGGTGCTGGGCTACATCCTCGCAGGGGTCATCATCGGCCCCAACACCCCCCAGATACCCGTGGCCATACATGAGGAGTCCATGGAAACCCTCGCCGAGCTCGGCGTCGTGTTCCTGCTCTTCAGCCTGGGCCTCGAATTCAACCTGCGCAAGCTCGCCCGCGTCGGCATCGGCGCGGGCCTCGCCGCCGTCATGGAAATCACCGTGATGGTCTGGGTGGGCTACAACATCGGGCGCCTCTTCGGCTGGTCCACAATGGACAGCATTTTCCTCGGCGCGATGATGTCCATCTCGTCCAGCATGATCCTCTTCAAGCTCCTCCACGCCTCCGGCAGGACCCGCGAGCCCTTCGCCCAGTTCATCTTCGGCATCCTCGTCATCGAGGACCTGCTCGCCGTGGCCATGCTCGGCCTCCTCTCCAGCGTGGCCATGACCCACACCCTCGACGTGCCCGGCGTGCTGTCCACGCTCGGACGGCTCGGGGCCTTCCTCGCCGTCATGATCGTCGGCGGGCTCCTGGCCGTGCCCCCCTTCATCCGCTATGTGCGCCGTTTCAAAAGCGAGGAAATGCTGCTGGTCGGCGTGCTCGGCGTCTGCTTCGGGGCCTCGCTCCTCGCCGTGAAAACCGGGTTCAGCACCGCCCTGGGGGCCTTCGTGGCGGGCGCCGTCGTGGCGGAGGCGCGTGAAAACCGCAAGATCCTCGCCCTCATCGGGCCCGTGCGCGACCTCTTCAGCGCCATCTTTTTCGTCGCCGTGGGCATGCACATCGACCCCGCCGCGATCTTCGCGCACGCGCTCCCCATCCTCGCCATATCGGCGGCGGTGGTGTTCGGCAAATTCGCCGCCTGCGCCTCCGCCGTGGTGCTCTCCGGCAACAGCCCCCGCATGGCCGTGCGGGTCGGGCTCGGCATGACCCAGATCGGCGAGTTCTCCTACATCATCGCCGCGCTCGGACTGACCCTCGGCGTCACCGGCGGCCAGCTCTACCCCGTGGCGGTCTGCGTTTCCGCGCTCACCATCTTCATCATGCCCCAGCTCTTCAACCGTGCCGACGGCGTCGCCGCCTTCCTGGAGCGCCGTTCGCCGCCGCCGCTGGTGACCGCGCTCATGGCCTACGGCCAGTGGGTCTCCTCCCTGTCCCGCCACACCCCCGCAAACCTCGTGGTGCGCCGGGCGCTGCGCCGTTCCCTGCTCCAGATCCTCCTCAACCTGCTCATGGGCTCCGGCGTGTTCATCACCGCCGCGAGCCTCGCCTCGCGCCACGCCGCCCGCCCGGGATGGTGGGACCGCATGCCCGACTGGAGCGGCGGGCTCAAAACCGTGTGCTGGTTCTCCGCCGTGCTCCTCGTCCTTCCCCTGCTCATCGCCGTGTTCCGGAAAATCCAGGCCGTCGCCATGATCCTCTCCGAAATGGCCATCCCCTCCTCGGTCAGCAAAAGCCAGGTACTCGCCTTCCGGTCCATCGCCACAAACGCCGTCCTCGCCTTCGGCACCACCCTCGTCTGCGCCTGGCTGCTCATGCTCAGCGCCATCATCCTGCCGCCCTGGCCGATGCTCTCCTTCCTCGCCGGCGTCGCCATCCTCGTCGGGCTCGCCATGCGCGGCCCCTTCATCCGCCTCTACGCGCGCGGCCAGCTCATGATCCGCGAGCTCTTCGCCGCCCCCGCCGAGGCCCCCGGCCACCCCATCGACATCGCCGAAACCCCCGTGCGCGCCATCCTCGAAAAAACCGCCATCGCCATGGTCGCCGTCGGCGGCGGCGGCGGCGCGGCCGGGCAAACCATCCGCGACATCAACCTGCGCGCACGCACCGGCGCAAACATCGTCGGCATCGAGCGCGACGGCGCCAGCCTGGTCAACCCCGGCCCCGAGGAAATGCTCCAGCCCGGCGACAACGTCATCCTCCTCGGAAACGAGGCCCAGATCAACGCCGCGCGCCTCCTCCTCCGCGGCCCCGAAGAGGCCTGATTCTCCTTCCCCCGCCGCTCACCCGCGCGGTGTGTGCTGATCCAGGAAGGCGAGCATCCGCTCCATGAAAAGCGGCTTCAGCAGGGTGGTGAGGTGGTCGCCGCCGGGGATGTGCACCAGCTCGTGGTTGGCCATGACGCCGGGGAGCTTGTCGGAGGCCTCGCGGATCCCGTCGCGCTCGCCCACAAGCACCAGCGCGGGCACCGTGTTGGCGCGGAGCGCCGCCTCGTCCACCACCAGGCCGTCGAAGCTCTTGAAGCAGTTCACGATGGCGGGAAGGTCGTTGATGAGGCGCATGAAGAAATTCGCCAGGGCGCGTTGGATCCTGGGGGCGCGCTTGCCGGGGTCCAGCCAGTCGGTGATGGGGTCGAAGACCCGGCGCTGCTCTATCGCCGCCACAATCTCCCCGAAAAGCGCGCGGTTTTTCTCGTCCAGCTCGTCCCAGCCCGCGGCGCAGACGATGCCGCTGAGGAGGCGGTCCGGATGGCGCGCGATGATCTTCAGCGTCACAAAGCCGCCCAGGGAGTACCCCGCCACGTGCGCCTTGTCAATGCCCAGGTGGTCCAGCAGGCGCACCGCGTCGTCGGCCAGCTCCACGCCGTACTTCTCCGGCTCGTAGGGCCTGCCGCTGCGGCCGTGGCCCCGCAGGTCCATGGTGATCACGCGGTAGCCCCGGTTCCGCAGCCGCCGCACGCATCCCGGCCTGCGCCAGTTCAGGTCCGCGTGCACCGCAAAGCCGTGGATCAGCAGCACGGGCGCGCCCGCGCCCTCGTCGGTGTAATAAACGGGCACGCCCGCCGAGTCGAAGGTTTTCCCCGGGGTGCGCTTGAAAAGCACAAACGCCGCGAAGGCGGCCGCGGCAAGCGCCGCAAAAAAAACAACCCACAGCACGATCATCGCCTTCCTCCTCGTTGTGGCGGCGCCCCCGGCCTAGTCTATCGCAAGCTCCACGGCGCGGTAGGCCCCGTTGTAAACACCCATGTGGTTGAGCCGCATGATCTGGTCGCAGTACAGGCCGAGCAGGTCGTCCTTGTCCAGCAGCAGGTGCAGCGTCTGCAGCGTCAGCGCCGGGCTGTCGCACTCCTGGGTGCCGTCGCCGAGCTCGGCGGCGCGGATCGCGCCCCAGGCCTCGTGGCCGCCCACGCGCGCGAGCATCACCTTTGGAATCGGATAATAGGCCAGCTCGCTGGGCTTGGTCAGCAGCGCGTCGCTGGCGCGCATCAGCAGGTTCGTGGTGTACACCGCCGCGTAGATGTCGTCGTGGAGGAACACGTGCAGCCCCGCCGCGTCGCCCGTCAGCGCGCCGTCCGCGAACTGGACCGTGTCGCGCCAGTCCACGTGGCGCACGGCAATCTCGCGCGCCTGGGGCAGCGCCCGGAACACGGCGTCGTGGATGTTCCGGTGGTCGCCGAAGTTCAGGAACAGGGCGATGCTCTTTTCCCGGAGCCGGGGCAGCAGCGCCCGCAGCACCGCCGTGATCAGGCCGAGCTGGGCGCCCGCCCCGCCCACCGACAACAGCAGCCGCCGCGGCAGCTTCTCCTGGATGCGGTTCAGCCGGGACTCGCAGTCAAGCTCGATGTTCGACGCCAGCTCGTGGTCCACATAGTGCCCCGTCATGACAAGCTGGCCCGCGGGCACGCCCCGAGGCGTCACGCCCCGCCGCCCCATGCCCTTCAGCGTGCGGAAACCGAAGTAGGCCGACGGCGACTGCACGGTCTGCACGCCGCCCGCCGCGAGGTGGAAGCCCAGCGGGCAGTTGTCCGGGATGATGTTGACCACGCGGCGCATCCCCGCGTGGAGCGCGCCGTGCGCCGCGAAGGGGTGCGTCGCCAGAAACGGCGCGTCCGGCGGAAGCTCGCGGAACACGTCCGCGAACAGCTCCCCCAGCTCGACCGAGGGATAGTTGCGCTCCAGCTTTTTGAACCAGCTCCCGAAAAGCGGATCCCACACAAGCCGGTTGAACAGCCGCGATCTCTGGCTCATGCGCGATCCAAGGGAGTACCACTTGTCCATGTGCCGGATGCACCGCGCGCCCGCGGACTCAAAGCCCAGCAGGTCGAACCAGTACGGGGTCAGGCCCATGGAATGGGCCGCCGAGGCCAGCGCCATGGCGATGCGGTAATGGCCGTAGCCCATGCGGATCGTGCCCACGAAAACGCCCGTCTCATGGTTCAGCGGCGCGCCGCCGTCGCGTGACACCACGTTGCGCACGCCCAAAAACGGGCCGATGGTGCCGTTCTCCGCCGCCGAAAGGGGGTGGCGCGTCCCCGCCACATGGCCGAATTTCAGGGCCATCTTCTCCCGCAGCTTTTGGGCGCGGCGCACCTGCCGCTCCGAAATGGGGTTGCCCAGCAGTTGGCGTGCTCCGTCGTCCATCCTTCCGTCCTCCGCCGGTTATTCCGCTTTTTCCGTCTCCCCGCCCGCGCGCGCGGCGGCCCGGGGCATCGGCCCCTGCCGGGTCACGTCCACCATCCGGTAGCGCCCGTCCACCGCCGCGGGCACGGCCCATGCCGCCGTGCGCCCCCAGGGGATGTTTTCCCCCTCGCGCAGTTCGCGGTGGATGTGCCCGAAAAACAGCCCGTCGAGGGGGTCATCCACAAAAAGGGTGAGCTGGGCGCGCATGCCCATGGCCGGCTCGTACCGGTGCGTCAGGCCGAAGGTCCACCGGCACGGCTTCAGCTCCCTGCGGAACCGGTGCAGCAGCCCGTCCTGCGCCGTGGCGCCGTCCGCCGTGTCAAAGTCCTTCGTGTCAAAAACCAGGTACCCGTCGCTGCCGAAGGTGAACCGCGACGTCAGCGGCCCGAAGAAGCGCTCATAATTATCCCCCTGCCGGTCGTGGTTGCCCGCGCAGACCACCGTCGGCAGGGTGAAGGTGTCCAGTATCCCGATGAAGCGGCGGAACTGGTCCGCCTCGCCCGACTCCGTCAGGTCGCCCGTCACGGCCGCAAAGGCCGCGCCGCTTCCGTTTAGTTCCGCCGCCAGCGCCGCGAAAACCGCGTCCGGGGCCTGGGGCCGGTTGGCCTTGCCGATGTGCACGTCGCTCACATGGGCGAACGCGTAATATTCCGGAAATTCCGCGCGCACCGCCACCGAACGCGCCGTCGTGTCGCCGCCGCCGCTGATCGCGTAAAGCCCCGGCGGCGTGTCCGCCGGCACCCGGCACAGGGCGCGCGCGCCGCCCCCCGGCAGGGGCGTGAATTCGGCGGCAAGCTCCCGCGCGTCCGCGCCGTCCCCCAGCCGCAGCGGGGTTTCCTTGGTCAGCTCCGCCTCAAAGGTTCCCCCCGGCGCGGCAAAGGCCGGCGCGCCGTTGTTGGGCGTCACAATCACCCCCAGCGTGCCGTCGGCCTGGCGCGCCCCCGCCGTGCCCGCCCAGAGCGGCGCCGTGGCCGCCATCACCGCCGCGGTGATCCGCCGGAACCTCATGGCCTGTCCTCCTTCGGCGTTTTCACCTTCGGCCGCCATGCGGGCGCGAGCGCGCCCCCCGGCTCGCTCGTCAGTTGCGCCGGCTCGCCGCCCCCGGCGGGCCGCGCGAAAATTTGCGGCGCGCCCGCCTCGGTGGAGGCGTGGGCGATCCATTCGTCGTCCGGCGACCAGGTGGGGTGCCAGCATTCCCCGTTGTCCGGGGCGGCGATGGTGATGGCGTTGCCCGTGCTCACCAGCACCTGGTACACGCCGCGCCGCCCCCCCCGGAACGATTCAATCGCAAGCCATTTGTCGTCGTTCGACCACACCGGGTTCCAGTCCGCCGCCCGGTGGTTGGTCACGTTGATGATGCCGCGCCTGCCCAAAACGTAAATTTCGCGGTCGCCCCCGTCGTTTGACTCGTAGGCAATCTGCCGCCCGTCGTGGTCCGGCTCCACGCACCACTCGGAAAAACGCGTGCTGTCCTTCGAAATGAGCGCCAGCATGGGCACGCTTTTCGTCGCGGTCACCAGCGCCGGTTCCGTGCAAAGCCCGCCCTGGGATTCGCCCAGCGCCAGCGCCAGCAGCACCCCGCCCGCATCCGCCTCCTCCTTCAGCGCCACCAGCCCCGCCTTCTCCATCGACTCCTTGTCCGCAGGGTCGAGCGCCTTCATCAAATCCGTCGAGGGCAGCCACACCGGGCGCAGCAGCCCCTGCACCCCCCCGCCCCACGCGCTTTCCGTGCCCGGCCCAAGCTCGTGCACCATCACCGACTGGAGGATGCCCCCGCCCGTGTCCGCCGCCCAGGCCAGCCGCCGCGAGTCCGGCGACCAGCGCGGCTCATGGTTCCAGTCGCTGGAGGAGGGCAGCGTCCGACCCTCCGTTCCGTCGGCGCGCACCACCCGTATGCCCAGGCCGCCCTCCGTCTTCGTGCTGAACGCAAGCCACTGGCCGTCCGGCGACCACACCGGCATCCCGTCGCCGTCGGTGCCCCCCACCCGGACCGGCTCGCCGTCCCCAAGGTGGAGCACCGAAACCTGGCGCGTCTCCTGGTCCGTTCCGGAGACATACGCAATCCAGCCCTCCGGTGCGGCCAGAAAGGCTGAAAAAAGAACTATCGCCGTGCCTGCTGCCATCACTTCAACAATACTCCCTCGCAGCCGCGGCCCCGCCGCGCGCCACTCGAATGCATGGTACCGGGCGGCGGCCTCCATTGCAAGCCCACCCCCAAACCACCGGGCAAAAAACGTCTCCGTCCCTCCTCCCACCCCCGTCCACCCCGTCCACCCCGTCCATCCGGTCCATCCGGTCCATCCGGTCCATCCGGTCCATCCGGTCCATCCGGTCCATCCCGTCCCACCTCCGCCCGCATTGTGGTACCATGAAAGGGTGCCCGAAGCACGCCCGTTGCAAGGAGGTTTCGCCATGGCCTTTGAGCGCGGCTGGAAAGCCGTCCAACTCGAAATGACGGACGCCATCCCCCACACCGAATTCGTGGACCACGACGAATTCATCCGCGTCCGCGCCGGCATCGACACCCGCATCCCCGGGCAGCGCCCCATGGCATGGCCCGCGCTCGCCCGCGCCCTCGACTTCGACTTCGTCTGGAACACCTGCGAGGCGCCCCTGGCGCGCGGACGCATCACCAGTCTCGGCCATGCCGTGTGGAGCGAAACCGACGGGCTCGACGGCGCGCGCCACTTCCCCTTCACCGACGTGGAGGAGGTGCTCGCCCTCGACCCCGTGGAGGAGTACGGCATCCCGTCCCACGACGAAATGGTCCGCCTGTTCCAGGCCAACCAGGACGCCTGCAAATCCCTCTATCCGGGCGCCGTCTTCCCCGGCGGACGCTACCATTCCCTCTTCAGCGCCTGCATCCGCAGCTTCGGCTGGGAGATGTTCATGGCCGCCGCGCACACCGACCCCATCCGCTTCGCCAAAATGCTCGACGGCTTCGCCGAAATCACCCGCGCCGAAATCCGCGCCTGGCTCGCCACGGACATGCGCGTCTTCCTCATGCACGACGACATCGCCTGGACCCAGGGGCCCGTGTTCGCCCCCGAATGGTACCGGGCATTCATTTTTCCCAAATACCGCACCTTCTGGAAGATGATTCACGAGGCCGGGCGCAGGGTCATATTCTGCTCCGACGGCAACTATGTCGTCTTCATTGACGACCTGGCCCGCGCGGGCGCCGACGGCTTTGTCTTCGAACCGGCGACGCCGCTGGAGCATTTCACGGAAAAATACGGGCGCTCCCACATCCTCATCGGCGGCGTCGACTGCCGCGTCCTCCAGTACGGCGGCCGCGACGACATCCGCCGCGAGGTGGAGCGCTGCGTCCGCCTCGGGCGCGGCTGCCCCGGCTATTTCATGTGCGCCGGCAACCACATCCCAAACGGCATCCCCCTCGAAAACCTCGACTGCTACCTCGGCGACTTCGAGTCCATGCGTGCGCGCTGACGCCGTCCGGTTTGGAAGCGCGGCCCCGCTTCCGTATACTGGTGCCGCAGCGGGGACGAGCACATGCAGTTGACGCAAAAACAGGAAGCCCTGATCGAACAGTACCTCCGGGACCTCGCCCTGGCCATGGGATCCGCCGATGAACGGGAGGTGGACCGTGTCCAGGCGTGGGCGCGCGGACGCATCGAGGGCGCGCTCGCCCAGGCCGGACCCGCACCGCGCGACGCCGATGTGGCCGCGGCCGTCGGGGGCATGGGCGCGCCGGAGGAGGCCCTGCGCGCCCACCGGTCCCGTCGTGCCGCGCCCGTGGCGCGCGCCCGGCGCGCCGGACCCGAACCCCGCTGGCTGGGCGTCTGCGCATGGTTGGCCGATCAGGCCGCCCTGCCCCCCTGGGTGCTCCGGCTCGCGGCGTTCCTGCTGGGCCTTGTCCTCGGACCCCTCGCCCTCGCCCTCTACGGACTCTGCTTCATCGGCCTCCGGGTCGCGGGCCGCGTCCCCGGCGCGCCCCCCGTGCGCTGGTTCCGCCTCGCGTGGCATCTCGCCTCGCTGGCCGCCGTGGCCCTCATGCTGCACTTCGGCGCGGACTATGCCCTGCGCGGCATGGAGTACGGCATGAACGTTCTCCTCAAGCGGCCCATGCCCGAACTGGGCGAATGGGGCTGGTTCATGGCGTGGCGCGGGCGCATGCTTGCGCTGTGCCTGTTGGCGGCGCTTCCGGCGGGCCTGGTTGGCGGGCTGCCCGCCGCGAACGGATGGGACGGCAGCCTGCGCCGCCTCTCCCAGGCGCTGGTGGCGCTCTACGCCGTCGCGCTCTGCTTCGGCGTCGCCTCCGTCATCACCGGGATTGCCGTGTCCCTCGCCCGCGAGTTCGCCGGCTGACCCGGCCTATTCCGCGCGCTCCAGCGTGAGCACCCGCACCGAACGCGCCCCCGCCTCCGCCTCCCCGGTGATGTCATGCGCCGCGTCCCGCGCGGCAACAACGTCCAGGGGCGGCGGCGCCGCCGTGTCAATGCGCGAAGCCCAGCGCCCCTCCGGCAGGCGGAAACGCGCCGGCTGCGGCGTGGCGTTGAAAAGCATGCACAGCCCCGTCCCGTCGTTCGCCTCCGGCTCGATCACGCAGGCCAGCGTGTTCTCTCCGCCGTTCCAGTCGGGTTCCGCGCCGTCCGGCCCCGTCCAGCGCATGTCCGGCGGGCCGTCCTTTCCGTCCACCGGCCCCCCCGTGAAAAACTCGGCCCGGCGCAGCGCGGGGTTTTCCCGGCGGAAGGCGGTCACCCCCCGGGTGAAGCGCAGCAGCTCCCCGTTCCGCTCCGCGAGCCGCCAGTCGAACCAGGAAACCTCGTTGTCCTGGCAGAAGGCGTTGTTGTTGCCCCGCTGGCTCCGCCCGAATTCGTCGCCGCCCAGAAGCATGGGCACGCCCAGCGACACAAACAGTGTGGCCAGGAAGCTTTTCTGGCGGCGCAGGCGCAGCGCGTTGATTTCAGGGTCCTCCGTCTCGCCCTCCGCGCCGCTGTTCCAGCTCAGGTTCTCGTCCATCCCGTCCCGGTTGCCCTCGCCGTTGGCGAGGTTGTGCTTCTCGTTGTGCGACACCAGGTCCCGCAGCGTGAACCCGTCGTGGCACGTGATGAAGTTGATGCTGTGCACCGCCGTGCGCCCCGACCGCGCGTAAAGGTCCATGCTGCCCGCCAGCCGCGTGGCGAGGCGGCCCCGCATCCCCGGCTCGTCCAGCCAGAACCGGCGCACGTCGTCCCGGTACATGCCGTTCCACTCCGCCCACCGCGATCCCCCGAAGGATCCCACCTGGTACGCGCCGCCCGCGTCCCACGCCTCGGCGATGAGCTTCACGTCCCGAAGCACGGGATCCTCCGTGATGCGCGTGATCAGCGGCGCGTCCTCCAGAACCTTCCCGTCCTGGTCGCGCCCCAGGATCGACGCCAAATCAAAGCGGAAACCGTCTATGTGCATCACCGCCACCCAGTAGCGCAGGCAGTCCAGGATGAAGTCGCGCACCAGCGGGTGGTTGCAGTTCACCGTGTTGCCGCAGCCGCTGTAGTTCAGGTACTCCCCCTCCGAAAGCAGGTAATAGATCGAGTTGTCGATGCCCTTGAAGCAGAGCGTCGGCCCCTCCGCGTTCCCCTCCGAAGTGTGGTTGAACACCACGTCCAGTATCACCTCCATCCCCGCGTCGTGCAGCGCCTTCACCATCCCCCGGAACTCGTCCAGGTGCTCCGTCCGGCCCGCCCGCGCCGCGTAACGCCCCGCGGGCGCGAAAAAGCCGATGGTGCTGTAGCCCCAGTAGTTCACCAGCTCGTCACCGGCAAGGTTGCACCGGCCCAGAAGGGTTTCCCCCGGCTCGTGAACCGGAAGCAGCTCCACCGCGTTCACCCCCAGGCTCTTCAGGTGGGGAATCTTCTCAATCAGCCCCCGGTACGTGCCCGGATGGCTAACCCCCGAAGATGCGTGCCGGGTCAGCCCGCGCACGTGCGCCTCGTAGATCACCAGCTCCTCCATGGGAATCCGGGGGCGCGCGTCGTCGTGCCAGTCCATCTTGTCGTGCACCGCCACGCACTTCATCGTGCCGTTGTGGATGTCCCCCGTCAGCGCCTTCGCGTAGGGGTCCAGCAGGTACGTGCGCGGGTTGAAGCGGTGCCCCTTCTTCGGGGCGTGCGGCCCGTCCATCCGGTACAGGAAATAAACACCCTCCCCGATGCCCCGCACAAAAAGCGACCAGATGTCGCCCGTCTTGTGCCGCTTCGGATCAAACTCATACTCCCAGACCGGCGTCCTGTCCTCCACCCGGTCGAACAGCGCCACCCACACCCGCGTCGCGTGGCGGCTGAACACGGTGAAGCGCACCCCCTCGTCGTACACGACGGGGCCCATCGGATAGGGCCGCCCCGGCGTTGTGCGCAGCCGGGCCACGGGTATCTTTCTCATGCGTCCATGCCTCTCCGCCGCCAATGCCCCCCGCCTCCGGCGGTGTTCTGCTTTCCCCCGCCTCCCGCATAATCATACCCCATCCGCCGCCCCCGCCGCGCCCGTCTTGACTCCCCGCCGCCCATCCCCTACCCTGTATCCGGTCCGAACACCAAGGAGAAAAACCATGGCGGCTGCGCTCGGCGTGCTGGCCTGCCTGCTGGCGGCGGGCGGCGGAATGGACGGTCCCGCGGCGGGGGGACTCGACGCCCCGAAAATGACGCTGCGGCTGGAGGGGGCCATGGGCCGCTATGTGGACGCGGTTGTGGACCAGTGGCTGCTCGCCGCGCCCGGGGCCAACCCCGGCATGGTGGAAATGATGCGGCTGCGCGACCGCAGGCCGGACTACGAGGATCCCGTGCCCTGGGCGGGCGAGTTCATCGGCAAATTCCTCACCTCGGCGGTGCTGATGCGCCGCCTGTCGGACAGCCCCGATCTGGATGCCATGGTCCGGGGGCTGACGGCGGAGTTCATCGCCACCCAGGACGCCGACGGCTACCTCGGCCCCTTCCGCCGGGAGGAGCGGCTCCTGGGCCACTGGGATCTCTGGGGCCATTATCACGCCATGCTCGCATTCCACACCTGGTTCAGGGACTCGGGCGACCGCGCCGCGCTGGATGCGGCCCTCCGCGCCGCCGACCTGATCTGCGCCACCTACCTGAACACCGGCCGCCGCGTCCACGACGCGGGCTCCGCCGAGATGAACATGGCGGTCATCCACTCGCTGGGCCTGCTGTACCGCGAGACGAACAAGCCCGAATATCTGCAAATGATGCGCGAAATCGAACAGGACTGGACAAAGCCTCCCGCGGGCGACTACCTCAATGCCGCCCTCGCGGGGGTGGAGTTCTACCAGTCGCCCAAGCCGCGCTGGGAAAGCCTGCACCCCATGCTCGGCCTCGCGGAGCTGTTCCGCATCACCGGCGGGGGGGAGTACCGGACCGCGATGCTCCACTGGTGGAAAAGCATCCGCCGCTATGACGTCCACAATTCGGGCACCTTCTCCACCAACGAGCAGGCCATGGGCAACCCCTTCATGCCGGGTGCCATTGAGACCTGCTGCACCGTCGCCTGGATCGCCTACAGCGTGGAGGCGCTGCGCCTCTCCGGCGACCCCGCCGTGGCCGACGCGCTGGAGCTGGCCGCGTGGAACGCCGTGCCCGCCTACGAGCACCCCAGCGGCCGCTGGTGCACCTACGACACGCCCATGAACGGCAAGCGCCTGGCCTCCGCCCATTCCATCGTCTTCCAGTCCCGGCCCGGCACGCCCGAGCTGAACTGCTGCTCCGTCAACGGCCCCCGCGGCCTCGCCATGCTCTCCGAGTGGGCGCTGCTGGAGGGCGGCGGCGGGCTGTGCCTCAACTATTACGGCCCCGGCGTCTTCGACGCCGTGCTGAAGGACGGCGCAAAATGGCGCTTCACCCAGCAGGGGGACTTTCCCGCGCCGGGCACGCTGCGCATTCAGGCGGACCCCGAATCGCCGCGCAAAATGCCCCTCTTCCTGCGCATCCCCGGCTGGTCAAAAGAAACCGCCGTGAGGGTGAACGGCGCGGCGGTGGACGGCGTCACACCCGGTTCCTACCTGAGGGTTGACCGGGAATGGAAGGCGGGCGATGTCATTGAAATCACCTTTGACATGACCCCCCGCGCGCTGCGCGGCGACGCGAATGTGAACTGGCGGAGCTCCCTGTACCAGGGGCCGATCCTGCTCGCCTACGACCAGAAGTACAACGAATTCGATTCGGCGGACATCCCCGAACTGGACATGAAAACACTCTCCCTGACGCCCCTGGCCGATGCGCCGGGTCGCTTCAAGCCCATGGTGCTGTGCCGCGCCGCCGGTGCGGACGGGCATGCGCTGACGCTGGTGGACTTCGCCACGGCGGGGGCCCATGGAACGAACTACCAGAGCTGGCTGCCCGTGAAAAACGCGCCGCCCGCGCCCTTCCACCTCACCTGGCCCGCGCGGGGCGCGCGTCTCGCCCCCGGCGACGCCGTGGTCGAATGGTCCCCCGCCGCGAAGGAAGGGGTACTGTACGACGTGGTGCTGGCCAAGGACCCGGACATGCGTGAAGTGCTCTGGAAACGGGAGGGCATCGCCGAAACCCGGGTGGAACCCAGGGCGGACGGGCTCGGCCCGGACGCATCCTGTTATCTCCAGGTGACCGCCCATACCCCGGAGGGGACCGTGGCGGCGGAAAACGGGCCGCTGGCCTTCACCATTGACCCGTCCCTGCCCCCGCGCACGCGCGGCGTGGTGGTGGACGCGCCGCTGCGGGGCGATGCGGAGCCGAGGGAGGGCGCGCTGCAAAAGGCGGAGGCGGTGGCTCCCGCGCCCGGCCCCGGCGGTGAAAAGGACGGAGCGCTGTGCTTCGACGGCAAAAAGTCGAAGGTGGTGTACGCAACCCCCGGCTTCCCCCTGCGCAATTACACCCTCTCCGTGTGGTTCAGGCCCGAGCGTATCGATCCCGCCGGCAAGGGCTGGCAGGAAATCGTGTCCGCGTGGTATGCGGGCGGCAACGATCCCCTGCGCCTCGCCGTCACCGGCGGCGAACTGGTGGCGCGCATCGAGAATCCCGCATGCACCGCCCAGACCCCCGGCGTGCCCCTGGAGCGGGGCGTGTGGGTCCATGCCGCCGTCGTCAAGCAGGGTGCGAAACTGCGCCTCTATGTGGACGGCGTGGAGCGGGGCGCCCTGAACGTGCCGGAAACGCTCGTCACCGACCCCGCAAACATCGGCGTCGGCTGCAATCCAAACTTCGGGGACCTGGAGGGTTTCCAGGGCAACATCGCCCGGCTGCTCCTCCGGCGTGAGGCCCTCCCGGCGGAGGACATCGCCCGGCTGGCAAAGGAGAAATAAATGACGGAAACAACCACACGGCGCGGCTTTCTCGCGGAAAGCGCCGCCATGGCGGGCGCGCTGGCGCTGGGCCGGAACGCCGCCGGGGCGGAACCCCCCGCGCGGCGGCCCAACGTCATCTTCGCCTTCAGCGACGAGCACCGCTGGCAGTCCATGTCCTTCACGGAAATGCCCGCCCTGCAAACGCCCAACATGGCCCGCATGGCGCGGGAGGGCGTCGCCTTCAGCCGCTGTGTGAGCAACTACCCCGTGTGCTCTCCCTACCGGGCCATGCTGCTCACCGGGCTGTGGCCCGCGCATAACGGCATGATCGACAACGGCCTCACCCTCGATCCGGCCCTGCCGTCCCTGGGCCGAGCCTTCCGCGACGCGGGCTACCGCACCGCCTATGTGGGCAAATGGCACCTGGGCGGCACCCGCGCCGAGGCCTTCGGCTTCGACACCTCCCTCATCTGGACCGGCGACAACACCCACTGGGACAAGGCGGAATACCATCCTGCGGACGGGAAACCGGTGCGGCCCAGGGGCTACAACGCCACCCTGATGACCGATCAGGCGCTGGACGTCATCAACGCAAAGGACGACCGGCCCTTCTTCCTCATGCTCTCGTGGAACCCGCCCCACTCCAACTTCCTGGACCCGCCGAAGGAAAAGCTCGCCCTCTATCCTGAAGGTTCCCTGCCGTGGCGCGAAAACATCCCCGAAGCGGTACGCGCCGGGACGGGGGACGGGGAAGGCTCCTCGTGGAGCCGCGCCTCCTGGCCCTATTACCAGGGCTACCACGCCCACATCAGCGCCATTGACGACGAGCTGGGCCGCCTGATGGCGGCGCTGGAGGCGCGCGGGCTGGACAAGGACACCCTGCTTGTGTATTCCGCGGACCACGGCAGCATGATGGGCTCCCACGGGCTGGGCGGCAAGCGCATGCCCCACGACGAGTCCGTCCGCGTGCCCCTCATCGCGCGCTGGCCCGGACGCATCCCGGCGGGCGCCGCCGTGGACGCGCTCGCGGGCACGGTGGACCTCGCGCCCACCCTGCGCGCGCTGGCGGGGCTGCCCGCGGAGGCGCGTTGCGACGGGGCCGACCTTTCCCCCTGGTTCCTCGGCGGCAAGGGGCCGGACCGGGAGGCGCAACTGATCATGCACATGTGCAAGAAGGGCGCCTCCGGCGGGGAAAACCATCCCGCGCCCCTGTTCCGGGGGCTCCGCACCCGCCGCCACACCTATGCGGTGCGCGACGGCGTCCCCTGGCTCCTCTTCGACAACCGGGAGGACCCCTTCCAGCAGGCAAACCGCGCGGACGATCCCGCCCTCGCGTCCCTGCACCGGGAACTGCACACGCTGCTCGCGGACGCGCTGCGCGCCGCCGGAGACGACTATGCGCTGGCGTGAACACAGGGTCCGCGCAACAAACCATAAGACTGATCGGTTCGATCTCTTCCTCCCCCACCCAACAAACACTGCCGGAGACTGCCCATGCCCCACGCTTCCATGAACCGCCGCGCCTTTCTGGGCGCCATGGCCGCCGCCGCCGCCGCGCCCGCCGTGGCGCAGACAGCCCCCGCCGCCGCGGAACGGCGCGCCCCCAACATCCTCTTCGTGATGACGGACCAGCAGCGGGCCGACACCATCGCCGCCCTGGGCAACGGCCTCATTTACACGCCCAACCTTGACCGGCTCGTTGCCCGTGGCGCGGTGTTTCCCAACGCCTACTCGCCCTGCCCCGTCTGCGTGCCCGCCCGCGCCACCATCCGCACCGGACGTGAGATGCCCGTCACCGGTGTGTACCAGAACGGCCCGCCCGACCTGGCCGAGGGGCAGGCGGCGGGCATGGAGGATCGCTGCGGCCCCTACCTCGCGCGCACCCTCGCCGGGCGCGGCTACCGCACCTTCGGCGTGGGCAAATTCCACACCCAGCCCTGGGATGAAAACCTGGGCTACGAGGTGCATCTCCACAGCGAGGAGCTGTACGGCTCCCCCGACCAGCGCGCCCGCGACGCCTACGCCGCGTTCATCCGCCGCGAACATCCCGAATACGACTTCGTGGAGTGCCTCATGGGCGAGCGCACCGAGATGTACTACATGCCCCAGATGAGCCCCCTGCCCGCGCCGCTGGGCGTGGAGGCCTGGGCGGCGGACCGCGCGGTGGAACAGATCGCACGGCGCGACGACAACCGCCCCTTCTTCGGCTTCGTTTCCTTCATCGGCCCGCACCCGCCGCTGGCGCCGCCCATCCCCTTCAACCGCATGTACGACCCGGACCGCATGGCGAACCCCTTCCGGGGCGATCCCGCCGTGGACCTGATGGACGAGCAAATCCGCTGGATGAACCACGCCATCTGGGCGGAGGACATCAACGACGCCCACGCGCGCGCGCTGCGCGCCCGCTACTACGGCGAGATTTCCTACATTGACCAGTGTCTGGGCCGCATCCTCGACGCCGTGGACGCGCGGGACGACCGGGACAACACGCTCATCTGCTTTTTCTCCGACCACGGCGACCACCTGGGCGACCACGGCGCGTGGCAGAAGGAAAGCTACTTCGACGTTTCCTGCCGCATCCCCTTCCTCGTGAGCTGGCCCGAAAAAATCGCCCCGTCCTCCGCGTCCCCCGCGCTGGTCTCCCTCACCGACCTCTTCGGCGTCGCCACCACCGCCGCGGGCGCGCCCGAACTGCGCGACGGCGCGGAGGTGCTCGGCGTGCTCGACGGCGGCGCGAAGGGCCGGGAGCGCCTCTTCGGCATGTACGGCGTGCCCGGCACGCCCCAGTTCAAGGTGATGTGCCGCGAGGGCGGCTGGAAGCACATCTGGATGGCCAACGGCGGCAGGGAGCAGCTTTTCAATCTCGTCGAGGATCCGGCGGAAACGCGCCAGCGCCTTCAGGACGCGCCGGAGGTGGCGGCGCGGCTGCGCCTTGCTTCCGCCGCGCGTCTCGCTGAAAACCCCAACTCCGCGCGCGCCCTGGACAAGGACGGCGCGCTGCTGGCCCTGCCCGAATCGGAGCGGCCAAAACAGCGCATCTACCAGTTCGATCACTCCCGGGGCGTCCGGGGCTTTCCCAAAAATCCGGCGGACGTGCTGCGCGCCCCGTCGGCCGGTTGAGGTAACACGTTATGGCATCCGAAAACACCCCCGCCGCGCCGCCGAACCTGGTCTTTGTCTTCGCCGACCAGTGGCGCACCCAGGCCACGGGCTACGCGGGCGATCCCAACGCGCGCACGCCGCACTTGGACCGGCTCGCCGGGCAGAGCCTGCGCTTCACCCATGCCGTGTCGGGATGTCCCGTCTGCTCGCCCTACCGCGCCAGCCTGCTCACGGGCCGGTACTGGCTCAGCCACGGCATCTTCATGAACGACGTCCCCCTGCGCGGCACAGAGGTTTCCTTCGCGGAGGCCCTCGCGGGCGCGGGCTACGACACCGGCTACATCGGCAAATGGCACCTGGACGGGCATGGCCGCTCCTCATTTATCCCGCCGGAACGGCGGCAGGGTTTCCGGTTCTGGCGCGTGCAGGAATGCACCCACAACTACAACCAGTCCGGTTATTACGGCGACAGCCCCGAACAGAAAACCTGGCCGGGCTACGACGCGGAGGCCCAGACGGAGGAGGCGCAGCGGTACATCACGGAGCGCGCCGCCGCCGGAAAACCCTTTGCCCTGTTCCTCTCCTGGGGGCCGCCCCACGACCCCTACGACACCGCCCCGGAGGCCTGGCGCGCGGCGGTCAATCCTGACGGCATTGTGCTGCGGCCCAACGTGCCCGCCGAATCCGCCGCCGATGCGCGCCGCGTGCTCGCGGGCTACTACGCCCATTGCGCCGCCCTCGACGCCTGCGTGGGCCGCCTCGCGGAATGCCTCGACCGCTGCGGCGCGGCGGACAACACCATCCTCGTGTTCACCTCCGACCACGGCGACATGCTCTTCTCCCAGGGCATGATGAAAAAGCAGAAGCCCTACGACGAGTCCATCCGCGTGCCCCTGCTGCTGCGTTGGCCCGCGCGCCTCGGCGGCGCGGGGCGCGACGTGGAAACCCTTGTCAACGCGCCCGACCTCATGCCCACCCTGCTCGGCATGATGGGCGTGCCCGTGCCCGGGACCGTGGAGGGTGCAAACTTCGCCGCGCCGCTGCTGCGCGGCGAGACGCCCCGGCCCGGCGCGGCCATGCTGTCCTGCGTCACCCCCTTCGGCGAGTGGACCCGCGCGCGCGGTGGCCGCGAATACCGGGGCCTCCGCACGGCGCGCCACACCTACGTGCGCAGCCTCGACGGACCCTGGCTCCTTTATGACAATGAGGCCGATCCTTACCAGCAGGACAACCTCTGCGGAAAAGAGGCCCACCGCGACATCCAGGCCCGGCTCGACGGGATGCTCCTCGATCTGCTGGCCCAGCGCGGGGACGACTTCCTCCCCGGCGGCGAGTACGTCCGCCGCGCGGGATACACCACCGACGACACCGGCACCGTGCCCTATAAAAATTGACGCGAACAACCTTGGCAAAGGAGGCGCGCAATGGGAATCACGCATTATCTTGGCGGACCGTCGCCGCTCCTGCCCGGCGAGGATCTCCTGCATACCCAAAAAGGGCTTTGGCTTGTGTCCAGCAAAACCGGGCCAAGCTACCGCATCGGGTTCAACGCCTGGCCCCTCTGGCACATATCCTTCGGGGTGACCACCCGCCGCTTCCGCGTCGTGACCAACCTCTTTCAAGTCATGACCCAGGACATCAGCATCTGGTATCCGGGGCAAAACCCGGAAGGGGATTCGGAAATGTTGACGGGCGCGTCAGTCCAAAAGAGCCTGGTGGGCCGCTGTCTTGAAATCAAAAGCGAGAACCCCCAACGGACCCAGTGGTATTGGCGTCCCGCCCTCACCCTGCGCTTTTATTTCAAAAACCCGGAGCGGGTTGAGGGCCTTGTCCTTGGTGCAATGAAATAGAAACCGCGCCTCCCGCCCCCGCAAAGCTTGCCTTTGTCCCGTGGCGGCGGTGTACCATGCCACCGGACCGCCCACGGGATACGGTTATGCCCCTGCTTGACGTGAAAAACCTCGCCACCGGATTTCACACGCGCGACGGCGTCGTGCGCGCCGTGCGCGGCGTGTCCTTCTCCGTGGACGCGGGCGAGACCGTCGGCGTGGTGGGCGAGTCCGGCTGCGGCAAGTCCGTCACCTTTTACTCCCTGCTGGGGCTGCTCCCCGTGCCGCCCGCCCGCGTCGAAAGCGGCGAGGCCTGGTTTGAGGGCGCGGACCTGCTGAGGATGGATGCCGCGGCGCTGCGCCGGATTCGCGGCCGCCGCATCGCCATGGTGTTTCAGGATCCCATGACCGCCCTCACGCCGCACATGACCGTCGGCGCGCAGTTGACGGAGCCGCTGCGGCTCCACATGGGCTGTTCCCGCCGCGTGGCCCGCGACCGCGCGGCGGAGGCGCTGCTCGCGGTGGGCATCCAGGATCCCCTGCGCCGGATGGCCGCATGGCCCCACCAGTTCTCCGGCGGCATGCGCCAGCGCGTCATGATGGCCATGGCGCTCGCCGTGCGCCCCGCCCTGCTGGTGGCCGACGAGCCCACCACCGCCCTTGATGTGACCGTGCAGGCCCAGCTCCTTGAACTAATCGCCCGCCTCCAGGCCGGCACGGGCATGGCCGTGGCGCTGATCACCCATGACCTGGGCGTGGTGGCGCGCGTGTGCCGCCGCGTGCTGGTCATGTACGCGGGCCGCATTGTGGAGTCCGCCCCCGCGGAACCCCTCTATGCCCGCCCGCGCCACCCCTACACCGAGGCGCTGCTCGCGGCGCTGCCCGCCAACGCCGCGCCGGGCGCGCTGCCCCGTCCCGTCCCCGGCAGGCTCCCCGATCCCATGAAACCGACGGCGGGCTGCCCCTTCGCGCCCCGGTGCGCCCGCGCCCTTGACGAGTGCCGCGCCGTGGAACCCGTGCTGGCCGAATGCGCGCCGGGCCACGCCACCGCCTGCCTCCGGGCGCTCCGGGGGGACTGGTGATGGACGGCCCGCCCCTCCTGGAGGTCAAAGACCTGCGTGTGTGGTTTCCCCTGCACAGGGGCGCGGTGGTGCGCGCCGTGGACGGCGTGGGCCTCACAGTGGACGCTGGCGAGACCGTCGGCGTGGTGGGCGAGTCCGGCTGCGGCAAGTCCACCCTGGCCCGGACCATCGTCCTGCTGGAGCGGCCCACGGCGGGGACCGTCTCCTTTGAGGGACAGCCCATGCACCGTCTCCGGGGCGCGGCACTGCGCCGGGTGCGGCCCCGGCTGCAAATGGTCTTCCAGGACCCCTACGCCTCGTTGAACCCGCGCAAGACCGTCTATGATACCCTGGCCGAGCCGCTCCTGGCGCACGGGCTGGCGCGCCGTGAAAACCTCGCGGCGGCCGTGGCCGCGCTCATGGACCGGGTGGGGCTGGCGGCCCGGCAGGTGCGCTGTTATCCCCATGAGTTTTCCGGCGGCCAGCGCCAGCGCATTGCCATCGCCCGCGCCCTCGCGCCGCAGCCCCGGCTGCTCGTGGCCGACGAGCCCGTGTCCGCCCTCGACGTGTCGGTGCAGGCGCAGATCATTCGGCTCCTCGACGAGTTGCGCGCCTCCATGGGCCTGGCCATGCTCTTCATCTCCCATGACCTCGCCGTGGTGCGCCTGCTGGCGCGGCGCATCCTCGTCATGTACCTGGGCCGCGTGGTCGAGTCCGGCCCCGCGGAGGCCGTCTTCGGCGCGCCGCGCCACCCTTACACCAAGGCCCTGCTCAGCGCCGCCGCCGTCCCCGACCCCGCGCGGGAGCGCGCCCGCCGCCGCATCATGCTCCCCGGCGATCCCCCCTCGCCCGTGAACCCGCCCCCCGGATGCCCCTTCCATCCGCGATGCCCCGCCGCCGCTCCGGAATGCGCCCTCTCCGCGCCCGCGCACGTCTCCTGCGGACCCGGCCACAGCGCCGCCTGCATGCGCCTCGACCGGGCGGACCCGTAGCCGCCGCCCCCTCGGTGCTCCGGACCGCCCCAATCTGGTAAAGTATCCCCGTTTGGCGGAATTGGACGGCCGCGCCCGGGAAAACCCCGGAAAAGCGGCCCCGGGAGAAGAAATGTGACAAAGGAACAGACGGTGGCGGCCCGCGGCGAATGGCGGCGCGCGGCGGCGGATTATGCGGGCATGGCCCTCGTGCTCGCGGTGCTCACGGCCGTGTTTGGCATGACCGCCCGCAATTTCCTCACCATGCACACCCTCCAGATGATCGCCAACCAGATCCCCTCGCTGGTGGTGGTCTCCGTCGGCATGACCTACGTCCTCGTCATCGCGGGCATTGACCTCTCCGTCGGTTCCGTGCTCGCCCTCTCGGGCGCGGTGCTCGGCGTGGCCCTTGTGAAATTCTCCCTGCCCCTGCCCCTGGCGCTCTGCGCCTGCCTGGGCACCGGGGCCGCCTGCGGCCTCCTCGGCGGCGCGCTCACCGCGCGCTGGGGCCTTCCCTCCTTCATCGTCACCCTCGGCATGCTGGAGGCCGCCCGCGGCGGCGCCTACTTGGTCACCCGCTCCCAGACCATGTACATCGGCGCGCAAATCGAGCGCATCGCCGAATGGACCCTCCTCGGCTTCTCCCTGCCCTTCCTCCTCGCCGTGGCCGTGGTCCTTGCCGGACAGGTCGTCCTCTCCCGGACCGTCTTCGGCAGGCGCATGATCGCCATCGGCACCAACGAGGAGGCCGTGCGCCTCGGCGGCATCGACCCCCGCCCCGTCAAAATCGCCGTCTTCGGGCTCAGCGGACTGCTGGCCGGGCTCGGCGCGATCATCCAGTGTTCCCGCCTCGGCTCCGCCGATCCCAACGCCGCCGCGGGGTTTGAGCTTCAGGCCATCGCCGCCGTCGTCATCGGCGGCACCAGCCTCATGGGCGGACGCGGCTCCGTCATCAGCACCTTCTTCGGCGTCCTCATCATCTCCGTGCTCGGCGTCGGACTCGCCCAGGTCGGCGCCCAGGAACCCACAAAACGCCTCATAACCGGCCTCGTCATCCTTGCCGCCGTCCTCTTCGACCAATACAGACAGCGCCGCATGCGCCGCGACTAACCCGCCCGGTTAAATCCACGAAAAGACAATCCAAAGCCCTTTCCTGCCCCTTGCCCATCCGTCCCCCTGTCCATATTGTCCATCCCGTCCATCCCGTCCATATCGTCCACTTCTGTCCACCCTCTTCAAGCCCCCCTTCTAGGGGGGATTCAGGGGGATGTCACTCCCTGTTCGTCTCCCGCTCAGGCCCGCGCCATCGCCCCGGACAACGCGCGCTTGAATCCCTCCAGCGCCTGCGCCGGCCCCTCCTCTCCGTGAAACAGGGCGGGATCCTCCACCAGAACCGTGCCCGCCCCCAGCCGCGCCGCCGTCGCCATCTCCGCCGTGTCGCGCAGCCCCGCCGCCATCACGTCAACACGCAGTTCCCGGTGCCGCAGGTTCTCCGAAAGCAGGCGCACCCGCTCGGCCAGCACGCCCGGCAGCGCCTTGCCGCCCCCCGGCTCCGCCGCAAGCAGCACCACCCGGTCCGCAAGGCCCAGCAGGTATTCCAGCTTGTACAGCGGCGTGCCCGGCCACAGCGCCACCCCGGGTGAAAGCCCCGCGTCGCGGATGCGGCCCAGCACCCGGTGCGGGTGGTTGCAGCCCTCCAGTTGCACCGTCATCCGCGCGCCCGCCGCGCCGTCCAGCGCCGCCGCCAGCGGTTTGATGTGGTGCGCCGGATGCTCGATCATCAGGTGCAGGTGCGCCGCCGGGCCGCCCCAGCCCGCCGCTTCCGCCGCAAGCACCGGACCCGCCCCGCAAAGCGGCGCAAGCCGCCCGTCCGAAACGGGCAGGTACAGCTCGGAGGCGCCGGCCGCGGCCAGCCCGCCCAGGGTGTCTGAAAGCCTGCCCAGCGGCAGCGCCGAAAGGGAAACGGAAATGCGGGGGGGTGTGGTGCTCATGCTCTCTCTCCGGTCGCGGCCGCCGCGCGCATCACCACGCCGAGGGGGTGCCGCGCCGTGGCCAGGGGAACGCTGCGGGTGGCGTCCACCCGCGCGCACAGGTCTATGTCCGCCGTCTTGTTGATCCGCCGCAGGTTCTCCGCGTGCGGCGCGCCGTGGAAAAGCGCCGCCAGCCCCTCCGACGCCAGCCGCGCCCCGAAATGGCGCAGCATGGGCTCGCCCCGCCCCGGTGTCGCCCCCGGCATTTCGAGAATCAGGCGCGCCAGGAACACGGACGCCGCCCGGTCCTCCTGCGCGTCATGGTCCGGCTCGTCCATCAGCCCCGCGGGCACCACCACCACGTCCGTGCCCGCCGCCGCCGCCAGCGCCGCCGCGTGCCGCGCCGCCGCGCTTCCGTTCACCGGCGATCCCATCATCACCGCCGCCGCGCCCCACGCCTCCACCAGCCGCCCCGCGCCCGTGGTTGTGGTGAACACCACCCGCCGGCCCCGCGCCGCCCCCGCCTCGGCGGGGCTGTTTCCGTGGTCAAACCCCTCCGGCGGCAGGCCACCGCGCTCGCCGTAGAGCAGCGCGTCCGGCAGTTCCGCCCGCGCCTCAAAGGCCTCCTCCACCGTGCGCACCGCCAAAATCTCCGTCGCGCCCGCGTCCAGCAGCATCGCCGCCGTCGCGCTCGCGCGCAGCGCGTCCACAATCACCGCCACGCCGCCGCATTCCCGGGCAAACTGGCAGCCCTCCGCGCCTTCCACAAGATGAACCTGCATGATGAATGATTCCGGTTGCCGCCGCCCCCGCGCGGGGCGGCGTTCAAGGCGCAAATCCTACCGCACCCCGCCCCTTTGGGTCCAGACCCCGGCCCCCTCATCCCCCCATCGTGATCTCCGGCCTTGCGGGGCCCTCGTAGGGCGCGGCCTTGGGGTTGGTGTCCTCCGGCAGCGCAAATTCCGCGGGCAGGGCGTTCGGGCCGGGGGTATGAATGAAGCCGAAATAGCGGCCCATCCAGTAGTCCTCCAGCCAGCCCGTGGGCTCGGTGATGGTGGGTCTCCGGGGATTGTTGTCATGGGGCAGGGCGGTGCGGTTGCCGCGCTTGGCCTCGGTCTCGCGGGGGGACATGGCGCGGGTGCCGATGCCGTAGGGGACATAGCCGCGCTGCGGGGCCAGGTCGCCCCGGTGCGAGTTGGTGTAGGGTAGGTTTTGCAGGTTGAGGGTCCACGCGCGGAGGTGGTCCGCGGCCTGGGGCGCCTCGCAGTCATTGCCGGTGATGGCGCCGTAGATGAAGTTGTACCAGGGCACCTGCTCCATGCGCTTGATTTCCCAGGTGCGCTCAAGGCTGCGGAGGTAGATGCCGCGCAGCACGGGGTCGGTGGTGTTGAGCAGGAGGGGGTAGAAGCTCTCAAAGGAGAGGCGGTCGTCCCACGGCGCGATTTCCTCCGGCGGGAAGGTGATGCGCTGGCGCACGGTGTGGCGGTGGTAACCCCATTCCTTGAGCTGGTCGAGGGCCTTGTCATACTTGGCGTCGCCGGTCACGGCGCGCGCGGTGATGACGAAGTTCTGGGCCTGCAGGCCGTTCAGCCCGCGCCCGTAGAAGCCGTAGGGCTTCAGCAGGTAGTCGGGGTCCCAGCGGCCCCAGCGGGTCGGCTGCCCGTTCGCGTCGCGCAGCTTCCATCCGTTGCCGATGATGTGGTCGGCGATGCGCCGGAGGTGCTCGGCGGCGCGGTCCTTTTCCGCCCCCCGCGCGGCGAGCTGGTGGAACACGGTCACGCCGTAGAAGTGGGCCGCGATCTCGTCGCTGGAGGTGTCGCCCTTCCATTCCCAGAGGCCGTCGGGCGTGGTGTACCACCGCGCGGGCAGGCCGCCCGAACCGAGTCTTTCCTGCTCGCCCCGGTCCGCGCCCTTCGCCCAGATGCAGCGCGCGGGCAGGCCGGGCACCCCGGTGATTTCCTCCAGCCAGGCGATGGTCTTGAAGGTGTCCACCGCCTCGGCCCGCGCCGCCTCGTCGCCGGTGGCGGCGTACTTGAAGGACATGGCGGCGAGGTATTTCACCGTGTGGCCGCCGTCGTTGTCGCTGATCTCCCGGACCCAGTCGCCGGTGGTCTTGTGCTCCCTGGTCAGGTCATGGACGAAACCGAGGCGCTTGTGGCCGCCCTCCGCCAGCCGCCGCTCGAACCACTCCGCCTTCTTCGCCAGGGTCATGGGCGTGTAGGTGATGACCGACAGGCCGCCGTCGGTGGCGACGCACACGGTCTTGTCGTTCACCGCGATGGCGTTGACCCGGTCGCCGGGCAGCCAGAGGTTGCGCCCGAAATAGTGGAACTGGTCGCCGGTCATGCGGACCGCGCCGCGCGCCGTGCCGATCCACAGGTCGCCGTCAAAGCCCCGGGCCAGGCAGGTGGTCTGGTCCACGGGCAGGCCGTCGTCCCCGTTGATCATGGTCCAGGCCATGCCGCGCAGCACCGCCAGCCCTTGGTCCGTGGCGACGAAGAGGCGGCTGCCCATGGCCAGCATGTCGTTCAGGCCCGTGGACGGGAGTTCGCCCCAGTCGGCCACGCCGGTCACGATGGCCTGGCCGTCGAAAAGGACCACAGAATCCTCCTGGAGCGCATAGATGGTGCCGCTGTAGCCGGTGATGCGGCGAAGCCCGTCAAAGGTGACCGGCTCGGGCAGAATCTGCGTGCCGTCCTCCATGATGAAGGTGGATTCCGTGCTGCGGTAGCCGCCCTCCGGCTCGACGCACACCATCCCGCCGCCGGCGTCAGGACGGTACAGATTGTCCTCCGCCGCGCCGTAAAGGAGATTGTTGTGCATGATCAGGTCGGCGTAATGGCGCTTGTCGATCTGACGCCAGGCGCCCGCCTCCGTGAGGTATAATCCGCCTTCCGCCGCCGCCCAAAGGGTGTCATATAACGAAAACAGGCGGGACACCTTTTCCGGCGCGCCGGGCATGGGTGAGAGTTGGCCGTCCTTCAGCGCCAGCACCGATCCCCCGGAGACGGCATAGACAACATCCCCGACCACCGCCACCGAATCGAGCGGCTGGCCGGTGGGGTACTGGCGGCAGGTCTCCTGCAGGAAGGGCGTGTCCGCCACGGGTTTCCACAGCGGCGAGGGGCTTTCCCAACACTGCTGGAAACCGTGAAGGGCGTGGTGGTCACCACCGAGTTCAACCTCTTGAAGTTCGGCGGGCACGAGCATGAGGGCGCAGAGGGCGGTGAGGGCGGCGGAGGCAATCATGGTTCAGTCTCCCGTTGGCGGCCGGTGCGGCGCGCGGTCCTGCGTCAGCCTAGCAGATTCCCCCGGCAAAAGGGAACGCCGCCGCTTCATGGCGGACGCGGACGGAACCCCGCGCGGCGGCTGTTTTCCTACCCCGGGCGCGGCGGGGCGTGGTAGTATGTAGCCCGTCTTCGGCCCCCGAAGCCCGCCGCGGGGCGGGCGGGGGCGCGGCGGCGCGGCAACGACGCGGGAGTGCAGCCATGCGGGTTTTGGTGACGGGCGGGGCGGGGTTTATCGGTTCCCATCTGTGCGAGGCGCTGGTGGCGCGCGGGGACCATGTGTCCGTGCTTGACGACCTGAGCACGGGCCGCTTTGAAAACATCGAGCACCTCCCGGACCTCCGCTGCATCATTGACTCCACGCTCAACCAGGAAATCGTGCGCGACCTCGTGCGCGAGGCCGACGTGGTGTACCACCTCGCCGCCACCGTGGGCGTGCAGCTTGTGGTGAACCACCCCATCCGCACCATCGTCAACAACATCCGCGGCACCGAGGTCGTGCTGGAGGAGACGTGCCGGTACAGGCGGCGTCTGCTCATCACGTCCACCAGCGAGGTGTACGGCAAGGGCACCAGCAGCGTCTTCCGGGAGGACGACGACCGGGTCATCGGCCCCACCCACCGCCACCGCTGGTGCTATGCCGCGTCAAAGGCCATTGACGAATTCCTCGCCCTGGCCTACTGGCGCGAAAAACGCCACCCCGTGGTCATCGCCCGCCTTTTCAACACCGTGGGCCCCCGCCAGACCGGCCGCTACGGCATGGTGATCCCCACCTTCGTCCGCCAGGCGCTGCTCGGCGAGCCGCTGACCGTGTTCGGCGACGGCAAACAGTCCCGCTGTTTCGCCTATGTCGGCGACATCGTGCCCGCGCTGGTCACCCTCATGAACCGGTGCGACATCAACGGCGAGGCCTTCAACATCGGCAACAACGAGCGGGTCACCATGGAGGATCTGGCGCGGCGGGTCATCGCCCGCACCGGCAGCGCCTCCGAAATCCGTTATGTCCCCTACGACCAGGCCTACGGCCCGGGATACGAGGACATGCGCCACCGCGAGCCGGGCCTGGAAAAAATCCGGGACGCCATCGGCTACACCCCCTCCACCTCCCTCGATCAGATACTCGACGCCGTCATCGAAAGCGAGCGCAAGCGCCTTTCCGCCGGCTCCTGACCCGCCCCGTCCACGCCGGCGAAAGAAAAGAATTGTTGTAAAACTGCGCCGGAAGGTATAATGGACCGAACGCAGGGTGGCTGAAGGAGCTTTTGGACGTGGACACGAACGAACTGTATCTGCATTACCGGGAGGCGATCCAGCTGGTCAAGGTGGGCCGGTATGAAGAGGCGCACCACATGCTCACCGAGATTGACGCGGAGCGCCCCGGAACCAAGAACGTGCTGTACGCGATTGCCGTGTGCTGCGACATGATGGGGCGCACGGAGGAGGCGCTGGATTTGTGCGAGCGCCTCATCGCCGAGCACGACCACCCCAAGGCCCGCATGATCAAGGCGCGCATCGAGGCGGCCGCCAAGGAGCCGGATCTTCCGAAGGTGGACCTCGTTTCAGGGCTGGGTCTCGGCACCCCCAAGCCGCCCGCCCCCGCGGCTGCACAGACACCCCCGCCACCGCCGCCCGCGCCCCCGAAAAAAAAGGCCGGGTGGAGTTTCCTCGGGAAGAAAAAGAAGTAACCCCCGGCCCCTTCCCGCGGCGGCGCCGCGCTCAGTCCATGGGCGCCGCATCCTCGTCGAATTCCGGCTCGTTCTCCCCGGGTTGCCCCTCCGGCGCGCTCCCGGCGCGCGCGGCGCGCTCCTCGTCCCCCTCCGTTTCCGCGCCCACCCGGACCACGCGCCCCGGAAAGACCTGCATGACCGCGAACAGGCCGGGGTTGGACATGACAAGCTGTTTCTGCTCCTCCGGGGAAATGGTCCGCTGGCGGGGGGCCTCCGCCTTTTTCTCCGGGGCGGCCGCCTCCTCCGCCGTCGCGCGCCCGGCCAGCCGGTAGCCCGTCAGGTTTTCCGTGGTCTCCGCCAGCACCCGCCCGAAGGCCTTCTGGATGTCCGGCCGCTCCGCCGCGGCCTGGGACTTCAGGTCATCCTCCCGGAAACGGAGCACCAGCACCCCGTCCCCGGCGGTCTCGGGCACGGCCTCCCCGAAAAGGGCGCCCAGCGCGGGATGAAGGGCGCGGGCGTGTTCAAGAATGAGGGGCCACGCGTCGCCGGGGGCGTCCCCGGTGACCGCCACGCGCCTGGGGGACGCCGGAACCGAGGGCGCGCTCTTGGCCGGCCCGGCGTCAGAAGGGTTTGCGGGGGGTGAGGGGCGCGCCGACGGCGCGATGCCCCCCGCGCCGAGCATTAACAGCTTCTCCATCACCGTGTCGAGCGACACCTCCACATCCACCTTCGACAGGCGGATGAGCAGCGCCTCAAGCGCCGTCCGCTGCGCGAGCTGCGAGTCGAAGCCCTTCGTCAGCTCCGCGAACTGCTCCACCAGCCGGATCAGCTTAACCAGGGTGAAGCGTCCGGCGCGGGCCTCCATTTCGGCCACCTCCTCCGGCGGCAGGCGGAGAAGCTCGGGGTCCTTCGACGTCTTGCACACCAGCAGGTTGCGGTAGTAGCGCAGGATTTCCTCGACAAACTGGGTGAGGTCCTTCCCCGCCGACACCACCTCCTCCACAAGCTGGAGCTGGGCGGGGATGTCCGCCTCCACAATGGCGTCGCAGAGGCGGTGCATCGAGCGCCAGTCCACCAGGCCGAGCACGTCAAAGACGTCCTGGAAGGTGATCTCGCCGTCGCAGTAGGTGATGACCTGGTCCAGGATGCTTTCCGAGTCGCGGACGCCGCCCTCGGCGGCGCGCGCCACGGCGTAGAGCGCCTCGTCCGTCGCCTTCAGCCCCTCCTTTTCGATGATGCGCCGGAGCAGGCCCACGATGTCGGCCATGGCCACCCGCCGGAAGTCGTAGCGCTGGCAGCGCGAGATGATCGTCGCCGGAATCTTGTGCGCCTCCGTCGTGGCCAGGATGAACACGGCGTGGGGCGGCGGCTCCTCCAGCGTCTTCAGCAGGCCGTTGAATGCCTGGATGGAAAGCTGGTGCACCTCGTCGATGATGTACACCTTGTACCGCCCGCTCGTCGGCACCATGCGGATGTTGTCGCGGATTTCGCGGATGTCGTCAATGCCGTTGTTCGACGCGCCGTCAATCTCGATCACGTCGATGTTGCTGCCCGCCCCGATGGAGGTGCAGTTGTCGCACTCCCCGCACGGCTCCACCGTCGGCGCGTCGAATTTGGCGCAGTTCAGCGCCTTCGCAAGAATGCGCGCCGTCGTCGTCTTGCCGATGCCCCGCGATCCGATGAAAAGGAACGCGTGGTGGATGCGTCCCGACGCGATGGCGTTGCGCAGCGTGCGCGTGATGTGCTCCTGGCCCACCACCTCGTCGAAAAGCTGCGGCCGCCACTTGCGCGCCAGCACCGTGTAGTTTTTCTCGCCCATGCCGTGCATTCCTCGGCCAAAAAAACGCCCCGCGGACCGTCCGTGAAAAAAGGACACGGGATCCGCCGCGCGAAACCAGGCTAACCTGCAGCACACGGAAACATTCGACTGCGGCTGCTTCCTCTCGGACCTGACCGGGTTCGCCGACGTCCCGTTGAACAGGACCCAGCCTCAGCAACGGGGACCCCGTGACTGAAAACAAGCGTGTGGCGTCCCCGGGGCGCCCCCGGAAACGCAACGCACACACTAGCACAGAACGGAAAATTGAGTCAACCGCCGGGCCGCCTTGAATTTACCCATTCCCCGTTCTTGGCAGGCGTGCCGTGTGAATCCCCAGCGTTAATTCGCGTCAATTTGCGTTTATTTGCGGTTTATTCCTCTTCAACCGCCTGGCCGCCTTGAATTTACCCATTCCCCGTTCTTGGCAGGCGTGCCGTGTGAATCCCTCTTTTCCATCGCCGCCCCCGCGACTGCATAGCCCCCGCACTTCAGCGTTAATTCGCGTCAATTTGCGTTTATTTGCGGTTTATTCCTCTTCAACCGCGAAATTACGCGTATGAACGCCAATGCCCCGCCGGGTATAGGCCATTCGTTTCCACTCCATTTTGGCGGTCCCGAAATTCAGCAGCACGCCCACCGGTTTTCCCGTCGCCTTCAGATAATTGAGAAGTTGCGCCTCCTCAAGCGACCCCAGCTGTTTGATCGCCTTGAGTTCAACAATAATCTGCCCGTAACAGACGAGATCGGGAACATACTCTTTCACAAGCCGCCGTCCCTTGTAGGAAATTGAAACCGGAAGCTGCGCGGCGAAGGGAATCCGCCGTTCTTTCAGTTCGATTTCCAGCGCCTCCTGGTAGACCGCCTCCAGAAACCCCGGACCCAATTCATTGGACACTTCCATCGCCGCCCCCACGATTGCGTAAACCTCGTCCTTCAGGATCAATTCGCGGTCATTCGCGCCCATTCGCGGCTTCTCCAATCATCGGATACCCGCTGATTTTCCACCTGTCATTCCCCCCTGGCCAGTTTGTCCAACCGCTCCCGGACGGTCTGGCGCTCCTCCTCCGTCAGGCTTTTCATGTAGCCGCGCCAGCCGGGGCAGAAGCCCGTGTGCCAGCGCCACAACCTGCCCAGCAAAGACTTCGGGTTTTTCTCGAACTTCGCCCTAAAAGCGCATTTTTCGCAGGCCGCCATGGTTATTTTCCTTTCTTTGCGCCGTTCGCCGGCCCGAACACGTCCCGGATCGCCTCCAGATAGCCCATGCCGTTCTTAATGTCCGGCTCCAGATAGCTCCCCTCGGTCCATTCGTTCCACGCGTTGATGGTGAGGATTCGCCGCTCCGGCGGCTGCGCGTCCAGGAATTCCTTCGCCCGGCGCAGCGCCTCGCGGAAGTTCGCCGGGGTGTTGTCCACCACCACCGGGGTGAAGGTGTAGCCCCGGTCCTCGAAGGTGTCCTTCTGGTTCGTGCGCGGCGACGCGTCCCAGCCCATGCTCACGTTCGGATAGTAGGGCACGGGCCACCGCTTCACAAAGCCCTCCCACAGCGGCGTGGAGGCGTTCATCCAGGCGGTGTAGTCCGCCTTCGGAAAGCCCTTCGGCACGGCGTGGTGAATCCAGCAGTAGGAGGTGACGCTGTCAAAGCCCAGCTTCGCCAGCATCTCCTCCGGGTTCTTGATGGTCTGCTCGTTCGGCAGGAGCTGCACGCCCCAGACCACGGCGTTCAGATGGACCGGCGTGCCCGCAGCAGCCGCCCGCTCCCGGAAGCCGTCCAGCGCGGCCCGTGTGTTGTCGATGCCGCCGAAGCCCTTCACCAGTGTCATCAGCTCGTACACCGAGAAATAGCATTTCCCGCCAATCCGCAGATGGTTCGGCTGGGAGAAGTAGGTTTTGATCACATGGTCCGTCAGCTTCACGAAGGTTTCCGGCGTCACCGGGCCGGGGTGGATCACCTTCGGCTTCACCCCCGCCGACATGGGAAAGATGTCTATCCAGTCGTGGTTCGCCCACATCAGCGCGAATTTCATCCGGTCGCGGTTGGGCGCCTTCAGAAAGCCCTGCTCCAGGCCCCGCTCAATGAAGGGGCCCGAGTCGTGCCAGTACCAGTCGTAAAGGAAGCAGGTGACCCCGTGGTCCGCCGCCGCGTCAATCTTCCGAGCCATCACCGCCGGGTCGGACTCGTCCTCATAGCCCCATGCGGGCACCTTCGGCTGGTCATGCCCCGGAAAGCGGGGGCCCGCCTGCTTCATCAGCTCCCACTCCGTCCACCCCTCGCCGCGCTCCGCGCTGTACACCGGGTTCGGGTGGTAGCTCGGAAAATAATAGGCCGCGATTTCGTATTCCCCGCCGAAGCTCATGGTTTGCGCTCCCGTGAATGCCGCTGCCGCGGCGATGACTGCCAGGCCGGTTCTGATGTTCATGCGTCAAATCCTCCAAGGTTGGGATCACTTTAGCACAGGGAGGCGGCGCGGGGTGACATCGGCATGCCGCAGGGGCTACTATATGGGCCTGTGCGGGTTTTTTCATTCCAACGCAAGGACACTCCTATGTTAAGCAATGTTTGGGTGCGCCGGGGCCTCTGCGGGCTGGGCATCGTCCTCGGGCTGTTCGTTGTCTTCCTGTACTGTTACGTTGTTTTTCCGGTGTGGGGCATGCCCTTCAACGGGCCGCGCCATGTGAACCCGCCGCTGACGCCCGCCTGGGCGCTTGAACCGTGGATTTGGGAGGACGACACGGTGACGGCCGCGTCCACGCTGGAACTGGTGGACGGCTACCTGGCGAACGATTTCCCCACCCAGTCCGTGCTGATTGACTCGCCCTGGTCGCTGCGCTACAACGACTTCAAGGTGGACGAGGCGCGTTTTCCCAACCCGGCCGAATTTTTCAAGGGCCTCCAGGACCGGGGTCTGCGCGTGGCGCTGTGGATGACCTGCATGGTCAACAGCGAGAGCGAGGACACGGCAATCAAGGATTCGTCTGACTGGTTCGCCGAGGCGGCGCGCAACAAGTACGTGGCGGGCGGCGACTACCAGATCAAATGGTGGAAGGGCCGGGGCGGCCTCATCGACTACACGAGCCCGGCGGCGATGGCTTGGTGGCGCAACATGCAGCAGCAGGTGCTCGACTGGGGCGTTGACGGCTGGAAACTGGACGGGACGGCCACCTATTTCACCTCGTTCATCGGGCCGGTGCCGGTCCCCTACCAGCGCGTGAACCAGGGCTGGATGACCATGCGCGGCTACATGGACCATTATTACCGCGACGAGTACCGCCACGGGCTCACGCAGAACCCGGAATTCGTTACCATGAGCCGGGCCATGGACAGCGTGCTTCCCATGGCGCATCCCGAGGGCTTCGCCCCGGTGGACGCATCCACCCTCAACTGGGTGGGCGACAACACGCACACCTGGACCTACGAGGAGCGCGGCATCGAGCGCGCCCTTTACTGCATCCTGCGCAGCGCGAAGCTGGGCTACAACGTGGTGGGCAGCGACATCGCCGGGTACCACGGCAAGGAGCCCATCCCCGCAAACCTCTACATCCGCTGGGCCCAGTTCTCCACTTTCTGCGGATTCTTCCTGAACGGCGGCCACGGCGAGCGGCGCATGTGGATGCGCAGCCCGCTGGAGCTGGAGGAGGTGCGCCGGGCGTCCTGGCTGCACTCCGAGCTGGTGCCCTACATCTACAGCCACGTGGTGGAGGCGCACAAGGGCGGCGAGGTGCTCATGCGCCCGCTGGACAAGGGCAAGTACCATTACCTCTTCGGCGACTCGCTGTTCGTCGCCCCGGTTTACAAGGATTCCGAGGCGGTGGAGGTGTCCCTGCCCGAAGGGCGGTGGCGTTACTGGTTCAACGACGCGGAGGTGGTGGAGGGGCCGAAAACCTTCACCCGCAACTATCCGCTCAGCGAATACCCCGTGTACGTGCGCGACGGTGCGATCATCCCGATGAACATCCGCCGCGAATACACGGGCATCGGCGCGCGCGACTGGGAGGGGCTGCTCACTCTGAATATTTACCCCGACGGGGAAGGCAAATTCACGGTCCACCACACCGACAACTCGGGCGAAATGGACGTGTCGGTGAAAGCGGGCGCCCCGCTGGAGATCACCCTTGGCGGCGCGGCCAAGCCCCATCTGCTCCGGGTGCTGTGCCCGCAGAAACCCGCGTCCGTGCAGCTTGACGGCAAAGCCCTTGAGGAGGGGAAGGACTGGGAATACCAGGCCGGCCGCCAGCGGCTGATCGTGCGCAACATACTGCCCATGACCGGCACCTACACCATTTCCTGAACCGTCCATTCCGGCGGGCCGGTTTCCCCCTTGGAACCGGCCCGCCGCCCCTTTTCTTTGACCGTTCCGGGGGGTGTGTGCTACCATCCACCCCGGCCAACCAATTGCAAATAAACGGGTTTCACCATGCTCGACACCACCGCCACCAGTCCCGGCTTCGGCTCCGCCCACATCCCGCGCGGCTCCGCGTGGCGCGTTTACCGGCGGCTGCTGGGCTATGCGCTGCGCTACAAAAAGCGCCTGCTCGTGTCGCTGCTGCTGGCGGTGCTCATCGCGGTCTCCTTCGGCGCGATGCTGGTGGGCGTGGGATCGGTGATCAAGCTGACCTTCTACCAGCCGCCCGACGCGGCGGCGCTGGCCGCCGGGGAAAAGGTGAAGGAGGACCCCGCCCAGTCCATGGCGCGTGACATCACCGCCTACTGCGGCACGATGCGGTCGTGGACCGGCTGGGCGCCCGCCGGGCTGGACGCGCGCTTTCTGGCGCTGGTGGCGGAAATGCGGGGCAACCGCATGCGCGCGCTGGTGGCGGCCTGCGCGCTGGTCACCGCGCTGGCCCTCTTTGTGGGGATAGCCCGGTTCTTCCAGGAGTTTCTGGCGAGCACCATCGGCGCGCGGGTGACCACGGACATCGGCCGGGAGATGTACGAGAACCTGATGCGCCAGTCCATGGGCTTTTTCGAGTCCCGCCCCTCGGGCGAGATTCTGGCGCGGTTCAACAACGACATGTTCATGGTGAACCGGGGCCTTGAGGGCGTCTTCGTCAAGCTCATGCGCGAGCCCTTCAAGATTGTGATGTTCTTCCTCATCGCGGTGCGGGTGGACTGGCAGCTCACCATCGTGGGCGTGTGCGTGCTGCCGCTGGTGCTCTACGCGCTCGTGTTCATCGGCAAGAAGATGCGCAAGAGCGTGCGCCGCTCCCTGCAGCGCATCGCGTCCATGACCTCGGTGGTGAACGAGACCATCCGGGGAATGGCCGTGATCAAGGGCTACAACATGGAGTCCTACGAAATCGGCCGCATCCACGGCGAGATAAACAAGCTGCGGCGCTTCCTCTACCAGATGGCGCGGCTCCACGCGGCCACCGGCCCGGTCACGGAGTTCATGCTGGTGCTGGGCGTGGTGGGCTTTGTGCTCTACAGCGGGCGCAGGGTGGAGACGGGCCTGCTGGACGCGGGCGATCTGGCCCAGCTCTATTTCGCGCTGGCGATGATGCTCGATCCGGTGCGCAAGCTCTCCGACGTGAACAACCTGGTGCAGACCAGCGTGGCCAGCGCCGAGCGATGCTTCGAGATGATTGACGCGCAACCCGGCATCACCGAGGCGCCCGACGCGGTGGCGCTGCCGCCGCTGCGCGACGCGCTGCGCTTCGAAAACGTGTCCTTCTCCTACAACGGGACGGACATGGTGCTGCGCGGCCTGAGCCTGGAAATAAAAAAGGGGCGGATGGTGGCGGTGGTGGGCTTCAGCGGCGCGGGCAAGAGCACCCTGGCCAAGCTGGTGCCGCGCTACTACGACGTGTGCGGGGGCGCGGTGACCATTGACGGCGTGGACATCCGGAAGGCCACCTTCCACAGCCTGCGCGACCAGCTCAGCATCGTCACGCAGGACACCATCCTCTTCGACGAGAGCGTGCGCGCGAACATCGCCTTCGGACGGGACGACTTCCCGCCCGAGCGCGTGGCGGCGGCGGCGCGGGCGGCGAACGCGGAGGACTTCATCGCATCGCTTCCCGGCGGCTACGACACCGTCATCGGCGAGTCGGGCGCGACCCTTTCCGGCGGGCAGCGGCAGCGCCTGGCCATCGCCCGGGCCATCATCAAGGATCCCTCGATCCTCATCCTCGACGAGGCCACCTCAAGCCTCGACTCCGAAAGCGAGCGGCTGATTCAGGACGCGCTCGACCACTTTGTCGCCGGGCGCACCACCATCGTCATCGCCCACCGCCTTTCCACCGTGCGCCGGGCGGACCTGATCGTCGTCATGGACCAGGGACGGGTGGCCGAGCAGGGCACGCATGAGGAGCTGCTTGCGCGGAACGGAATCTACCGCCGCCTCCACGACACGCAGTTCAGGCCCGAAGAGGGCGGCGGGAACGGCGGCGCATGAGCGCGCGGCGGGCCATTCCGGCGTTGCTGTGCCTGGCCGCGCTGACCGCGGGCTGCGGCTGCGGCGGGGACAAAAAGGCCCCGTCCGACCCGCCGGCGCCCGCGCCCAAGGCCGCCGTGCCGTCCCCGGCGCCCGCGCCGGAACCCGCCCCCGCCCCGGCGGCGTCCGCGGAAAAGCCGGCGGCGGTCATCACGGCCACGGTGACCGTGCTGGACGGCAAGGGAGCCCCCCTGCCGGGCATGATCCCGGTCATAACCCGCCAGCCGAACGCCTTTGACGAGCCGGTGGCCGGGGGCGCGCCCACGGACGCTTCGGGCAAATCCGTGTTCACCTTTCCGGGCACGGAAAAGTTCTGCCTGCGCGCGTGGGACCCGGAACTGAACCACTTCCCCAACAATTATTTCGACGTGGAACCCGTCACGGAAAACGCGGCCACCAGCGCGGAGGTGGTGATGCTGCAATCCGCCGCCATCCACGGCATGCTGACCGCGCCCGACGGCGTCACCGCCCCGGCGGGCGTGCTTCGGGTGATGATGTACCATCCGATGAAGGGGCCGTGGTGGCCGGCCCGCGCGGAACTGCGCGAGGGCGGCGTGTTTTCGCTGCCCCGCGTCCCGGCGGGCAGGTATATCATGCAGTTTGAATGCGACGCGGGCCGCCTGCGCCTGGAGGATGTGACCCTCATCCCCGGCGGAACGCTGGACCTGGGGCCGCGCCGCCTGGAAAAGCCCTAGGGAGCGGATGAGCCGCGCCGGAAAAAGGAGACCCTGAAATGAGCATGATGCTTTCCCTCGGCCTGTTGTGCATGGCGGCCGCGCCCGTGCCGGTGCCCGTGATACTGGACACGGACCTCGGCGACGACATTGACGACACCTGGGCCCTCTGCCAGGCGCTGGGCACGCCGGAGATTGACCTGAAACTGGTGGTGACCGCCTTCCACAACACCCCGCTGAAGGCGCGGCTGGTGGCGAAGATACTGGAGAGCGTCGGACGGACGGACATCCCCCTCGGCATCGGAAAAAAGACGGAGGAGAAGGGCGTCAACCAGGCGCAGTGGCTCGGCGAATACACGCTTGATCAGTACAAGGGCAGGGTCATCGAGGACGGCGTCGGGGCGCTGGTGGACGCGGTGAACGCGTCAAAGGGGCAGGTCACCATCTGCGCCATCGGGCCGGTGACCAACCTGGCCGAGGCGCTCAGGCGCGACCCCGGCATTGCGAAAAAAGCGCGGGTGGTGCTCATGGCGGGCAGCGTGCGCAAAGGCTACGAGGGCAAGGCGACTCCCCAGCCGGAATGGAACGTGCTCTGCGACGTGGCTGCGGCGCGGGCGGTGTTCGCCGCGCCCTGGGACATCACCATCGCACCGCTGGACTCCTGCGGCACGCTGAGGCTGACCGGCGCCGACTATGAACAAGTGGCGGGAAACACCACCGCAAAAGCGCGCACCATCATTGGGAACTACGACCAGTGGGTGAACCGCAGGCATTACGCGAAGGATTCGAGCAGCATCCTTTTCGACACGGTGGCGGTGCACCTGATCCACAGCACCAACTATCTGGCCATGGAGACGGTGCCCCTGCGCATCGCCGACGACGGGCTCACCGCCGAGGACAAGGAAAAGGGCCGCCCGGTGCACTGCGCCATGGGCTGGACCGACGAGGCGGGCTTCAAGAAGGCCCTCATCGCGGCGGTGACCAAACCCTAGCGGACGCGCGCTCAGCCGCCGGAGGACAGGCCCCCGATGACCACGGCGATGGCGGGGGTCACCGGCTGGGTTGCGCCCTCGTCGCTGGCGATGTACCGGATGAACTCCACATGGCCGTCCATGAAGAGCACGTTGCAGCCGCCGGGCACGTGGTTGAATTTCTCGATGGCGTTGCCCGTGCCGAATTCGTCCATCATGATGAACAGCCCGCTCTGCGCCATGGCGCCCGCGGCGGGGTTGTTGATGTCGGTGATCATGAAGCGCTCGATGCCCTCGCGCAGCCGGTACACCGTGTCGCCGCCGCCGTTGCCGTGGCCGGGCCCCATGGGCTGGTCGCTGATGTCGCGATCCTCGTCGGCGATGCGCATCAACTCCAGGCCGTTGTGGCCAAGGTAGGCCTGCATCGTCTCCCAGCTGAAGGCGTCGTTGAGCGCCGCCGCAAGCTGGATGGGCACGTTGAAGCCCGTGGGCACCTCGCCGCCCATCACGTCGATGAGCGCGGCGATCATCGGGTAGGTTTCAATCGGCTCGAAATCCCGGTCCACCGCGTCGAAGGCCCAGCCCAGGTAGCAGTAGCTCGCGTCAATGTCCTTTGGCCGGGTCATGGGGTTGCCGAAGGTGCCGTCGGGGTTTTCCATGACCGAACCGGGCGCGTCCGTGTCGGACGGGCAGAACATGATGTTCATGTCCGTGAGGTATTCCGGATAGACGGCCGAGGTCTGGGGGCCGATGGCAAGCGACTCGATGGGGCTGGGGTAGGGGCTGCCGTTCCATTTGTAGAAGCGGCACACCTGCAGGTGCGGATACCGCTGCCCGCGCGTCTCGTTCGCGTACATTTTGAGGACAAGGCCCCACTGCTTGAGGTTGTTCTGGCAGCTTGAGCGCCGCGCGGCCTCGCGGGCCCGCGCCAGCGCGGGCAGGAGAATCGCCGCCAGTATGCCGATGATGGCGATCACAACCAGCAGTTCAATCAGTGTGAATCCGCGCCGTTCCCGTCCCATTTTTGCCACTCCTTGAAAAATGAAGCCCCGGCGGCGGCGCACCCGCACGGCACACCCACCCCGCGGACAGTGTACACCGGGGCCTGTTTTTTTGCCACGGTTTTTTTGGGCGGGACACGCGCGGACTAAAAGGCGAGCTCCCTGTCGGGAATTTCGCAGTTTGTCTCCGGCTTGTGGAGGATGGTCTCTTCCGTGGTGGTGCCGCTGTCAAGGGTGCTTTTCTCGTCTATGCGGCGGATGAGCAGGCTGGCCTTGTCAATCCACAGCACGGTGCCGCCGCCGGCTTCTGGCTTCCCCTCCGAAATCCGGTGGCAGGGGAAGCCGTCCTGCGCGGCGTCCTCCAGGAGCACGGGCTCCTTGAGGAAGGTGACCTTGCGCCCCGTGACACCCCAGGGGAACAGGAGCGCGGGAATGTTGTGCGCGGTCCCCTTGGAGACGCCCGTCGCCCCGGCAAGGGCCATGTCGAGGGACTCCTCCTTCTGCTCCTTCGGCTTGTTGATGCTCCACCATGTCCGCACCCCGGAGGCATCGGAATGGACGATGTAGCGGTCTTCCCTGTTCACAAAGAGTCCCATGGCCTTCATCAGCAGGCCGCCGCCCCCCGGCATGTTTTCCAGCATGTCCGCCTTGTATTCAAAGCGGAAACGGTCGGGACGACGGAAGGCCGTGGTGAAGGTTAATTTGCTCCTGAACGACTCCTTGCCCTTTTCGAAAAAGATGGTTCCGGCCGTGCCCGTGTCGCGGTAGGAGGCGCAGTTGCGGTACACCTCGTTCACACGGACGAGAAGGTCGACAGCATTGGGGGCTTTTTCCGGGACCGCGGCGGGCGGCGTCTCCTCCGCGGCACAGCAGAACCCAAGTAAGCAGAACACGGCGGACAGCACGGCGGCAGATACGCGCGGCATGAAGACCCTCCATTTCCGGTCAATGACCGCTTACAGACTACTCCGCGCGCCGGGGCAGCGCAAATAACACCCGCCGCCCCTACTTCGCCGCCTTTATCTCGTCACCAAGTTGCACTTGGTGACGGGGGTGTCTTTGAAGCTGTGCTTCATTTTTGCCCTGTGACGGGATGTTGCGGCAATTCTGTTGGTTGCGAAGTGCAACTTGGGGACGAGGGAATTCTTTTCTTCTTCCTTATCCGGCGATTAGGGACACCCGCCGCCGCCTATTTCGCCGCCTTGTGCAGGTCCCACACGCGCCGGTTCACGGCGGTGAAACGTTCCACCAGCGGGGCGTGGGGCTCGTCGTGGATATCCACCACGCCGTAGTTGCCGTTCTCCCCGTCGAAGCGCCCCGCCTTCGGCTCGTCCATGTGCTGAAACCAGTGGCACCCCACAAAATAGGGCTGCGAGAGCCATGCCGTCACGCACTGCTCAAACTTGTCCGCGCGGTCTTTCTGCGTTGGCACGGTGGGCTGGAGGAGCCACCCGGGGGGGAAGGAGTTGGGCAGGCCGCTGTCCATGCCCCGGAACCCGAACTCGGTCACCATGAGCGGTTTTCCGGTCCATTCGTGGAACGACCGCAGCTCCAGCGCCCGCGCGGGCCGCATGGCGCCGGGGTCGGTGAGCCAGAGCCACCCCTTTCCCACGGGGCCAAGCTCGTAGTAGTTGACGGTGACCACGTCGCAAAATTCCCCGCAGGCCTTTGCCACGGGTCGGGGGGCGAGAGCCCACACGAAGCGGCAGCCCAGCAGGAGGTGATCGGGGTCTTTGGCGCGGAGGGCCTCCGCGGCGGTTTTGAAATACTCCCGCGCCGCCAGCAGGGTGAAGGCCTCCACATCCTCCCGCGCCCGGGCCGTGTTCAACGGGGTCAGTTTTGTGATCTCCGCCAGCGCGGCCCAGTCCGTGATTTTTTCCGCCCAGACGGCGGAGATGCGTTCGGGGGTCCCATGGCGCTCGCGCAAAAAGTCCACGAGCCGCTGTTTGCCGGGGGCGGAGGCGGGCATCATCAAATACCCGTCGAACAGATCGGGAAAACCGCGCCAGTCGCGGGCCCAGGGAAGTTCGTTGTCCAGGTAGTAGCCAATCAGCCACGGATCGTCCTTGTGTTCATCCACCGCCGAGGCGCGCTCCCGGATGTGCGCAGCCGTTTCGGGGCTGAAAAAATCCGGCACCCTCCCCGGCCCCCACAAACCCGCGCCGACGCCCAGCTCGACGGTGTGGGGCAGCGCGCCGCGCAGTTCGCGCCCGCTCCAGTTGCCCAGCGTGTTCACCCCCCATTCCCGGAACCGGGCCAGGGTGGATTCCGTCCACTTTTCCACCGAGCCGTGCCGCGCCAGCACGTTTTCGCCGTAAGGGTGGCGGTCCGTACCCCGCTCGGCGTCACCCACGGGGTTCACCACGCAGACGCCCATGGACAGGAAGGCGCCCCCGTCCGGCGTCACCAGCCACCACCGCTCCCCGTCGTGGTGGGTGCGGAAGAATTTTCCGGGGCCGAAATTGGGCTCCCGCAGGCCGCCGAAGCGGTCGACGTCCGGGGCGGTCTGCCCCGCCGCCGACGCGGCCAGGCACAGCGCGGCCAGCAGGACGGCAAGGGGCCGCAGACTGTGGCAAAGGGTCGTTTCAGTCACATCCGGTCCTCCATGCGCGCCGCCGAAACCCGGCGGCACGGCAGTCCTTTGACCCGTCCGGCGGGCGGATTGTGTCGCGGTCCCAAACAATAACCAAACACAAACCAAACACAAAACTTGCAATTTCCGAACGAAATTCCAACCCTGCGGGCGTATAATTCCCTTCGAGAACAGCCATGGGCGCGGAAGCGCCCGCGAGGCCAAGGGAGGCGCGCCATGACGAGGACGCACGTGCTGGTGGTGGAGGACGACGAGGACATTCTGGAACTGGTTTCCTACAACCTGCGCAAGGAGGGCCACCGCGTGACGCAGGCGGCGACGGGCGAGGCCGCCCTCGCGGCGGTGCGCGACGAGACGCCGGATTTGATCCTGCTCGATCTGATGCTTCCGGAGCTGGACGGGCTGGAGGTGTGCCGGCGGCTGAAGGAGGAGTCGCAAAGCGCCGGGATTCCGGTGGTGATGCTCACGGCGAAGGGCGAGGAGGCGGACATCGTGGCCGGCCTGGAGCTGGGGGCCGACGACTACATCACGAAGCCCTTCAGCCCGAAGGTGCTGCTGGCGCGGGTGCGCGCCGTGCTGCGCCGGCGGCGGCTGGGCAGCAAGGAGGCGGGCGAGGTGCTGACCATCCATGACATGGTCATCCATCCGGGCCGCCGCGAGGTGACGGTGGCCGGGTTGCATGTGGATCTGACTTACACGGAGTTTGCCGTGCTGCATTTGCTGGCGCGGCGTCCGGGCTGGGTGTTCACCCGCTACCAGATTGTGGACGCGATACGCGGCGAGCACCACGCGGTGACGGACCGCGCGGTGGACGTGCAAATCGCGGGGCTGCGCAAGAAGCTGGGCCGCGCGGGGGAGTATGTGCGCACGGTGCGCGGGGTGGGCTACAAATTCGCCGATCCGGGCCCGGTGGAAAATTTGCGCCCGCAGGCGGAATGACGCACACTGCCGCCGCGGCCCACGGGAGCCAGGAGGCCATGTGCGCGGACTGACCATTCAAAAGTACATCCTTTCCGCCTACCTGCTGGCGGTGCTTGCGGCGCTGTTGATCATCACCCTCGCCACGGCGGGCGCGGTGCGCTCGGTGTTTGAGGGCCGCATCGCGGCGGATCTCGCGGTGCAGGCCGGGATGGCGGCGGAGATTCTCGCCCCGGCCGCCGCCGCGGGGGACGCCGCGGCGCTTCAGGGGCGGTGCCGGGCGCTTGGCCGGGACACGGGGGTGCGCGTCACCATCGTGCATCCGGACGGGCATGTGCTCGCCGATTCGGAGGCGGATCCGGGCGTCATGGAAAACCACGCGAACCGCCCGGAAATCGCGGCGGCGCTTAAGACCGGCCGGGGCGGCGCCACGCGGACCAGTACCACGCTCGACGGCGAGATGTTCTACGCGGCCGCGGTCATGGCCCGTCCGGGGGGCGCGCCCCTGGCGGTCTGCCGGGTGGCGGTGCCGGCGGGCCAGGTCCGGTCGGTCCTGGCCTCGGTGCGCCTGCGCATCTGGGCGGCGGGCGGCGTGGCGGCGCTGCTGGCCTTCCTGCTGAGCGCGGCGGCGGCGCGCCTGATCACGCGGCCGCTGCGCGAGCTGGAGGAGGGCGTGCGGCGCTACGCGGGCGGCGACTTTTCGCGGCGGCCCGAAATCGCGCGTCCCCTGGAAATCGCGCGGCTCTGCGCGGCGATGAACGACATGGGTGCGCAGCTCGACGACCGCATCCGCACGGTGATCAAGGAGCGCAACCTCCAGGAGGCGGTCCTTTCGTCCATGGTGGAGGGGGTTGTGGCGGTGGACACCCTGGGATGCGTGCTCAGCCACAACCAGGCCGCCGAGCGGCTGACGGGCATCAGCTTCGGGGGGCCGGGCACGCCGCTGCGCGACACGGCGGGCGGCACCCCGCTGCAGCAGTTCGCGGCGCAGATGCTCAACAGCGCCAAGGCCAAGGAGATTGAGATGGGCGACCTGCGCCAGGGCGGGCGCATTTTGCAGGCCCACGGGGGCGTGCTCCGGGACGCGGCGGGGCGGGCCATGGGCGCGGTGGTGGTGCTCAACGACGTGACCCGCCTGCGGCGGCTGGAGCAGATGCGCCGGGACTTTGTGGCGAACGTCTCCCACGAGCTGCGCACGCCGGTGACCTCCATCAAGGGCTTTGTCGAGACGATGCTGGACGGCGCCCTGGACTCGCCGGAGGACGCGCGGCGCTTTCTGGAAATCGTCGCCAGGCAGTCCGACCGGCTCAACGCCATCCTCGGCGACCTGCTCACCCTTTCGGGCGTGGAGGAGGGCACCGAAAGGAAGACCATCGAACTGGAGGAGGCCTCCTTGGCGGACACGCTTGAGAACGCCATCCAGCTCTGCGTGAAAAAGGCCGCCGCGAAGGGCGTCCGAATCACCCCGGCGTGGCGGCCCGGCATCCGCGCACGGATCAACCCGTCCCTGCTGGAACAGGCGGTGGCTAACCTCATCGACAACGCCGTCAAGTACAGCCCGAACAACGGCGAGGTGCGGGTGACCGCCACCCAGTCCGACGAGGTGGTGATACGCGTGCAGGACGGGGGCTGCGGGATCGCCTCCGAGCATTTCCCCCGCCTTTTCGAGCGCTTTTACCGCGTGGACAAGGCCCGGAGCCGGACTCTTGGCGGCACGGGGCTGGGCCTTTCCATCGTCTACCACATTGTCACCGCCCACGGCGGTCGGGTCACTGTGGAGAGCACGCCCAACGTGGGCAGCACTTTTTCGATCTACCTTCCCGGCAAGTTTTCCCAATAATTCCCGTTTTGGGAATTTATCGTTCCTAATTTGGGAATCTTCCCATTCTGAAAACCCATTTCAGCGGGTAACGCCCTTTGGGCGCACTGCATAAACCATTTCATATGAGTCATATACAATAATTATTATCCTGGGAACATTGTTTGGCACGCCTGTTGCTAATATCAAATTGCCCAAGCGTGACGGGATTCGGAAGGGAAGTCGGGAAGTGGTTTAGTGGAAAGGATCCTTGCCCGACGTCCCGGGGAGGAGATGGAAGCACGCTGGGGCCCGGCGGGGCCGGTCGGAAAGGGCCGCCCCGCCGGGCCGGGCAGGCTGCCGGCAGCGCCCGGCATGAACATTTGCACCGTTTGACTCCGGTGAAGGACTGTTTGGCACAGTGCACCCGGGAGGAAGTGGGAAGCGGCGGCATGGCTCCACATGCCGCCGCTCATTTTTTTGCCCGCGCCCGTGGTACACTGGCCGCCAACCAACCGGACAGGAACGATCCATGCTTTCCATTGCCGCGCTTATGCTGGGGATTGCCGCCGCCGCGCCGCAGGCCGCCGCCGGGGAGCTGTTTGCGGATCCCCTCTTTTCCCGCGGCTTTCATCTGACCACGGCGAACCATCCCGCACCCGGCGAGGAGCCGGGGCTGCTGCGGCTGCCCGGCGCGCCGGGGGGGACGCCCGCCTGGCGGCTGGCCCAGTGGAGTTCGGCGCACCTGCTGGCCACGGGCGTTTTTGCGGAGGCGGGCGGCGGCCGCTGGGTTGCGGAAACGCCGGGGAAACGGGTGGTGCTGGCCCGCCCCGCGGGGGGCGGCGTGTCCGTATTCCTCGAGGTGAACGGCGGCGCGGAGTACGGGGGTGGGTTCCGCGCCCTCAACGAGCCGTGGCCGCACCTGCTCATCGAGCAGCGCCTTGGGGAGCCCGTGCGTCCCGCGCAGTTTCCGGGGCTGCGCTTTTCGCTCGAGTTCCGGGTGGATCACTGCCGGCCCGCGCCGGGGGTGGAGGCCGCCCGCCTTGATCCGGGCCTGCACACGGCCCAGGTGTCGGCCTATTTCACGGTGAACAACCTGAACCCGGCCAGCGCCGACCACAACGAGATGATCTGGTTCGGCATCCCCCTTTTCGACGCGCGCCGGCCGCTGCCGCCCCCCCATTACGCGGTGGACCGGGGCTCGGAATTTTGCAGCGGCAAGTTCATCTGCACACTTGACGGGGCGCGCTTCTGGCGGGGCGCCACCGGCGACGGGGGCTGGCGCGGCCTCGACGCGGACCTGTCGCAACTGCTGCGCGAGGCGCTGGCCCTCTCGCAGGGGCACGGATATCTTGCGCGCACGGAATTCGCCGACCTCGCCCTCACCACCTTCAACCTTGGCTGGGAGCTTCCCGGTCCCTTTGACGCGGCCATCGAACTGCGCAACCCCTCGCTGCGCGCGCGCTGAGGGGCGCGCCGCCCCCGCCGGCACTTGCCAACGGGTTCCGGTGTTTATACAATAAAGCGGCGGAAAACGCCTTGTTGGCGAGGAGGGCACATGCCGGCGATTGTCACAACAGAACTGACGAAGGTCTTCCGCGAGGTGGGCAAAAAGCCCGTGCATTCGCTGGACCGGCTGAACCTTGAGGTGCCCGAGGGGGAGGTGTACGGCTTTCTGGGCCGGAACGGCGCGGGGAAGACCACCACGATCAAGCTGATCTGCGGCCTGCTGAAGGCGACGTCGGGGGGGGCGCGGATATTCGGCGGCGACGCGCGCCTTCCGGAGTCGCGGCGGCTGGCGGGCTACCTTCCGGAGCAGCCGTATTTCTACGAGTACCTGAGCCCCCGCGAGACGGTGGAGTTTTACGGGCGGCTGCGCGGCCTGGGTCCTGCGGAGCGCCGGGCGCAGTGGGACCGGCTCGCGCCGATGCTCGAGCTGGAGGAGATTGCGGACCGCCGCATCCGGGGCTTTTCCAAGGGGATGCGCCAGCGGGTGGGCTTTGCGGTGGCGTTGGTGGGCGACCCGCCGCTGCTGATTCTTGACGAGCCGATGAGCGGGCTCGATCCGCTGGGCCGCCGCATGATCCGGCAGTTGATTCTGCGGCTGCGCGGCGGGGGAAAGACCATCTTTTTCAGCTCTCATGTTCTCAGCGACGTGGAGGAGCTCTGCGACCGGGTGGGCATCCTGGTGGAGGGGCGTCTGCGCCTGTCGGGGCGGGTCGACGCGCTTCCGGGCCGGCGCACGAAGGAGGTCGAGGTCGTCGCGGCGGGCCTTTCGGCCGAGGCGGTGGCGGGCATCACGGCGGGAGCGTCGGAGCACCGCCGCGCGGGCGACACCGACGTGTTTAACGCGCCCGACCTGGCCACGGCCAACAAAATCGCGGCGGCGGTGGCGGGCACGGGCGGGCAGCTCCTGTCGCTCCAGCCGGTGCGCGAGTCGCTGGAGGAGTACTTTGCGCGGGTGCAGCAGGCCGAGTCGCCCACGCAGAAACCCCGGGGGAACGGGTCATGAGAATGGTCACGGTGGCTGCGAACACCCTGCGCGAGGCGGTGCGGGACAAGGTGCTGTATGTGCTGCTGTTCTTCGCGGCGTCGGCCATACTGGGGTCGAAGGCGCTGGGCTGGATCAGCGTGGGCCAGGACATCAAGATTGTGAAGGACATCTGCCTCGCGTCGCTGTCGGTGTTCGGCGCGCTCATCGCGATATTCACGGGCACGAGCCTGCTCTACAAGGAGATGGACAAGAAGACGCTCTACACGATACTCGCGCAGCCGATGCGCCGCCGCGAGTTTGTGCTGGGCAAGTACCTGGGCCTGGTGGCGCTGCTTGGGCTGGCCACGGCCGCCATGACGGCGGCCTCGGCGGCGTGGGTGCTGGCGCTGGGCGGCGCGCTCACCGTCTCCTTCTTCCAGGCGGCGCTGCTGGTGTACCTCAAGCTCATGGTGGTCACGGCGCTGTCGGTGCTGCTGTCGGCGGTGGCCTCGCCGATTCTCGGGGCGATCATCGTGTTCTGCGCCTACGTGTTCGGCCACGCCACCGGCGTGTTCCTTGATCTGCCCCCGCAGTTTGACGGCACCTTCGCGAAGACGGCGCTGGAGGCGGTCTACTACATCGTTCCCAACCTGGACAACTTCAACATCCAGTCCGAGGCGGCCAACGGCATGCCGGTGTCCTGGGCGTACACGGCGTGGGCGGCGGGGTACGGGGCGGCGTGGACGGCGGTGCTGCTGATTCTGGCCTGCCTCGCCTTCGAGGACAAGGATCTATGAGCGGGGACGGGGCGGAACAGGTCCGGGCGGCGCGGCGGCGGCGCGTTGCGCTGGGGCTGCTTTGCGCGGGCCTCTGTTTCGCGGCGGCGGTGGGCGCGCAGCTTGGCGCGAACCGGACGCGCCCGCAGGATCGGGGCGCGGGCCTGCTGTACCTGCCCAACGAAAAACTGCTGAACCACTTCACGGCGGGCCTGAGCCCGGTGATTGCGGACCTCCTGTGGCTGCACTGCGTGCAGTATGTGGCGGTTGAGAACCGGGAGGCCCGCAACTTCACCTGGCTGGAGCACATGGTCTTCACGGTCACGCGGCTGGACCCGTACTTCAGGGACGCCTACCGCTACGGCTCGATATTCCTGACGGCGCTCAAGGCGGACGCGGAGTCCGGCATGAAGCTGCTGGAGCAGGGGATGGTCCGGGTCCCGGGCGCGTGGGAGTTGCCCTACGAGGCGGCGATGGTGCACCTGCTGAACCGGCGCGACGAGGCGGACTCGAAAAAGATGGCCGCCTTTTTCCTCGGCATGAGCGCGGCCACGGGGAACGCGCCCTCGGGCATCGCCCTGCTCGCGGGGCAGCTCCAGAGCGCGCACAACCTGGCCGACATCGAGGAGGCCATGTGGCGCGACATGCTCCGGAGCGGCGACCGGCTGCTGCGCGATCTTGCCGAGCGCAAGCTGAAGGAGATGGAAATCCGCGCCGCCCTGCGTGTGCTCCAGGAGCGCGCGGACCAGTTCAAGGCGGGCGCGGGCAGGCCCCCCGCGCGGGTGGAGGAGCTGGTGTCGGCGGGGCTGCTCCGCGCGGTGCCGCCGGATCCGCTGGGCGGCGGGTATTTCTTCGGCCCGGACGGCACGGCGCTGAACACGACGCTGCTGGACGGCGAGGCGCGCAAGAGCCTCGACCTGATGCGGCGGCGGGTGAAGGCCTTCCAGGAGCGGGAGGGCCGCTTCCCCGTGTCGCTCGACGAGCTGGTGGAAAAGAGGCTGCTTTCAAAAATACCCGCCCATCCCCATCCCGAAAAAACCTGGCAGTACACTCCGGCCACCGGCGAGGTCAACTGACCGTTGCGCCAAAACCGGCCGGGAAAGGCCCATCATGAATACCCGCGTTTTGTTCGGACTGGCCGCCGCCCTGTTTTCCCTTTCCGCCGCCGCCTTCAACCCGCCCGAAGACACGTGCGGCAAACTGAAGCTGCGTATTGAGGGGCCGGAAAAACTGGATTCTGCGGCGTCGTTTCCCATGGCGGTGGTGGTGGAAAACGGCGGCGCGGAGGCGGCAACGGGACGGGTGCGCCTGCACGGTGTGGACGGCTGGGCCGCCGCGCCCGACGGGGATCAGCCCTTCACGGCGGCACCCGGCGGACAGGTCCGCCTGGAGTTCACCGTCACACCGGGGGCGGATTCGTTCAATGCAGCCTATCCCCTGCACGCCGTCGCCGAGCTTGACGCGCCGCGGGAGGGATGCGCGGGGCTGCATGCCATTCTCATCACGGAAATGCGGCGGCCCGATCCGCCCCGGCCCGCGCGGGCGGAGGCGTGGCGGCCCTGGGTGGTGGACGGCACCGCGCCCAAGGCGCTGCTGCGCTATCCCGCGCGGCGCGCGGTGTGGCAGGTGTTCGGGGCGGAGGCGCACACCAGCGGCGCGGACTGGAGCGGCGGCGATCCCGCCACAGGCGCGTCGGTGGACTACGCCACGGCGCGCGCCCACCCGGACAACCGCGACACCCTTGCCATGCACCCGTGCTGGCGCGGCGGCGCGGGCACAGTGATGGCGGAGTTCGCCCTGAAACTGCCGGAAGCGCCGTGCAAGCTCACCTTCGCCAACGCGGTGCGCGACACAAACCCGGGCGAGCCCGCCAGCGACGGCGTGACCTTCCGGGTGCGGGCGCTGCCCTTTGACGCGCCCGACGGCGAATTCGGCGGGGTGCTTTTTGAGCGGCACACGGACGCGAAGGTGTGGACGGAGGGGGAGGCCGATCTGTCGCGCTGGGCGGGGAAGGCGGTGCGGCTCCAGCTTGAGTCCCACCCCGGCCCGAAGAACGAAACCACCTGCGACGAGTCCCACTGGGGCAACCCCATGATCGTTCCCGCAACGCCGCAAAACGCCGCGGAAAACGCCGCGGCAGCGCCCGTGCCCCTGGGCGCAATAACCTGCGGTGGGCGGACGTACACGGTTGCGGTGACGCCGGGACGGCGCGGCCTGCTGGACGGAAAAATCCAACTGGCGGATGGCGATGCGCCGCTGGAGATTGCGGGGCTGCGGGTGCGCGTGCTGGGCGACCAGCTTGAGGACGGGGCCGGGCCGACGGAACTGCTGGAGGTTGTCTCCGAACCCGTGGAAAACGGGTTGCGCCGCCGGCACAGGATGCGCCACGGCGAAAACAGTTATGACCTGGTGATCGACCTTGCCGTTGCGCCCGGTGACGCGGCGCTCCAGGCCGCGCTCCGCCTGGAAAACACGCCCGCGCCCGCGCCCTGGTTTGACGTGCACATCGAGGACGCCGCGCTGGGGCCAATGGACAGGACACCGCGCCGGGTTTATGCCGGGGTGGGCAACGTGCTGCGCGATCCGGAGGACTTCAACCTGTGGCACGACGGCCACCAGATGGCCACCTCCTACGCCGGATTCGACTTTGACGGCGGCCTGTCGCTGGTGCACGGCGTGAGCGCGCCGCCGGTACGCCTTGAGTTCAGCCGGGGGGCCAAATGCTTTGCCATCCATGCCGGGGGCGACCAGACCATCTCGGTGATCCCCTGCGCGAATGTCTGGGACGGTGTCGGCGTCTGGGCGGAAAAGATAGACACGCGGCCCGCGTCGCCGGGGGTGGCGGCGCTTCGCGGAAAGATGGTGCTGGACCTCTGGGGAGGCCGCTACGCGGAGACGGCGGCGGCGCTGGAAAAGACCTTTGCCGAGGTGGGCGGTGACAACTGCGTGGTGCTGTGGCACAACTGGCAGCGCTGGGGCTATGACTACCGCCTGCCCGACATCTTCCCGCCCAATCCCGAATTCGGTTCGGGGGAGGACTTCAAGAAGCTTGCCGAGACGTGCCGCGCCGCCGGGGCGCTCTTTGTGCCCCACGACAACTACATTGACCTGTATCCGGACGCCGACGGGTTCACCTACAAGAACGTGCTCTTTTCCGCGTCGGGCGGGCCCGTGCGCGCGTGGCTGAACGAGTACCGGGGCGCGCAGGCCTACCGCTGGGCCACGGACGGATTCTGGCCCTTCATGGACCGGAACCTGGGGCTGATCAAGCTGTTCTGCGAACCCACGGGTTATTTTGTGGACGTGTGGTCCTCCATCGGCCCCTATGACGCGTGGACCTGGGACGGCAGGTACCAGACCCGCGCGTACACCCGCGCCGCATGGGAGCGGGCCTTCCGCCGGATCAGCGAAAGTCTCGGCGGCGTGCCCGTCATCTCCGAGAGCGGCACGGACCAGTTGATCGGCGCCCTCGACGGCAGCCAGTGCAACCACCTGCGCGTGGATCCCGACCCGCCAAAGGAGGGGGCGGGCATGACCTGGCGGATCAAGTGCGCGGACGCGGAGCGCATCCCATGGTTTGACGCGGCGCACCGGCACCGCTTCGCCGCCCACGGCGCGGGCTACGAGTCCCGCTACGCCGCCGGGCTCGACCCGCGCCTGCACGGCATGTACAGCGACGACTACATCACCGCCGAGGTGATGGCGGGCCACCCGCCCATGGTGCGGGAGCCGCACAGCCGCGACGTGCTGCGCAAGTGGCGGCTCTTCTCCCTCACCGCGCCCGCGCTGGAGGGAGCCGTTCGCGTGCGCCGGGTGGAATTTGCGGACGGCGACCCGCACCGGCAGCACATCCTCTGGACCGGCGAAAACGGCACGGAGGCGTGGATCAACCGGGGCGCGGCGGACTGGACCGTGGACGCGGGGGGACGGGAGCGGATTCTTCCGCAGTACGGGTTTGTCGCCCTGTCCAACGGCGGCGGCAGGGACGGGCTCATTTCGGGCATCACCCGCATTGACGGGGTGATTGTGGAGTGGGGCGAACTCAGGGGCGGGGAGGGCCAGCTTGTCGTCGGCTATTACAACGCGCGGCCCGTGCCCGTGGAGGCGGAGGCTGTGGCGGTGCGCGCCGACAGTGTGCGGGCCGCCCCCGACGGTGTCGTCACGGTGGCGCTTGCCTGGAGCGCGGAGAGCACGCCGTCCAGCGACTGGCTGCCCTTTGTGCATTTTGTGGACGCCGGCGGGAAGATCGCCTTCCAGGCGCACCAGGCGTTTGCCACACCGCCCACCCAATGGACCGGCCCGGCGGCCACCACGGGGGCGGGGCGGATACCGGAGGGCACGCCGCCGGGGACGCGGTTTGAAATCCGGGCGGGGCTGTTCCTGCCGGGCGGCGCGCGGTGCCCCATGGCGGGCCCGTGCGACGGGGAGCGGCGGGTGAGGCTCGGCGCGCTGGTCACCGGCGCGGACGGCGTCGCGTGGGAGCCGCCCGCGGCGGAGCCGGATCCGCTGCTGGCCCGGATGAACCCGGAACGCCGGGTGGTGGACTTTGGTCCGGTGCGCACGAACGGCGCGGTGACCGTCAACCATGTGCTCGGGGAGGACAGCCCCCTGCGGGTGGAACCCGCCGCGGAGGGCGGGCCGTTGTTCACCCTGCACCTTTCGCCCTCCCTGTTCGGCGGGAAGGTGGCCGCCGCGCAGGCGACCTCCGGGGGCGGGGGGGAGGGGGCCGTGTCGCTGTCGGAGGAGGGGGGCTGGCTCGTTATGGCGTGTGACCCGGCGGTGGACTCCTATGCGGTGGCGGCGGAGTGATCAGCGGCGGCGGAGCGCGGCGTCATAGGCGGCAAGGAGCTGCGGCTTTTGATGGTCCCAGGCGAGGCCGTTGAGGATGCGGTCCCGGCCGGTTTGGCCCATGCGCTCCCGCTCCTCCGGGTGGTCCAGCAGCCATGCGATGTTTTCGGCGAGTTCGCGCTCGCTGTTGGGTGTGGCGTAAAGCGCCGCATCCCCGGCGGAGGCGCGGGTTTCGGCGAGATCGAAGGCGGCCACGGGCTTGCCCAGGCCGATGTATTCCAGCACCTTGACCAGGGTGGAGTGGGCGTTCATGCCCACGTCGGGGTCGGGGCAGACGCACACGGACGCCGTGGCCACGGCCTCGAACACCTTGTCCTGCGCCACCAGACCGGTGAAGGTGACCCGGTCGGCGAGGTTGTTCGCCTCCGTAAAACGCCTCATTTCCGGCATCACCGGCCCGTCGCCCACGAGCATCAGGTGGAAGTCCTCCCGGCCAAGGTCGCGGCGCAGGATGTCCACGGCGCGCATGAGGTAGTCGAGCCCGTCCTGGCCGCCCATCATGCCCACGTAGACGAGCAGGTGCTCCCGGCCCTCTTTGAGGGCGGGGTTGGGCTGTGCCTCGCGGATGCGCGCGAGTTCCGGGCCGTTGCGCACGACAAAGACCTTCTCGGGGGCGCGCCCGCCCCGGCCCGTGGCGACGGCGCGGTAGGACGCGTTGGTGGACATGACCACGTCGGCGGCGCGGAAGGTCATGCGCTCCAGCAGCAGCAGAATTTTGTACACCCGGCCGCCCTGCCCGCCGCCGGTTTTGGAGACATAAAGTTCGGGAAAGAGATCGTGGTGATCAAAAATAACCCGCTTGCCAATAAGTTTGAAGGGCAGGGTGGTGAGGAACAGGAGGTCGGGCGGGTTGCAGATTTGGATTACGTCGAAGCCGCGCCGGATCCACACCCCGAGGGCGAGCAGAAACATCATCACCAGCGCCTGCCCGTACTCCACGGCGTAGGCGGCGGCCCCGCCCTCCGCCTCCCAGAGCCGGAAGCGGCGCACCTCGATGCCGTCAATCGTCTCGTGGGACTCGGTGTCGCGGTCCTTCCCCTTCGGGGAGATGACGGTGACGCGCCAGCCGGCGTCGCGCAGGCATTCGGCCTCGCGCCAGACGCGCCGGTCGAAGGGCACGGAGAGGTTTTCCACCATGAGCAGCGCGCCGGGCTGCCGCTTTTTCGGCGTGTCGGTCACGTCGGGGTGCGTCCCATGGGCGGCTCAGCCGCCGGGGTTGAGTTTCCGGATGAAGCGCGCGGGGTTGCCCGCCCAGAGCTCGCCGGGCGGCACGGTTTTGGTGACCACCGAACCCGCGCCCACCATCGCGCCCGCGCCGATTTCCACGCCGCAGAGCACGGTGACGCTGGATCCCAGCGAGGCGCGGTCGCCCACCACCGTGGGCTCCACGGCCCAGTCGGCCTCGGTCTGGAGGGATCCGTCGGGGTTCACGGCGCGCGGGTAGCGGTCGTTGATGAAGGTCACGTTGTGGCCGACAAAGACGCCGTCCCCGATTTTGACGCCCTCGCAGATGAAGGTGTGGCTGGAAATTTTGCAGTCCGCGCCGATTTCGGCGTTCTTCTGGATTTCCACGAAGGCGCCGATTTTCGTCCGGTCGCCGATGCGGCAGCCGTAGGCGTTGATGAAGCAGGCGAGTTTCACGTTTTCGCCGAGCGCCACGTCCGGGGCGATGCGGTTGTGTGATTCCATGGTCGGTGTGCTCCTGTGCCTACAGTTCCACCACCCGGCCCTGGCCGCGCAGGGACTGGTCGGTGGCCTCAAGGAGGCGCACCATGCGCAGGCCGGCCTCGCCGTCGTGGAAGGGCCGCGCGCCGGTGTTCATGCATTCGACGAGGTAGTCGAGCTCCGCCTGGAGCGCCTCCCGCCCCGAGACGACGGGGGCGTGGACCTCGCCGTGGCGCGGCGTGGCGAGCACCTGGTAGAGGCCCTCCTTGGTGGTGACCTCCATGCCCTTGTCGTAAATCTTGATGCGCTCCTCCATGTTCAGGTCGTCCCAGAGGAGCATCTTCTTCGATCCGCCCAGGATGGTGCGGCGCACCTTCACGGGGGAGAGCCAGTTCAGGTGGAAGTGGGCCATGAGGTTGTTGTCGTAGTAGACAATCACGTAGGCCACGTCCTCCATGCCGGTGTTGAAGTGGCCGGACCCGTGGGCGGAGAGGGCGCGCGCGGTGGGGCCGAGGAGGTGGTCCATGATGGCGAAGTCGTGGGGGGCGAGATCCCAGATCACGTTCACGTCGTGCTGGAACAGCCCGAGGTTGATGCGCACGGAGTCGTAATAGTAGATCTGCCCCAGCTCGCCCGAGTCCACCAGCTCCTTCATCTTTTTCACCGCGCCGGTGAAGAGGAAGGTGTGGTCCACGGTGAGCGAGAGGTTCCTCTCCGCCGCCAGCGCCACCAGCTCGCGGGCCTGCTCCGAGTTGGAGGTCATGGGCTTTTCCACCCAGACGTGCTTGCCGTTGAGGAGGGCCTCCTTCGCGAAGCCGTAATGGGTGAACACCGGCGTGGCCACGACGACGAGGTCAATGTCCGCCGCCTTGGTGACCAGGGCGGGGTCGTCCACCACGTCCACGGCGGGGTAGTTTTTCTGGACGATTTTGCGCCGTTTTTCCAGCATGTCGGCCACGCGCACGAGCTCGCAGCCCTCGTGGGCGTTGATGTTCCGGGCCAGGTTGGGCCCCCAGTATCCGTATCCGATCAGTCCAACTCTCAGCATGGGGAAAATCCTTGGTGTGTGGTTGGGGCGGCCTCAGCGCAATTCGGCCATGAACGCGCGCAGCCTGGGCACGCCCTCGTCCTTGGCGTAGGCGAGGGAGCACACGAGGGCGAAGGCCAGCAGCGTGGCGGCCAGCACGCGGCCCTTTTTGCCGAGCAGGCCCTTGTCCTGGACGGGGTAGGTTTCCGTGGTGAGCCGGTTGAGGCCGACGGTCTTGTCCCGGTCCGTGCCCTGGCCCGAGGCCAGCTTGAAGGCCGCGGTGGCGGACGACTCGGTGGTGGCGATGTCGGTGAAGATTTTGCTCGCGATCTCCTCGCGGGTCTTCAGCCGGGTCTGGATCATGGTGTGCTCGGCGAGGTCCGCCTGCAGGTCCGCCTGCTCCCTGCGGAGCTGTTCGATCTGGCGGTTCAGCGCGGTTTTTTCGACCTCCGCCCCCTTCATTTCGAGCAGGGCCTCCCGCTCAAGCTGGAGCAGGGTGAGGCGCTCGTCGGCGCCGATTTTCTTGTAGCGGCCCTCGGCGGTTTCGAGGGTGGTGGTGAGCGCGCCCTGCATCATCTTGTGCCCGCCGAAGGCGGCGCGCAGGGCCTCCATACGCTTGTCGTTCTCGCCAATCTGGAGAACCACCGACTCCAGTTCGGCCTTCCCCTGGCTCAGGGCCTCGGAGACCTCGTATTCGGACTTTTTGAGGTCCTGGTAGACGGGGTTGATCTCCTGAGAGACCATCATCTTGCCGGTCAGGGTGTCCATCGTTTTGGGGTTTTCGGCGCCGGAAATCCAGTACGCGGTCTCGCTGGGGGAGCGGCCCAGCTCAAGGAGGGGCTTCTCCTTTTCCAGGGAGGCCCGGACGGTGGCCAGTTTCTGCTCGTAGCCGCCCATGGTGCGCTCCAGTTCGAGGCGCTCCTTCTGGAGCTGGGTGTTCAGTTCCAGCAGGTGGCCCATTTCCTGGAGCATCAGCTCCACATTCGCCTGGCTCATCTCCTCCTTCAGCCGGTCCCGGAGCCCCTGGGATTCGGTCTCGAATTTGGCGCTTTCCGCCTGGACCAGCGCGGCCACGTCGCCCCGGATGAGGGCTAGCTTCTCCGTGGCCACCTCAAATTTGCGCTCGGCGTCTATGCTCTTTTCCAGGTAGGTGTTGAGCAGGATGACGCGGCTGTCCAGTTCCGCCTTGAGCACCTCAATGTTCCAGAGGGCGGTCTCGGTGCTCATTTCCTTCCAGACCTCCTCGAGGGCGGTCTCATAGCCGGCCTTCTCCTCGTTCAGCGCCAGCGCGGGTCCGCCGACCTTGACCGTGGCGGACCGCTGCGCCTGGGTGACGGCGACGCCGGACCAGGTGTCGATAATCTGCCCCGCCAGCTCCGCCGTTTCCGCGAGGGCCGTGAGCCGGATCAGCGGCGAATAGCTCACGGGGCGGCTGGTCTCGTCGATGATGTCGATGTGAACCTGCACCATTTCCATGAAGTCGTCCAGGAGGGGCTCCTCGCCCGGCGGGAACGCGCCGTCCTTCACGAGCTGCGCGAGGGTTTTCCCGAGCACGGTGGAGCTTTTCAGCATCTGCTCGTAGGCTTTCGGGCTGAGCGGGGTGGGCAGCATTTCCGTGGTGCCGCTGGTGGACTCGCTTTTTTCGGTGTTTGAGAGGCCGGTGACCATGAGGATGGTGTCCGCCGAGTATCCGGCGGGGAACAGCAGCTCCTTGCCCACCGAGACCGCCCCGGCAAGCACCGTGACGGCGATGATAAGCCAGCGGTTTTTCCACAGCGCGCGGAATGCGCCCTTGAGCAGGTCGATGTTCATGCCATGTCCCCGTGAAATTGCGCGCGGACCCGCCCAACCACCGGGCGCGCCGCGACTTGCACCAACAGGTGCAACATTACCCCACGGGGGGCCGCGGGTGCAAGAATTCCGGCGGCCGCTCCGTTGTTATTGACTCGTTTCGGGCGGTATGGGGTAGAATGGGGCGGATTGACGTAGTGTCCGGACGGGCGGTACCCCGCCAACCAGGATTTGGTATGAGCACAGTGATTGTGACGGGATCCGGGGGGCTGATCGGGGCGGAAACGGTGCGCCAGTTCGCGCGGGCGGGCCACACGGTGGCGGGCGTGGACAACGACATGCGGGCGTACTTTTTCGGGGCGGAGGCGTCGACGCGGTGGGCGGCGGACCGTTTGCGGGAGGAATTCCCGAATTACCGGCACCATGACGCGGACATCCGCGATTATGGCGCGTTGGAGGCGGTGTTCTGCGAGTATGCGGGGGACGTTTCGCTGGTGGTGCACACGGCGGCGCAGCCGAGCCACGACTGGGCCGCGCGCGAGCCGCTGACGGACTTCGGGGTGAACGCGACCGGGACGCTGCACCTGCTGGAGCTGGCGCGGATACACGCGCCGGAGGCGGTGTTCATCTTCACCTCCACAAACAAGGTGTACGGCGACACGCCGAACCGGCTGCCGCTGGTCGAGCTTGAAACGCGGTGGGAGGTGGACCCGTCGCACCCGTACGCGGGGCACGGGATTGACGAGACGATGTCGCTGGACCAGACGAAGCACTCGATTTTCGGGGCTTCCAAGGTGGCGGCGGACGTGATGGTGCAGGAGTACGGGCGCTATTTCGGGATGCGGACGGCGGTTTTCCGGGGGGGCTGCCTGACGGGGCCGGGACACAGCGGCGCGGAGCTGCACGGGTTTCTGGCGTACCTCATGAAATGCGCCATGACGGGGACGGAGTACCGCATTTTCGGGTACCGGGGGAAGCAGGTCCGGGACAACATCCATTCGCACGACCTTGTGCGGTGCTTTTTCGAGGTGGCCGCGGCCCCGCGCTGCGGCGAGGTGTACAACATGGGCGGGGGCCGCTTCAGCAACTGCTCCATGGCGGAGGCGATCGCGCTGTGCGAGGAGATCACGGGCCGCCGCATGAACACGGCGTACTTGGAGGACAACCGCATCGGCGACCACATCTGGTGGATCAGCGACACCCGCCGCTTCCAGTCGCATTATCCGGGCTGGCGGCACACGCGCGACGTGCGCGCCATACTGAGGGAAATACACGATGGCCTCCAGGCAAGGATCTGAGCTGCGCCCGTCGCCGCGCAACACCCTCAAATACACGGTGCTGGTGCCGGCCTACAACGAGTCGAAGAACATCACGCCCACCCTTTCGGACCTCGCGGCGGCGCTGCGCCTTGAGGGGATTCCCTTTGAGCTGCTGGTGGTGAACGACAACAGCCGGGACGACACGGTGGCGGTGGTCGAGGCGCTGCGCGGGGAGATTCCGGAGATCCGGCTGGTGCACAACACGCCGCCGGGGGGGCTTGGCCGGGCGATCCGGTGCGGTTTGCGGCATTTTGAGGGGGACGTGCTCGCGGTGGTGATGGCGGACAGCTCCGACCACCCGGCGGACGTGGTGGCGTGCTACCGCAGGATAGAGGAGGGCTACGACGCGGTTTTCGGGTCCCGTTTCCGGCGGGGCAGCCGGGTGACGCAGTATCCGCCGGTGAAGCTGTACGTGAACCGGATAGTGAACAAAATGATGCAGATGCTTTTTCTGACGCCGTTCAACGACCTGACGAACGCGTTCAAGGTGTACCGCCGCCACGTGATAGAGAGCATCAGCCCGCTTCAGTCGGCGCACTTCAACATTACCATTGAAATGTCGCTTTCCTGTATAATCCGGCGGTACAAGATCGTGGAGATTCCCATTTCATGGTCCGGACGGACCTGGGGGCAGTCCAACCTGCGCCTCCGTGAGATGGGCCGCCGTTACCTGTGCACGCTGCTGATGATTTGGTTCGAGCGCCTGCTCGTGCTGGATGATCTGATGCTTGAGAGCAAGCCGTCCCCGGACGGCGGGCCCGAGGGCGGGCGCTGACGGGACGTTCCGGCGGGGCGGCGGCTCCCGCCGCGGGCGCGCCCTCCACGCGCCGCGCCGGCCCCCCCATTCCGGGCGGGGCGCGCAACAGTTAGCAACCTCCGGTCGAGAGGAGGGAGAACCACACATGCACAAGGCGGTGGAAACCTTGGTGTCGGCGGCGCTTGCCGAGGACATAGGCCAGGAGGATTTGACGACGAACACGGTGGTTTCGCCGGATCTCAGGTGCCGCGCGCGGCTTTACGCGAAGCAGGACGGGGTCTTGAGCGGGATGAAGCCGTTCCGCTGCGCCTTTGATCTGATGGACACGGAGATCACGGGCTGGGACGCGGTCGAGGACGGGCGTCACTTTGCGAAGGGGGATCTGCTGGTCTCCTTCGAGGGGCGGACCCAGCCGGTGCTCACGGCCGAGCGGACCGCGATGAATTTTTTGCAGCACCTTTCCGGGGTGGCCACGGTGACGGCGCGGTTCGTCGCGGCGGTGTCGGGGCTGAACTGCAAGATATGCGGCACGCGGAAGACAACGCCCCTGATGCGGCAGCTTGAGAAGGCGGCGATAGTGCACGGCGGGGGCTCGAACCACCGGCACACGCTTTTCAACGGGATTCTGATCAAGGAAAACCACATCATGGCGGCGGGGGGCATCCACGAGGCGGTGCGCCGGGCCTGGGAGGGCACGCACCACCTGATGCGCATCGGCATCGAGGTGACGACGCTGGAGGAGTTCGACCAGGCGCTGAACGCGGGCGCGGACGTGGTGTTGCTGGACAACATGGACAACGACACGATGCGCGAGGCGGTGAACCGCGCCCAGGGCCACAAGGTGGTCATTGAGGCGAGCGGCAACGCGTCCCTGGAGCGGGTGCGCGGGATGGCCGAGACCGGGGTGCAGTTCGTGTCGGTGGGCGCGCTGACCCATTCCGCGCCGTCGATAGACATGTCCCTGCTGATCGAGAACCTTTGAAGCGGCCCGGCCCGCGCGCCGCGCGGGCCAACCCAGGGGAACCATGCCGATGCTGCTTGTGGTGGACGTGGGCAACTCACACACGGTGCTTGGCCTTTACGAGGGCCGGGAGCTGCGCGGTCACTGGCGTTTCGTCACGGCGAACTACCGCACGGGCGACGAGCTTTTCATCCTTTTGAACATGCTTTTGCAGGCGGTCTCCGTCGCGCCGGAGGGGATCCACGGGTGCTGCGTGTCGAGCGTGGTGCCCCAGTTGAACCCGGCGCTCCAGCAGGTGAGCCACAAGCTGTTCGGCGTGGAGCCCCTCATGGTGGAGCCGGGCGTGCGCACGGGGCTGGTGCTCCACTGCGACAACCCGAAGGAGGTCGGCGCGGACCGGATTGTGAACGCGGTGGGCGCGCTTGAGGAGCACCAGGGCCCGCTCATCATCATCGACTTCGGCACGGCCACGACCTATGACGCCGTGACGGCGAAGAACGAGTGGATCGGCGGGGTGATTGTGCCGGGGGTGCAGCTTTCGGCGGACGCGCTTTTCGAGCACTGCGCAAAGCTGCCCCGGATAGAGATTGTGACGCCGAAGACGGTGATAGGCCGGGACACGGTCGGGAACATCCGGTCGGGCCTCACCTACGGCTACGCGGACATGACGGACGGGCTGATCCGCCGGATGCGGCGAGAGATGGGCGGCGAGGCGCTGGTCATCGCCACGGGCGGCCTGGCGCGGGTGATTGCGGAGGTGGCGGAGGAGATAGACGTCGTCGATTCGCTGCTGACGCTCAAGGGGCTGCGCGCGGTTTACACGCGCAACACGCCGGGCGCGGGGGCGCACAAATGAGGATGGCGCGCCGCATCGCGCCGCTGGCGCTTGCCCTTGCGGCCGGTTGCTCGGCGCCCGCGCCGGGGCCGCCGCCGCCGCCCGCGGACCCCGGTTCCGCCGCGCCGCCGGCGCAGGAGGCGGCGGGGGACGCGGGGCTTGTGATGAGCGGCATCAACCTGTACATGCACCGTTCGCGCCAGCCGGAGGGCATGGCGCAGAAGCCCCAGTTTTGGGTGCACGCCGACACCTTCAGCATCCAGGGGGAGAACGACTACCAGTTTGAGCGCGCGCGCGCGGTGATTTACGGGAGCGAGGGCGACCGCGAGGAGATAGTGATTGAGGCGCTGCGGGGCCAGTTCGAGCAGGACCGGCACGCGGTGCTGCGCGACGAGGTGCGCGTGGCGGCGGGGGCGCTGCGCATGCGGCTGGAGGACATTTCCTGGGACAAGCCGGAGGGGGACGCGCCGGGGGTGGCCTTTTCGGAGCGGCCCGTCGCGGTGGAGGACGAGGGGTTAAAACTGGAAGCGGGCGGGGTGCGCCTGTATCCTGACGAAAAGATTTTTGAGCTGACCGGTGTGACCGGCGTGGTCCGTTTTGGAAAGGAGTCCCCATGAAGATGCGCTTGATTTGCTGCGCGGCCCTGCTTGCCGCGGGATGGGCGCGGGCCCAGGCGCCCGCGGACGGCATGGGCGGCTACACCTCGATGGAGATAGACGCCGGGCTGCTGAAGGGCAATTTCGCCACGGGCACGATTGACGAGATGACGGGCGGGGTCAAAATCCGCCTGCTTTCGGACGATCCGGAGCTGAAGCCGCTGCCCATCCGGGCCCAGACCATGAAGTTTTCGTGGCGCGAGGGGCAGGCCACGCCGGTGTCGGTCATCATGGAGCAGAACGTGGAGGTCACCCACCCCGAAGCGCAGTTGACGGCGGACCGGGCCGAGTGGAATTTTGAGACCGGCCAGTTGGTGCTCACGGGCGAGCCGGTGGTGAACAACGACAAGATCAAGGGCCTGCGCGGCGACAAGATGATGCTCAACCTCAAGACGAACCAGTTCGAGGTCGTGCGGGTGCGCGCGGACCAGATGCCGCTTCAGTCGGAGGGCGACGGCGGCGCGGCCCTGGGCGGCATGGGCGGCGGCCCGGCGCTGCGCGAGGGCGACGTGAAGGACTGGGCGGGGCTGATTGACGCGCTGCGCGCCGACGCGAAGGCGGGGGGGGCCACGCCGGGCGGGCAGGTGCTGTCCCTGATCGGCGCGGACAAGCGGGATCTGCTCATGACGACGGACCCGGCGCTGCTGCTGCAGCGCAAGGGCGACATGGTGAAGCTGTTCAATTCGGTGCTGAAGAGCCCGGATCTCTACAAGGAGGCGGCCTGGCAGGGAAAGACCCTGCCCGGGGAGGCGGTGGAGCTGCTCGCGGCGGACAAGCGCGACGCGGCGGAGCAGGTGCGCCTGAACCGGCTGCTGCTCTCCGCGGCGTGGCCCGGCCTGGTGGCCGCGCCATGAGCGGGGCCCCCGCGGCGGATGCGGCCGGCGCGCTGCTGCGCACGGAGGGGCTGGTCAAGTCCTTCAAGAAGCGCACTGTCGTGCGCGGGGTTTCAATGGAGGTGCGCGCGGGCGAGGTCGTGGGGCTGCTCGGGCCCAACGGCGCGGGCAAGACCACGACCTTCAGCATGATAGTCGGCCTGCTCAAGCCCGACGCGGGCGGCATCCGCTTCCTTGACGCGGACATCACGCGGATGCCCATGTTCCGGCGGGCGCGCCGCGGCATCGCCTACCTGCCGCAGGAGCCCTCGGTGTTCCGAAACCTCACGGTGCGGCAGAACCTCGCGGCGATACTGGAGTACCAGCCCCTCTCGCGGCAGGCGCGGGAAGGGCGCATCGCGGCGCTGCTGGAGGAGATGAACATCGCGCACCTTGCGGACAGCCCCGCGCACACCCTGTCGGGCGGGGAGCGCCGCCGCACCGAGATCGCGCGGGCCCTCGCCATCGAGCCCCGGGTGTTCCTGCTGGACGAGCCCTTCGCGGGCATCGACCCCATCGCGGTCGCGGATTTGCAGGAGACGGTGGGGCGGCTGCGCGGCAAGGGGATTGCGGTGATCATCACCGACCACAACGTGCGCGACACCCTGGAAATCACCGACCGCGCCTACATCATCAACGAGGGCGCCGTGCTGACCTCCGGCACCCCCCGCGAGATTGCGGACAACCCCGCGGTGCGCAGGATTTACCTGGGCGAGAAATTCCGCCTGGACTGAGCCCCGCCGGGATCAGGGCTCGGCGGTCTGCCACGCGGCGGCGTTGCGCGCCTTGCACTCGCCCTCCGGCCCGCGCAGCTCCACAAGCACCTGCACGCGCGTGATGGGATCATTGCGCACCGGCACGGCGCACTTGAGCGTGCGCCACTCGCCGTCGCCGGGATGGGGCAGGCGCACCTCCTCCTTGTCGGGCTTCCCGTCCACCTGGTACACAACCCACACGAGCAGCGCCGCCGTGTTCGCCTTGGCGCAGAAAAGGTCCGCCTGCGCGTGCAGGATGTCGCCGCCCGCCGCGTGGAGCCCCTCCCCCGCAAAGGTCTGCACCAGAAGCCCCTTGCCCTCCCCGGCCATCTGCAGGCAGGCCTCCCCGGCGGTCGGCGCGGAGGGGCACAGGGTCAGGCCCTTTTCCAGCGTCCACGGGGCCAGGCCGCCCTTGCCGTCCTGGGCAAAGCCGCCGTTTTGCAGCAGCGTCCCGTCCGCGGCCCAGGGGGGCAGTCCGCCGCCCCCGGCGGCGGGCCCCGCCGCGCAGGAAAAAACCGCCGCCAGCACGGCCAAAAAAATCCGGAATCCGGGGTGTCTCGCCATGGGTTTACGCTCCGCTTGGACAACGAATTCAACCCGGTGATTGTAGACGCCGCGGGGGCGGCGGCACAAACAGCCGCGCGTGGCAGAGAGCAGAAGGCGCAATAAAGGGGGCCGTGCCGCAATTGGTGGCGGCGGTCAATCATGTTCCAGGTGAAACAAAATGTGCCCGTTGTGTTTGTCCCGGTTTTTGCTGATGGGCAAGAGTCAACCGCGGATGAACGCCCCGCTTTGCCTTGGTTCCATTGATGGGGTGGGATGACCGTCCATCCTGCCCATCCTGCCCATCCTGCCCATCCCGTCCATCCCGTCCATCCCGTCCATCCCGTCCATCCCGTCCATCCCGTCCATATCGTCCATATCTGTGCTTTGCTTTGGTTCTATTGCGCGGTATTTTCCCCGCGCGCGCGGGAAAACAAAACGGGCCCCGGCGGGGCGGGTGCCCCGGGGCCCGTGGGGGTGCGGGGGGGATTAGCGCCCGGCGCGGGACAGGGCGGCGAGGGCCACGAGGGAGAGCATGCCGGTGAAGATTTCGGCCCAGGGCACGCCGAGTTTTTCGGCCTGTTCGCGGGCGCAGCCCCGGCATCCGGCGCAGCCGTCGTCCTGGGCGGTTTCGCCCTCACCCTCGCCCTCGCCCTCCACCTCGTCGGCGGACTGGAGGACGGTGGCGGCGGCGGCGGCGTCAAGCTGGTTGCCGCTGCCAAAGCGGTAGAGCACGGTGCCGGTGATGCCCTGGGGGCCGGTGTCGCCGTCGCCCGCCCTGAGGGTGTAGGAGAACTGGACGGGGAATGCGGGGACGGTGATGTAGGCGAATTCAACGGTGCCGTTTTTCTGCGAGACGATGGGCGGATCTGCGTCCTCGGAGACGCCCTCGTGGCGCACAAGCGTCCAGGTGTCGGGGATGTCCTCGATGACGCCGAGGGCGGTGACGCCGCGCGGGTCGTTTTTGGTGAGGGTGAGGGTGACCACAATTTCGCCGCCGGGGGTGTAGACGACCGGGGTGACGGAGCGGGAAAGCTCCATGGGCTCCGTCTGGGCGAACGCGGCGGGCGCCCCCGCCAGAAGGGCGGCGGCCAGCAACAAGGGGAGAACCACACGATATGACGCCATACAACCCTGCCTCCGCGGAACACGGGTTCCGCCATTGCGCGCCGCGCGGGGGCGGCGCAAACCATCTTCCGCCGACTCCGCGCCCGCGCCTATTATACCCGCAATATGGAGAATGGTTACCACTTTTGGGGAATGGCTATTTTCCGGCGGCGAGCCGTCCGCGCATGAGCTTGTATTCCACACTGTCCACAAGCGCCAAGTAGGAGGCGGTGATGATGTTTTCGGAGACGCCGACGGTGCTCCAGGACTCCTCGGCGTCGCTGGACTCGATCAGAACGCGCGTCTTGGCGCTGGTGGCCAGCTTCCCGTCGAGGATGCGCACCTTGAAGTCCTCGAGGTGCATGTCGTTGATCTCCGGGTACTTGGCCTCAAGGGCCTTGCGGAGGGCGTGGTTCAGGGCGTCCACGGGGCCGTGGCCCTCGGCGACGGTGTGCACCGTTTTTCCGCAGGGCAGCTCCAGTTTCACCGTGGCCTGGGAGACGGGCGCGGCGTCGGGGGCGTGCTGGTCCACGTGGGCGTTGTAGGCGAGGGTCTTGAAGAGCGGCTCGAAGCGCCCCACGGCCCTGTGCATGAGGAGCACCAGGGACGCGTCCGCGCCCTCGAACTCGTAGCCCTCGTTTTCCAGCTCCTTCACCCGCGCCAAAATGGATTTGGTGGCGGGATCGTCGCGGTCGAGGGGAACGCCCAGTTCCGCCGCCTTCTGGATGAGGCTGGACCGGCCCGAAACCTCGCTCACGGCGACGCGGGTGAAGTTGCCCACCAGCGCCGGGTCCAGGTGCTCGTAGCTGGCCTTGCGCTTGCGCACCGCGTCGGCGTGCATGCCGCCCTTGTGGGTGAAGGCGTCGCGGCCCACGTAGGGGGCGTGGTCGCGGGGGGTCATGTTGGCCAGCTCGGCGACAAGGTGCGACTTGCGGGTGAGTCTGGCGAGCCGCTCCGGACCCAGCACCTCGAAGCCCATCTTCAGCTCCAGGTTCGGGATGATGGTGCAGAGGTCCGCGTTGCCCGTGCGCTCGCCGTAGCCGTTGATCGTGCCCTGCACCTGCGTCGCCCCGGCGCGCACGGCGGCCAGGGTGTTGGCCACGGCGCAGCCGCTGTCGTTGTGCGTGTGGATGCCGAGCACCGCCTCCGGCAGGTGCCCCCGCGCCGCCGCCGTGGCGGCCTCCACCTCGAAGGGCAGCCGCCCGCCGTTGGTCTCGCAGAGCACCAGCACCGCCGCGCCCGCGCGGAGCCCCGTCTCCAGCACGGACAGGGCGTAGCCCCGGTCCTCAAAGAAGCCGTCGAAATAATGCTCCGCGTCGAGGAACACGGTGCGCCCCTGCGAAACCAGGTAGGCCACCGACTCCTCGATGATGCGCAGGTTCTCGTCCAGGGACACGCCGAGGATCTCGCGGGCGTGGAGGGCCGAGGTTTTGGCGAATATGGTGACCACGCGCGTTTCGGCGGCGAGCAGCGCCTTGATGTTGCCGTCGTCCTCCACGGCCGATTTGGCGTGGCGGGTGCTGCCGAAGGCGGTCATCTCCGCGTTCTTCAGGTCGAGGTCGCGGGCGCGCTTGAACAGCTCCACCGCCTTGGGGTTGGCCCCCGGCTGGCCGCCTTCGATGTAGCGGATGCCCAGCGTGTCCAGGGCGCGCACAACGCGGAGCTGGTCGTCGGAGGAGAACTTGACGCCGGGGCCCTGCGCGCCGTCGCGGAGCGTCGTGTCGTATATTTCGATCCTGGTGGTCATGGTGCGTACTCCCAAACCGTCCCTTTGGACGGTGAAAAAACAACGGTTTCAAGGGGTGCGGTCCTTCCGCTGGGGGAATGGTCCCTGCGGGGAAGGCCGCGGTCCGGGTGGGATGCTACAGGGTCACCGCCCCGTCCCGGAGGAACGACTGCACAAGGCGGTGACCTTCCCGAATACCCACGCCGCTTGCGGCGGCGGTGTCCTCCGAATAGGCCGTGTTTGAATCCGCCGGCACGCCGGGCCCGCACAGGGCAAAGGGCACCGGCCCGCCCTCGTGGGTCTTCGTGGAGATGAGCGTGAGGTGGTCGGGCGCGCAGAGGACGCGGACGTCGCCGCGCCCTTCGGCCCAGGCCAGGCACGGGGCCACCACGCGGGCGTCGTAGTCCTCAATGGCCTGTATTTTCAGGTCGGTCCTGCCCTGGTGCGCCGTTTCGTCCGGCGCCTCCAGGTGGACAAACACCGCGTCATGGCGCGAGAGCGCGTCCAGCGCGGCGGCAACCTTGCCCTCGTAGTTCGTGTCGATCCAGCCCGTAGCGCCGGGCACGTTGATGACCTCCATCCCGGCGCACACGCCGATGCCCTTCACCAGGTCCACCGCCGAGATCACCGCGCCCGTCTTGCCGTTGTAGCGCTCGGCGAAGGACTGCATCTTCGGCGCGCGGCCCTGGCCCCAAAGCCAGATGGACACGGCCGGGCTGAGCCCCTTTTCAACGCGGGCCCTGTTGACCGGGTGGTCCCGGAGCATCTCCTGCGACCGCGTCATCATGGCGCGCAGCAGTCCGTTGCCCGGACCCTGGGGCAGGTGCGGCTCAAACTCCCGGCCCGTGATGTTGTGCGGGGGAGTGCAGTCCGCCGCCACCAGGTCGTCCCCGGACGCGGCTTCGGAGGGGCGCAGCACCGCCAGGTGGCGGTAGCTCACGCCGGTGTTGAAAAAGGCCGGAAATTCCTTCGCCAGCGTGTCGTTCAGCGAGGCCACGATTTCCCGGGCCTCGTCCGTGGTGATGTGGCCCGAGGTGAAATCCTTCATCAGCCCGTCTTCGAGGGTGACCAGGTTGCACCGGAAGGCCACCTCGTCCGGGCCCAGCTTGATGCCCTGGTTCGCCGCCTCGATGGGCGCGCGGCCGCTGAAGGTGGCGCGGGGGTCATAGCCAAAGAGGGAGAGGTTCCCAATATCACTGCCGGGGGGCATGCCGTCGGGGATCGGCCAGTACTGGCCGGTCATGCCGAGCGACACCACGCGGTCGAGGGCGGGCGTGGCCGCCGCCTGGATGGGCGTGCGCCCGTCCAGTTCCTCCAGCGGATAGTCCGCCATGCCGTCGCCGATAAGCACAATGTGTTTCATAAAAAAAATTCCCCATCCCGGGGGATGGTTGTTTTAAGGTGCTGAAAAATAACACATTACAGACTGAAATTCAATTCCCGGACGGTTGCCAAGAGCCCGAAAACGCCCAAAAAGACCCCCCGGAATGCGAATACTATGAACACCCGCCGCAAAACGCTTGAACAGGGCGTTCCGCCTGCCGTATGATCATTCCCTGAGGAAAGTCAGGGGCCATTCCAACCAGTCCGCCGCAGGGCCGCGCTTTTTTATTTTTTGCGCGGCCCGGCAATAAGGCCGGCGGCGGCCCGGAACGGCGCGCCCCTTCCCCCCTTTCCCCATGCGGATCCGCCGCCGTTCGGCGGTTCCGGCGGCCAATACAACCCATAAACCAGAGGACAACAAGCCATATGGAACACGGCAACCCCATGCGCATGAACAGGAGCAGGGTGAAACTCAGACGAGGAAAGAAAACACGTTATGACGAGGAAAAAACAGGGGCCGACCCCTCCCGCGCGGAGTGACTCTCCGGCGAAGAACGGAACTGACGGGGCGAAACACGCCCCCTTCAAGACAGACGACGAGGTGATGGAGTCCGCGGTGCGCATGTTCGGCGTCCGCGGCGAACTGCTCAAGTGCTCCCGCTGCCCCCAGGACAGGGAAAAGGGGCGGGAGGCGGAGCTGAAAAAGGCGGAGCGCGCGGCGACCGCCGAATGGCACGGGCGGCTGCGGCTCACGCCGCCGTCGGTGGCGCTCGCGGAACTGTTCACGCGGCACCGGCTGAACCGGCTGGAGCGGGAGGCCATGACGGCGCTGCTGCTGGACCCGCTCGGCCTCTGGCCGGAACGGATCAGCGACGTGGCGGACGTTGTCCGGGTGCTCGCGCTGCCGCCGTCGCGGTCGCTGGCGGCGCTGCGCTGCCTCTCCGAGTCGGGCAGGCTGCTGCGGAAGGGCCTGGCCTACCATGAGGACCCGGACGAGGACCTGCGCGAGCGCGACATCCGCCCGGACCCGGCCATTATCGAGGGGATTCTGGAGGCGGGCGGGCGCAAGCCCCGCGCGGCGCGGCTCTCAAGCGAGAAGGACCTGGTTCAGGCCCTCGCCCAGCTCGCGCGCCTCGCCCAGAAAAAGCACGACGCCCTTTACCTGCTCCAGCGCGGCTGCGACTACGAGCGCTCCAGCTTCATGAAGTGGCGGCGCAGGGTCGAGCGGGCGGTGGGCGAGCTTGACGGCGCGCTGGCGGCGCGGCCCGCCTGGGCGCTGGCCAAAACGCGCGGCGGCATGCACTCCGACCGCGACTGGCTGATGTTCCTTGTCCTCGCGGCAAGGGCGCAGGGCCATGTCGCGGCCGAGAGCCCGCTGTGCACCGGCGCGGGGCTGGCCCGCGCGGCCACCTGGCAGCCGGACGACTTCGAGGACGCGGTCAGGCGGCTCTTTTCCCACGCGCCCCTGCTGCGCTCCGGGCTGGTGCAGCCCTGCGGCGGCACGGGCAGCCTCTTCTCGGAAAACGAGGACTCCGTTCGCAACGCCGAGTTTGAGCTGACCGACAGGGGGCTGGCCGCGGCGGGCCTCGAAAAGGCGCGCCGCCTGGCCAACACCGACGGCGAGGGCCTGCGCGAGCCGCGCATCGCCCTTTCGGACCTGGTGCTGCCGCCGGGCACGGCGGAGCTGATCGGCCTCGCGGTGAGCCATGTGCGCGGCGCGTCCACGCTGATGGACAAGTGGGGCCTGGGCCGGGCCTTCGCCTACGGGCGCGGCGTCACCCTGCTCTTCCACGGGCCGCCCGGCACCGGAAAAACCGCCACCGCCGAGGCCGTCGCCCGCGAGCTGGGCAGGCTGCTCTTCGTCGCGGACTACTCGAAGATCCAGAACTGCTACGTGGGCCAGACGGAAAAGAACATCGTCTCCGCATTCGCCCGCGCGCGGCGCGAGGAGGCGGTGCTCTTCTGGGACGAGGCCGACGCCATGTTCTTCGACCGGGACGGCGCGAGCCGCGCCTGGGAGGTGCGCGACGTGAACGTGCTCCTCCAGGAGATCGAGCGCTTCGAGGGCGTGTGCATCCTCGCCACCAACCGCAAGGCGGTGCTGGACAAGGCCCTTGAGCGGCGCATCATGGCCAAGGTGGAATTCCCCCGGCCGGACCGCGCCCTGCGCGCGTCCATGTGGCGGGTCATGCTGCCCGCCGCGGTGCCCCTGGCAACCGACGTGGACATCGCCGCGCTCAGCGCGAACGACCTCTCCGGCGGCGAGATCAAAAACGTGATCCTCAACGCCTGCCGCATGGCCCTTGGCCGCTCCGGGGAGGGGCCCGTCACCATGGCGGACTTCCAGAAGGCGGTCAGGATGGAAACCACCGGCGCGTGGTCCAGAACCGCAAAACCGGTGGTGGGCTTCAAGTCCTGACCCGCACACCCGCCGGGGATCGGGCGCGCCGCGCCCGGTCCCCGGTTTTCCTTGCCCGACACCCCTCCCTTGCGCTCGCACCCCCCTTCATCCTTCCCCTTTTATTGTGTTCCTTGTGCCCTTGTATGTTTTGTGCGCCATGAATAAACGCGCAAATCATCGTCATAGCCGTGCTTTTCTTTTTGGTTCTTTTTCTTTTGTGGACGGTTGTGGAAAAGTGGATAACTCCGCCCTTTGGGCGTTGTTCAGAGTGTCTTTCCGCACGGCCATGTGGGAAGATAGGACAGGAGGCAGAGGCGTTTTGTGCCTGGGGCAGCAGAAGCCCGTCACAGAGATTTTCCCTGCCTCCTGTCCGTGGGGTTTCCATGAAGACCGGACACTATCCGGGGCATCACCCGAATATCGCAAGAATGGTCAGGAAACCCCACATAACCGCGAGGGATTTTACCATGAACAAGTTTGCGTCCTCCCCTGTCGATGTCCATTGGATCGGTGTTGATGTGGCGAAGATGACCTTTAACGCGGCCCTGGCCCGCCATGGCCAAAAATGGCCGTCCACACCGATGGCCTCCGTGCCGGTCCGCACCTTCGCGCGGACGCGTGAGGGCGTGGGCGAATTTCTGGCCTGGCTGGATGCCCTGACCGGCGGTGATGACGCCCCCTGCGCGGTGCGCGCCGTCATGGAGGCCACCGGCCGCTACTCCACAGAGCTGGCCGTGTGGATGACCGAGCTCCGGCCGTCCCTGTCACCGGCCATCGAGCCGCCCCGCCAGACGGCGGCATTCATCAAGAGTATGGGGCTGCGCAACAAGACGGACAAGATGGAGGCCCGGGCGCTGGGTTTTTACGGCATCGAACGCCAGCCTGCCGCCTACACCCCGGCAGGCGGGCAGGAGGCCCTTCTGCGTGAACTTGTCCGCAACCGGGACTTCCTGGTCCGGCAGCGGGTGGCCGAGGCCAACCGTGCGGACGAGGTGAAACACTGCCCGTTCTCCCGCAAAATGGCGGACCGCCGCCTGGCCCAGACGGACAGGGACATCAAAAAGACGGAGCTGGAAATGCGCAAGGTGGTCAACAGCACCCAGGAACTCAAGGATGACATCGGCCGGATGTGCACCATCTACGGGGTCGGGTTCATCGTCGCCGCCACCGTGCGGGCCGAACTCGGGGACCTGCGACGCTTTCAGAAGGCGCGCCAGCTGTCCGCCTTTGCCGGCCTATCCCCCTCGTCCCGACAGTCGGGGACAAGTGTCCATGGGCGCCCGCACATGGACAAAAGGGGAAATCCAAGGGTGCGGCAGGTGCTGTACCTCTCGGCGCTGGTCGTCATTCGCGGAAACAACCGGCTGCACCGCGATTACCTCAGGCTGCGCGCAGACGGAAAGGCCGCCATGTCCGCCATCGGCGCCATCATGCGAAAGCTCCTCGTGCTCATGCGCGCCATACTCATCAGTGGAAAACCCTTCGACCCCTTGTGGAAAACTCAGTCAATATATGCGCCATATCAAGGACAAAACACTTGATTTCTGAACACACTATCTTTGTGGTTAATCTATTCCCCCTCCCCTTCCCCCCATCGCCCTATCCTCATTCCGTGTCTTCCGTCCATTCCGTGGTAAAAATGTCTTCCCTCTTTCCCGTGGTTAAATCCCCCCGCGCCCGGTGCTATACTGGCCGCACCATGAAAATACTGCTGGTCGAGGACGAAAAGCGCATCAGCGGCTTTGTCCGCAGGGGCCTGGAGGAGCAGGGCTTCGAGGTGGAGGTCTGCGCCGACGGCAACGAGGCCCACGAGCTGGCCGTGGCCCGCCGCTACGACGCGCTGGTGCTCGACATCATGCTCCCGGGCCGCGACGGCTTGGACATCCTCAAGAGCCTCCGCGCGAAAAAGAACACCGTGCCCGTGATTCTCCTCACCGCCCGCACCGGCCTCGACGACCGCATCGAGGGGCTCAACCTCGGCGCCGACGACTACCTCACCAAGCCCTTCTTCGTCGAGGAGCTCGCCGCACGGCTCCACGCCGTGGCCCGCCGCGCCTCCGGCGAAAAACTGAGCGTCCTGCGCGCGGGCGATCTGGTCGTGAACCTGATCACCCGCGAGGCGGAGCGCGCCGGGACGCCCGTGAAACTCACCGCCCGCGAGTTCGCCCTCCTCGAATACCTCATGCGCGCGCCGGGCCGCGTCTTCACCCGCACCCAGATCCTTGAGCACGTCTGGGGCTACGACTTCGACCCCAGCACCAACCTCATCGACGTGCACATCCAGCGGCTCCGCAAAAAAATCTGCCCCGACGGCGCGGAACAGCTCATCGAAACCCTGCGCGGCGTGGGCTACAGGTTCAAAAAGGCATGATCCCACGGCCCGCCATACTCCGCTCCTTCCGCCTGCGCATCGCCCTGCTCTCCACGGCCCTCGCGGGCGTGGTGCTCGCCGCCTTCTGCGCGGGCGCGTGGGCCCTGGTGTACCGGGCGAGCCTGGACCGGGTGGACGAGGACATCCGCCGCTCCGCCATGCGCCCCCTCTCCGCCCGCCAGGACCCCCGCGACTGGGCCGCCATCGACGACTCCCTCCGCTTTGTCCTCGGGGACGGGGGCGACGCGCCCCCCCTCATCATGCTGGTGAAACGGCCCGACGGCTCCGTGGAATACCAGTCCCCCGGATGGCCCGAAGGATTGTCCGCCGACGCCTTCCCCACGCCGGAACCCGCCCCCCCCGGACCGCCCCGGCGCATGCGCGGCGGCGGGCCCCAGGGCGGCGGGCCGCCCTGGCGTCAAAACGCGGACTTCCCGCCCCCGCCCGACCAGGCCGGGCCGCGCCCGCCCCTCCCCCCCGGACCGCCCAACCGGCCCGGCTTCCAGGAGCCCTTCGGCGGGCCGCCGCCCCCCGTGCAGCTCGAAACCCACCGCTTCCTCACCTTCACCGGCGGCGGCGGCGAATGGCGCGTCGGCGTCATGGGCGGCCCCGGCGTCACCCTCGCCCTCGGCCGCGACACCGGCCGCCTCAAAAACGAGATGCGCGCCCTGCGCAACGCCTTCCTCGCCGCGCTGCCCCTGGCCCTGCTCCTCATCGCCGCGGGCGGCTGGTGGGTGTCGGGGCGGGCGCTGCGGCCCGTGCGCGCCCTCACCAACGCCGCCGCGAACATCACCGCCCGCGGCCTCGGCCGGCGCATCGCCCCCTCCGGCGAGGACCCCGAATTCGACCGGCTCATCGCCGTCTTCAACGAAATGCTCGACCGCCTCGAAAAGAGCTTCCAGCAGGCGCTCCGCTTCAGCGCCGACGCCGCCCACGAGCTGAAAACGCCCCTCACCATCCTCCAGGGCGAGCTGGAGCAGGCGCTCCAGGCCGAGGCCCCCGGCTCCCCCCGCCAGGCCTCCCTCGGCGCCCTCCTCGAGGAGACCCAGCGCCTCAAGGCCATCATCAAAAAACTCCTCCTCCTCTCCCTCGCCGACTCCGGCGGCCTCCGCCTCAACCCCGAACCCGTCAACCTCTCCGAACTGGCCGAAGCCGCCTGCGACGACGCCGAAATCCTCGCCCCCGCGCTCGCCGTCCTGCGCGGCATCGAACCCGGCCTCAGCGTCGCCGCCGACGGCGATCTGCTCCGCCAGGTCGTGCAAAACCTCGCCTCCAACGCCATCAAATACAACCAGCCCGGCGGGCACATCCGCGTCACCCTCCGCCGCGCCCCCGGCGGCGGCGCGCGCCTCACCGTCGAAAACACCGGCCCCGGCATCCCCCCGGAAGACCGCGAAAAAGTCTTCCAGCGCTTCTACCGCGCCGACAAGGCCCGCAACCGCAACGTCGACGGCGCCGGACTCGGCCTCAGCCTCGCCCGCGAAATCATGCGCGCCCACGGCGGCACCCTCACCCTCGACGACTCCCCACCCGGCCTCACCGCCTTCACCCTCACCCTCCCCGGCCCGGAGGGGATCATGAAGTGATGGTGAATGTGAGTAGAATCCAGACCAGAGTTAAGGTTATAACCTGTTCACCAGGACTGGCACATTAATCAGGGATTAACCACAGGAGAAGGCCATGATTCGTTATCGTCTCGATGAACTCGGCTGGTATCAATTTGAATGGCTATGCCAGTCTCTACTTTGTAATCAATACGGTGTCGCAATTGAAGCATGGGGAGGCCGAAAGGATTCCGGACGAGACGCCTACTGTGAACAGCCGCTATATTTTCCTCGAAAGGACAATCTTCAGAACGGCCCTTTCGTTTTTCAAGCAAAGTTTGTGGAGAATGCAAATGCACCTGGGAGCAAGGCTTTTCCGAGACTTAGATCTGCTCTCAAGGCTGAGATGAAGGATGTAAGGCGGAGACTCGATTCCGGTGAATGGAATTGTGCTCCGACTGTCTTCTGTCTTCTCTCTAACGCTATGATCGTCGGTAATGCGCGGGCAGAACTGAGTCGTATAGCAAAGCCAGTACTTCCAGACACGGATTTTGTGTGTATTGGCGGTCAAGACCTATGCAATATTCTGGACTTATGCCCGAAAATACGTGCAGTGTTTCCACAAATACTTGGGCTTGCTGATTTGAAGAGCATCATCTCCTCCGTTCTCAATAAAGCGATCATGGAAAAGAGTGCTTTGGCTCTAGAGGAAGCGGCAGAAATTGCTGCTGTATTTGTTCAAACAACACCATTTAACGAAGCATTGCTTCGCCTCGAAAAGAACCATTTTGTAATGTTAACAGGACCGCCAGAAATGGGCAAGACAGCAATAGCAAGAATTATTGGGTTGAGTAAATTTGGAGATAATTGGAAATGCTATGAAGTTATTTCTCCAGAGGATGTATTCAATCTGCTGGATCAGGATATCTCCCAGATATTTATTGCAGATGACGCATTTGGAAGTACGGAATATCGTCCTGAAAAGGCCCAAAAGTGGGCTGATGATCTATCAAGGATTCTACGTGTGATCAACAAAACACACTGGATCATTTTTACCTCACGAAGCGCCCCGCTCAACGAGGCTCTAAATAAAATGCACCGACAAGGAAATGCTCAGGAATTTCCAGATCCAGCCAGTGTTATTGTTGATGCTTCACAACTTAGTAGGTATGAAAAAGCTAGGATTCTATTCTGGCATGCAAGATCAGCCAAATTGCAAGATCTCCATAAAAAAATTGTGGTCAACTACCATAATGATGTGATTACAAACAAACACTTTACGCCTCTGAGAATAGCTCACTTAGTAAAAGATCGTCTTGAATATATTGCTAATGAGACAGGATATGATGGAAGAGTGCGCACGAAGATATCTTCGTGGTCCAAGACTTCGACTGATAGCAAAGCCTGTGATCATTTACTCCAAGAGGCTATCCGCCGCGAATTGGAAGAACCAACGCGTGCGATGAAGCAGTCTTTTGATAATCTGCCTAATAGTCATAAAGTTTTTCTTATATCTCTTCTTGATTGTGGTAGTTATCCTAGTCAAAAAGATGTCTATGAGGCATTCAATAGACACAATATGGGCACATGCACATCACCAGCAAGCATTATTTGTCAAGATCTATATGGTCATTTTCTTAAAAATGGTCAAGGCTTTATGTGCGATAATTATGTCGAGTGGGTACACCCTACTTGGCGAGATCTTGTAATTCAAACACTTTATGAAAGTGATGTTTTGCGTAATAACTTCCTTAAAAATGCGGGAATTCATGGAATCACGCTGGCAATTTCAACGGCAGGCGGTGAGGGTGGCGAACGCAATATACCACTACTTGTATGTCCAAATGATTGGGATACATTAAAAAATAACATACTTTGCTTTTGCAGAGTACACGCTATCTCGGATGTTGAAACCATACTTAGCTCACTAAATAACCTAATGATGACACTAAAAAGATCAACTAATTTATCAAATGATGTCGCGGTCTATATGCAGACACTTCTGGGCCATATATTGCCTGAATGTCATGTAATTTTGAGTAATAATTCTATTGTTATACCCTTGACCGTACTAAGTCTTTACATTGAACTCTCGTTATTTGTCAGACCTCTTCCGGCATGTCCTGTCTTGCATACAACATGGGACGCTCATTGGAGTAATGCTAAGCGTGCACTTTCTGGACAAGATACAGAGGAATCTGATTTAAAGATTATTGGTGACTGGTTAGCTCTCATCAGCTTGATTGAGGCTAATGAGCCTCGATTTTTACGCCAAATAAACTGGCCGGACCAATATCTTGATTTTGTGTCAGAATTTTTGGGTATGGATTTAGAAAATGATTGTAATAAAGCAATTTTGAGCGATAACGATGATTATGAAGTTGAAATTGTACGCCTAAATTGCCTCCGTGATATTATTGAAAGTATCACTTCTTATTTTCCCGCCACAGTATTCAGAGCCTCAGAACTCTCTGAGAAGGTTCAACAAAAGGTAGAATTGCTTCAAGAGGAGTTGAGTCAACAATATTCTGAACCAGAACAGGATGACGACTATATATTCCCGAATTATCCTGAAAAAGAAGGCTTCGATATAGCGACGTTCTTCAATGAACTTCTATAATAATTATGACATAATACAGCCTCCCCCGCCGCGTATCCAAGTACCCAAAAACACCAAAAACTGGTATACTTTGACTGTTGGTGGGAATCTGGGCGGCGGCGTGGATGCCGCCGCCGCAACCATGAGGAGCGGGAGATGAACAGTAGGGGCATGCGTGGTTTTCTGGACGGAGCGGGGTCTGCAATCGGAGCCTTTTTCCTTTTTCTCGCCATGTTTTGCGCCGTGGCCGAGATGCGGCCCCTCAAGGAGCCGCCCGCCTGGGATCCAAACGTGGTCAACGGCACCGCCGACGTCCGGTTCAGCCGTGAATGGTGGAAAGTGCGGCATGAGCAATTCAACCAGGCGGTGGCTGAAAAGAACACGGACTTGGTTGTCTCGCTCGCCTTTGATTCGGCTGATGGCTGGCGGTACAACGCGCCGGTGACCGACACAATATTGTTAAAGGCGGTGAATTATTTAAAATACAAATCGCCCGATCGGCAGGATGATCTCATCATGCTCATGACCGCCCGGGCGGAGGCCGTCCAATATGTGATGCCGGGCGATGAAATGGCGAGGGACTTTATCGCGGGCGAGGTGCTTTGCGCGCCTTATGAGCGGGCGATGATATACAAAGAATCGGGACGCTACGAACCTGCGCTCCGGGAGCTGCAACAGTTTTATGAGGACGGGCGCGCCGAGCGTGAGCGACTCAGGGGAAAGCCCGGCATTTTCACCTGCCCGTGTGAGGAAGAAGCCGTGCTTGCGGAGCTTGTGCGGATGCACCTTGCCCTGGCGCTCGCCGACGATGCGACGGCGGATGCGGTGCGGCGGCATTATCAGGGCGCCTTCGATTGCAACATGGCGTTAATGGACCATGCCACCGCCACGAATCTTTTCAAGTGGGGGGATGAAAAAATATCCGCCCATTTTGGCCTTTCCGTATGGAATGTCGGCAACCTCTCATTCTTTCTGGCACGGCAAATGCGTTTTTCCCCGCAGGAATACATCCAAGCGGCGGCTGAGACCCTGAAGCGGTTGACGGGCCCGGAGCCTTTTTCATTGGACGAGGCGCTGCTGGGTCAGGAATACCTGACCGCCAAAGGCGCCACCGAATCGCAGCTTTGGAAATTTCTGGGTCTTTACCAGGAGTATTTTGGCGGCTGGCCGGAGGGCGCAAATGGCATTGAGTATCAAAGTTGCGCCCTGCGCCGCCTCGATTGCGCCATCCGGCACGGAAACAGAGCCAACGCCGAATCCGTCATCGCGGAATTATCCGGGGTGCCACTTGCCGACCCGGAACTCTTGAAGACGTTCAACGCCCTTCGGGCCGCCCTCCAAAAGGATCTTCGCGCCCAATAGCCGACGCGTACCAAATTCCCCAAGACGCCAAAAACTGCTATGCTTTGGCTGTTGGCGGGAGCCGGGGCGGCGGCGCGGTTGCCGCCGCCGCAACCATGAGGAGCGGACGATGAACGGTCAGAGCAGGCGTGATTTTCTGGGCGGTGCGGGGCGCGGGGTGCTGGCGGGCATGGCCCTTTCGGCGGCGGCGGGAACGGCGCGCGCCGCGGCGGACGGCCGGGTGCGCCACGCCGTCATCGGCCTGGGCGGCCAGGGCCGCCGCCACGCGCAGGTCTTCTCCTCCTTCCCTGACTGCGAGGTGGCGGCGCTGTGCGATGTGGACCCCGCGCGCCTGGAAAAGGCGGCGGCGGCGGTTCCCGGCGCTGCCGCGCACGCCGATTACCGCCGGGTGCTGGAGGACACGTCCATCACCTCGGTGAGCGTCGCCACGCCCGACCACTGGCACACGCCCCTCGCGCTGGCGGCGCTGAAGGCGGGCAAGCACGTCTACGTGGAAAAGCCCTGCTCCCACAACATCCGCGAGGCGCAACTGCTGCGGGAGGCGGCGGCGAAGTCGGGCAAATGCGTGCAGCAGGGCACCCAGGGCCGGAGCTGCCCCTCCATCATGGAGGCGGTGGCGTTCATGCGCGGCGGCGGCCTGGGCGCGGTGCGCATGGCGAAGGCGATCAACCACCAGTTCCGCGAGCCCATCGGGCGCGAGCCGGAGTGCGACCCGCCCGCGGGCGTTGACTACGACCTGTGGCTCGGCCCCGCGCCGAAGCGGCCCTTCACCAAAAACCGCTGGCACTACAACTGGCACTGGCACTGGGATTTCGGCTGCGGCGACGCGGGCAACGACGGCATCCACCAGATTGACCAGGCGCGCTGGGGCCTCGGCGTCGGCCTGCCCAACGCGGTGGGCGCCTCCGGCGGCCAGCTCTTCTACGACGACGACCACCAGACGCCCGACACGCAGGTGGTCACCTTCGAGTACGACAAGTGCTACCTTCTCTACGAGATGCGCCTGTGGACCAACTACCCCATGGAGGGCCACGACAACGGCGTGGTCTTCTACGGGGACAAGGGCCGCCTGGACATCGGCAGGAACGGCTGCGAGGCGCGGCTCATCGGCGGGGAAACCAAGTCCTTCGGCCCCTACGCCGACATCACGGACCACATGCGCAACTTCCTCGACTGCGTGAAGGCGGGCAACCCCGCCGGGCTCAACGGCGGCATCGGCGAGGGCGCGGACTCCACCATCCTCTGCCACCTCGCCAACATCGCCACGCGCACGGGCAGGAAGCTCGCCTTCGACCCCGTGAAATGCTCATGCACCGGCGACGACGAGGCGGCCCGCCTCTTCACCCGCGAATACCGCGCGGGCTACGAGCTGCCGGAGCTTGGCTGAAAACGCCGCCCTCCCCGGCTACTTTGGCATCGGCTCCACGGTGACGGAGTGGCTGAAGGAGGCGCTTTCGCCGGGGGCGAGGGTCACGGGCCGCATCCACAGCTCCGCCTCCAGCACGTTCAGGTATTCCGGGTAGGCGTAGAGCCACGCATAGTCGAGCTTGGCGTCGTCAAAGGACTGGGTCACCTGGAGCCCCTTGGAGCCGCTCAGGGTCCACGCGCCCTTCGGCGCGTCCTGGTCGAGGTAGTGCTCTCCCTCGCGGAAGCCGTCCACAATGGGCCGCATCGCGCGGCGCACATCCCGGCCCCGCCGGTCCGTGAACGCCACCCTGGTTTCCATGAGCCCGCCCAGGTCGTACTCCGTGTGGCTGCGCATGTGCACCTCGCGGGGCTTGTCCCCGTTGTTGGTCACGATGCTCTCCACCACCAGGGTGGGCGCGTCGCCGTCGAGGCGGATGACCCTCCTCAGTCCCAGCTCACCGGCGGCGGCGGCGAGGGTGACGGAGTTGGGCGTCTTTTCCTCCAGGCTGAACTGCATGAACATGCCCTCGGGGGAGAACAGCCCGCCGAGGCGCGTCTCCTCCCCGCCGTTGAAGGGGTAAAAGAGCCCGCGCGGCACGCCCCCGGCCGTGATGCATTGCCCCGTTTCCTTGTCGGTGATACGCAGCACGCGCCCGCCGAAAAAGGGCACGATGTCGGCGGTGAGGCGGGCGTTGCCGATGGACGGCGCGGCCTGGGGCGCGTTGAACACGGCGCAGAGCAGCAGCATCTGGGCGGGATCGCCCGAAATCTCGCGGATGGCCTGGAATCCGTGCCGTTCCATGCGCGCCGTGAAGTCCAGCACCTCGGGGGGCATCGCCAGGGGCCCCCGGAAGGTGAGCATTTCGTTTTCAACGGTGTGCCCGTTGCGCGGGAAGAGGCGCGCGTAGGCCAGGGGCATGCGGGCCGTGCGGACGCGCTCCAGCAGCTCCGCGTCGGACTGGACGGCGGCCTCCGCCTCGTTGAAGAGGGCGTCCGCCTTTTCCATGATGTCGTCGGGCAGGTAGCCCTGCGCCGGGTTCGTGTACAGGTGCATGTGGATGTTTTCCCGGTCCACCTTCTCCTGGAGCAGGTTGATGTAGTTGCGCAGGGGCCGCGCCGCCGCGCCGTAGTACCCCTCCAGAAACTCGTCCATCACGGCGGAGGCGTCCGCGTCGGGGTTCCACAGCAGCTTCATGCCGTAATAGGGCCGGAGCAGGCTGAACTCGCCGCCGCCCCCGCCGTTGCCCATGCCCTGGAGGTACACGCCCTCCACGCCGAGATCGCGGTAGAACCGCATGTCGGCGGCCATGGCCCCGAAATTCGGGAAGGGGTTGTAGTAGTGGGCGAAGTCCACAATGTAATGCCAGATGTACAGGTGCGGCGTGAGTTTGGCCCACGCCTCCGCGCGCCGTTTGAAGTCGGCGTTGAGCGGGCAGGAGGCGATGGGGTGGCTGTCGCAGCTCGGGAACATGTGGCAGAGCCACACCGCCGCGTTCGGGTGCATGACGAGGTCCTTCGGCGGCTCCTCGGTGTACATGTAGGCCAGGGTGCCGATGAGCTTGTCCGGGTAAACCTTTGCGGTCCGCTCCGCGAGCTGGTTCACGAACCAGAACTGGGTGCCGCCCATGGTGCCGTACCGTTCGTTCATGGCCGTGCAGTCCGGGCACTGGCAGTAGTTGTAGTAGTCGAGCTGCGAGAAGTTGTGCTGGCGGCATTCAGGCGCCTCCGCCATGCGCCTGAGCATGCGCTCCGTCACAATCTCCAGCACTTCGGGGTTGGTCAGGCAGAGCTGCGTCTCCATCCTGCGCCGCACCCCGCCGATCTCGCTGAAATATTCGGGGTGCGTGTCGAAAAACTCGTCGGGGGACACATACCGGAAATAACTGTGGCAGCGCCCGTCGTGCGCGTGCTGGATGCCTTGGGGGTTGTCCGCGCCGCCCTTGCCCGAATTCTCGCGCTGGCGCGCCCGGAAATCCGCGTCGCCGCCGGGCCAGGCGTAGGAAATGTCGCGCATGAGGAAGGCGGGCTTCACCAGCCTGTCCAGGGACGGCAGCGGCACGTCCCGCGCCTGCGGCGTCCGGGTCGCGCCGGGGGCGAGCCAGCGCACGCCGAAGGCCGTCTCCAGAAACTCATAGGCCCCGTAGAGGGTGCCCGCCGCCGCCGTGCCCGCGATGACCACATGGGGCCCGCTTGTTTTCAGCACATAGCCCTGCTCGCCCAGGGCGGCGGGGTCCGGGTCCACCCCGAGGCTTTTCGCCGCGGGCCCGCGGCCAAGCACGATCATCGGCGCGCCGGGCGGCGGCTCCGCCGTGACGGGCAGCCGCGCCCCGGTGCAGGCCTCCACATGGGACTGGATGTCCTTCGCCGCCTGCTGCTCCGAGGGGCTGGCCCCCGCGCCGATCACGATGTGGTGGGCGCTCGCGCCCCCGACCACGAGCATGGGTTGTTCGGCGGCATGAATGGGAAGCGCAACGGCGAGCGCCGTGAGAAAGAACGCAAGAAGACCCGGTCGCATGACTTGCCCTCCGCTGGTCCGGAAAAAAGGTTGCCATGCCTTTGACCCGCCCGCGGCGGGGTTGGTGTCCCGCCGGTTGCGGAAAAAAGACGCCGCGGCCCGGCCTACTTCCCCGAAAGGCGTTGCTGAACGATGCCGGTCTGCACCTGGCAGATGGCGAGGGCGAGGGCGTCCGCCGCGTCGTCGGGCTTGGGGGGCGCGTCGAGGGCGAGGAGCATGCGCATCATCTCCTGCATCTGCCGCTTGTCGGCGCGGCCGTAGCCGGTGACCGCCATTTTCGCCTCGGTGGGGCTGAATTCGCCGACCCGGAGGCCCGCCCGCGCGGCGGCGAGCACGAGCACCCCCCGCGCCTGGGCCACCTGGATGCCGGAGGTGACGTTCTGCTTGAAGTAGAGCCGCTCCACGGCCACCGCCTCGGGCGAAAAAGATTCGAGGAGGCGCGAGGCCTCCCCGAAAAGGTGGTTTAACCTGTCTTCCAGCGGCCAGTTCGCCGGGGTGGTGATCACCCCGTGGGCGATGTGCCGCAGCCGGTTGTTCCGGCCCTCGACCACCCCGTAGCCGGTGGTGGCGATGCCCGGATCGAAGCCGAGGGCGATCATCGCCTAGTCGGCCATCGCCGCTTCCATGTCCTCGTCGCTGATCTCGGCGCTCGAGAACACGTTCTGCACGTCCTCGTTGTCCTCCAGCGCGTCGAGCAGCTTGAGCAGCCCCGAAACCTGCTTCTTCTCCACCGCCTGGGGCATCTTCGGCAGCATCTTCAGCTCGGCCTCCTCCATCTTCACGCCCATCTTGGTGAGCTGGTCGGCCACGGCGTGGAGCTGGTTGCTGTCGGTGTAAACGATGTGGGCGTCCTCGCCGGAGCTGTCCACGTCGTCCGCGCCCGCCTCAATCGCCTTTTCGAGGATGTCCTCCTCGCTGATGCTGTCCTTGGGCACGCTGATCACGCCCTTTTCGTCGAAATTCCACGCCACCGCGTTGGTCGCGGCCATGGAGCCGCCGGCCTTGGTCAGGATGTGGCGGATTTCGGAGGTGGTCCGGTTTTTGTTGTCCGTCAGCGCGTCCACGATGATGCCGATGCCGCCGGGGCCGTAGCCCTCGTAGCGGATTTCCTCGTAGGAGACGCCCTCAAGCTCGCCCGTGCCCTTCTTGATGGCGCGCTCGACGTTGTCGTTCGGCATGTTGTTGGCGCGGCACGCCATGAGCACGGTGCGCAGGCGGGGGTTGCCCTCGGGGTCGTTGCCGCCGAGGCGCGCGGCGATGGTCAGCTCCTTGGCCAGCCGGGAGAAGATTTTACCGCGCTTGGCGTCCGCGGCGCCCTTTTTGCGCTTGATGGTGCTCCATTTGGAATGGCCTGACATATGTTCCGTCTCCCTGTTGGAAATCCGATGTCCATGACATAAAAAACACACCCGTAACGGGTTGTGAAGTATAGCAAAGCGCGGCGGCGCGGCGCAATCCCCGGCCGGAACGGACGGCGCGCCGCCCGGAAAAGACGCGCCCCGCTTTTATTGCCGCCGGGGGGCGGGGGGGCGTAAAATGGCCGCGGCGTCCCGTCCGTGCGTGCGGGGCGCGCCTCCCCCACGCGGACGACGGGAGCGCGGCGTCATGGAAAAAACCGGCGAAAAATTCCTGTTCGAGATTCAAAACGGGCTCATTGACGCCTCCGAGTCCGAGGACAGCCCCATCGCCGTCTACATCAACCCCACGCCCGCGCAGCGGGAGACGCTGGTGAGCTGGCACTCCCTGGACGAGCACACGCTGACCTCCGCCCTCGACCCCGACGAGACGGCCCGCCTCGAATTCGAGCCGGAGCACACGGCGATCATCCTGAAGCGCCCGGACAACGTGCTGGCCAACGGCAACCTGGACGATTTCGGGGTCGTTTCCATGGGCATTTTCCTGTTCAAGGACCGGCTCATCGCCGTGAAAAGCGACAACGGCCCCCTGTTCCGGCCCGGCAGGCCCCTTTTCAAGTGCGACTCCCTCCGGGGGGCGATGCTCCACCTGATCTACCATTCCATCGCCCAGTTCATGGCGAACATCCGGGTGATCAACCAGATGTCGAACTCGATCGAGGAGCACATCTCCCACTCGCTGGGCAACCAGGCGCTGTCGAAGATGTTCGTCCTCCAGAAGAGCCTTGTCTACTACCAGAGCGCGCTGCACTCGAACAACCTCATGCTGTTCAAGCTCAAGGTGAACGCGGGGCGCATCGGCTTCAGCACGGAGGAGCAGGAATTCCTGGACGACATCCAGGTCGAGAACGAGCAGTGCCTGAAGCTGGTGGAAATCTACACCAGCATCCTCACGGGCATGTCCGACGCGCGGGTCTCCATCATCAGCAACAACCTCGCCGTCATCATGAAGAAGCTGACGGTCATCAGCATCGTGTTCATGCCGCTGAACATCCTCGCCAGCATGGGCGGCATGTCCGAGTGGACCATGATGACCACGGGCATCCCCTGGCCCGTGGCCTACGGCATTTTCGCCGCCATGCTCCTGGTCATCGGCTACGCCACGTGGCTGGTGGTCCGGAAAATCGGCATCGAGGACACGTCCAAGCCCGGACTGCCGTGGTTTTCCCCGGACAAACTGGGCCGCTGGCGAAACGGCGGAAAACACTGAGGACGCCGCGCTTGCATCCGGGGGGCCGGAAGGGGTAGAAATACGCCCGCCGGGGAGGGGCCGAAACGAAACCGAGAGGACCGTGCCGTGCAGGATTCGCAGGACCGGGGGCCGGTTTCGCGGGAAGGCGCAAGGACCACCAAGCGCGAGCCCGCGCCGGTGCTCAGCCACATGCTCACCAACAACCTGATCCGCCACGACGACCGCATCCTGTGCTACGGGTGCGGCCAGGGCGTGGACGTGGAATGGCTGCAAATGCGCCGCTTCCCCGCCCAGGGATACGACCCCCACCCCCCCTTCGGCCGCAACGAGGCCCCCGAGGGCCTCTACGGCGTGGTGTTTTTCAACTATGTGCTCACCCGCCTGAAAACCCCCGAAACGCGGCGCGACACCCTCCGCCGCGCCTTCTCCCACGTCAAGCCCGGCGGGCGCTTCGTCATCACCAGCCGCACCGCGGTGCGCGAGGCGGGCCGGGGCAACGCCGCCGCGCAGCGCGCCTTTTTCGAGGAGCTGACGGCGGGCATGGACGTGGCCGTGATGGAGCTGCTGCCGGAAAACGCCGAGGACGGATCCGCCGCCGTGATCATTCGCAAGGGCGGCACCTACACGCCCCAGACCCCCTGGGAATGGGTGGAGACGCGGGAGGGGCTCGAACAGGCCTGCGCGCTCCTTGGCCGCTGCGAAGTCATCGGCCTCGACGTGGAGACCACCCTGGAGGAGCCCCGCGTCCTCTGCACCATCCAGATTGCCGCGCCGGGGCGCATTTACATCATCGACGCCCTCGCCTTTTCCGATCTCTCCCCCGTCAGGGCCGTCATGGAGAACAAGGCGGTCATCAAGGTGATCCACAACGCCCTCTTCGAGGAGCAGATGCTCGCCAAGCACAACATCAAAATCCTGAACGTCTACGACACCCTCGCCGTGTCGCGCAAGCGCCAGCGCAAGGGCCAGCAGGGCGGCCACAAGCTGGGCGAGGTCTGCGAGCGCGAGCTGAACATCCACATGGACAAGCAGTACCAGACCTCCGACTGGACCAAACGCCCCCTCACGCCGGAGCAGCTCCTCTACGCCGCCGCCGACGCCGAGGTGCTCCTCCTGCTGCACCGCGTCTTCGAGCCGCCCAAGGGCCCCGAAAACATGGAGCTCTTCTGATTCCGTGAAGATCGACCACACCTGGTACGCCAAACCCGAGGGCATCCGCGTCCGCCCCACCGCCGGGGGCGTGGTCGTGCGCCGCGCGCCGGGGGGGCTGCTCGTCGCCCTCGTGCGCGAGGTGGAGCTTGACGGCCACGTCCTGCCCAAGGGCGGCATCGACCCCGGCGAAACCGCCGACCAGGCCGCGCTCCGCGAAATCGAGGAGGAGTCGGGCCTGTCGCAGTTGGAAAAGATCGCCGACCTCGCCGTGCTCGAACGTCTCGAATCCGCCCGCCGCTTCTGGTCCGTCATCCACTACGGCCTCTACCTCACCACGCAGGTCCAGGGCGAGATCAAGGACACCGCCCACCATCCCGGCATGGACTGGTTCCCCCTGGACCGGCTTCCCCCCATGTTCTGGCCCGACGAGCGGCAGCTTATAGAATCCAGCCGCGAACGCATAAAACGGCTGCTTGGAGAATGAGGTTTTGGGCGGGGGTGGATGGACGATATGGACGGTATGGACGATATGGACGGGGGTGGACGGGGGTGGAGGCGGAGGGCAGACTGTGATGAACACCAACAACAGGGCGGGGGCGGTGGAGGGGGAGTGTGGTGTTTTGGCTGGTGAAAACGGTGCATGGCCGCCGCCTCCGGCGGTACCATAGCCCCCCAAAGGAGACGATTCATGAAAGCCTGTGTGCTCCATGCGGTGGGTGATCTGCGGGTGGAAACAGTGGAAACGCCCCGGCCCGGTCCGGGCCGGGTGCTGCTGCGCGTGGCCGCCTGCGGCGTCTGCGGATCCGACATCCCCCGCGTCTTCGAAAAGGGCACCTACCGCTTTCCCCTTATCCCCGGCCATGAATTTGCCGGCGTGGTGGAGGCGCTGGGCGAGGGGGTCAACCCCGCCTGGCTCGGCAAAACCGCAGCGGTCTTCCCCCTCATTCCCTGCCGCAACTGCCCCATGTGCCTCATCGGCGCCTACGCCCAGTGCGCCGACTACGACTATCTCGGCTCCCGCAGCGACGGCGCCTTCGCCGGGCACGTCACCGCGCCCGAGTGGAACCTTGTGCCCGTGCCGGAGGGGCTGTCCCCGCTGGAGGCGGCCATGTGCGAGCCCGCCGCCGTCGCGGCCCACGCGCTGCGCCGCGCCGCGCCCGATCCCGGCGGCGCGGTGATGATCTTCGGCGCGGGCCCCATCGGCCTCATGCTCGCCCAGTGGGCCGCCGCCTGGGGCGCGGCGCGGGTGCTCCTGGCCGACATTGACCCGGAGAAGCTGCGCTTCGCCCGTGAACAGGGCTTCACCGGCACCTGCAACCCCCTGGAGGCCGACCCGGCGGAATGGGCGCGCACCCTCACCGGCGGCGGGGCCGACGTGGTCATCGAGGGCTCCGGCAGCGGCGCGGCCTTCGCCCAGGCCGTGAAATGCGCCCGGCCCTTCGGGTCCGTGGTGCTCATGGGCAACCCCGCCGGGGCGATGACCCTGCCGCAGCAGGCCTACTCCACCGTGCTCCGCAACGAGCTGCGCCTCCTCGGCACCTGGAACTCGGTCTACGCCGCGCCGCCCCGCGACGAGTGGCGCATGGCCCTCGACGCGATGGCCTCGGGCCGCCTGCGCGCCCTGCCGCTCGTCAGCCACCGCGTCCCCCTGGAGGGGCTGCCGGAGGCCCTTGAAATGATGCGCGACCGGCGCGGGTTCTTTAACAAGGTGATGCTCGTGAACGAATAACCCGCCCCGCGCGGCGGCAACCGGGAGACGCCCCATGTCCTTCAATCCAAACCGTTACGCCTCCATGGCCTACCGCCGCTGCGGACGGAGCGGGCTGATGCTGCCCGCCGTGTCCCTGGGGCTCTGGCACAACTTCGGCACCCGCGCCGATCATGACAACTGCCGCGCCATGCTGCGCACCGCCTTCGACCTGGGCATCACCCATTTCGACCTCGCCAACAACTACGGCCCCGAGCCCGGCGCGGCGGAGGAGCGCTTCGGGCGCATACTCAGGGAGGAGTTCGCCGCCCACCGGGACGAGCTGATCATCTCCACCAAGGCGGGCTACCGCATGTGGCCCGGCCCCCACGGCGAATGGGGCAGCAAGAAGTACCTTGTGGCCAGCCTCGACCAGTCGCTCAAACGGATGGGGCTCGACTATGTGGACATCTTCTACTCCCACCGCCCCGACCCGGACACGCCGCTGGAGGAGACCATCGGCGCGCTGGACCTCATCGTGCGGCAGGGCAAGGCGCTCTACGCGGGCGTGAGCAACTACCGGGGCGCGGCCTTCACGCGCGCCGCGGAACTCACCCTGCGCCGGGAATGGGCGCCCCTCACCATCCACCAGCCCCGCTACAACCTCCTCGACCGCTGGATTGAGACCGACCTGCTCGACCACACCGACGCCTACGGCACCGGCGTCATCGTCTTCTCCCCCCTCGCGCAGGGCATCCTCTCCGGCAAGTACCTCGACCCCGCCAACCCCATCCCCGCCGCCTCCCGCGCCGCCGATCCCGACGGGTTCCTCCAGCCCGATCAGGTCACCCCCGAGAAGGTGGACAAGGCGCGGCGGCTCAACGAAACCGCCAAAAACCGGGGCCAGTCCCTCGCGCAAATGGCCGTGGCGTGGACCCTGCGCGATCCCCGCGTCACGAGCTGCCTCATCGGCGCCCGCACCCCGCAGCAGGTGATCGAATGCGTTGCCGCCCTCGACAACCCGGTCTTTGACCAGGCCGAGCTCGACGCCATAGACGCCGTCGCGCCCCGCTGAGGGAAAAGCGGACGGCCCCCGGGCGGCGGGGCTCAGAAGGCGAGAAGCGGCAGGCCCAGGCAGGCCGGGGTGCCTTCCTCGGCGGTGTCCAGGTAATGGGCGTAGAGGGCGCATCGGTCGGCGTCAATGAGGTGGTCGTTTCCCTTCGCATAGACCACGAGCCCGTTCGCGCCCAGGGTGCAGGTGTGGCCCGAGTACTGCTCCTCCCGGTCGGGCAGCGCGGGAAGGCGGAGGGTGCGCTCGGCCATGCGCCGGCGCAGGAGCGCGGTCATGAATTCCTTGGCCCGGCGGCGGGCGCGGGTGCCGTCGGGGAGGGGCGCCGCGTCTATGACGGACCCGAAGGGGACGGCGCGGACACGGGCGCACCAGCCGGGGCCGAGGGCCATGAGCTGGTGGGCCACGGCGCTTCCGTTGCCGCCGGCGTCGAGGACGATCATGCGGAATCCCCAGGCGCGGTCCAGCGCCGCGATGAGATCGGCCTGCCGGGCGTAGTTGACCCCCTCCAGCCGGAGGCGCAGCACGTTTTCAAGATGGGGCGGGTCGTCCCGGTAGACCACAAATTCCGAGGGGTCGCGGGTGTAGCCGAGGTCGCATCCGAGGTAGTGGCGGCCCGGAAGGCGGGGCGCGGGCGGATCGGAGGGCGGCTCGCCGCCGCGCAGGGTGATGTCGGGGCATTCGAGGGCGGGGTCGACGCAGGCAAGGTAGTCCTCGATGTCGAACACGCCGTGGGCGGGCGCGCCGTGCTCGCCGAGGACCCGGTGGATGTATCCGGGGGAGCGCCGCCCGCCGTAGAGCCGCGCGAGCTCCCCGTCCTTTTCCGGGGTGAAGTCCGGGTTGTGGCTGCTGGGCCATCGGTGCTGCTCCGCCCCGGCGTCGCCGGTCATGCGGTGGAAGGTGTTCCGCAGCCCGTTTGGCACGCCGTAGACCCAGCGGCTGCCGCCGCCGTTGAGCGCCTGGTAAAGCTCGCCCCATGCGGTTTCGCCCATTTCCTGGGCCTCGTCCACAAGCTGCCAGTGCACGTGCATGCCCTGGAAGTTGACGCCCCTGGGTCCGGCGATGCGGCCCCAGAGGGTGAACCCGTTGTCGAAACGGAAATGCCAAGAGGGGCTGCGCCGCATTTCGGTGAGGCGCGGCATGAGGGGGTGCTCCCCGGTGAAACGGCGGGCGAGGCGGTTCATGAGGGGGAAGAGGTGGTTTTCGCACTGCGTTGCGATGAGCATTTCCATGTTGGGCAGGGCGAGGGCGGCCCAGCAGGTGACAAGCTCGATTTCGGCGGTTTTGCCCACGTCCCTGCCGTCGCAGTGGACCTTGCGGAGGGCGCGGGATTCGAGGGATTCGCGCTGGTAGTCGCGGACGAGCCAGGGGTTGCCGGCCGCGTCGCGCAGGCGCAGCCGGGCGAAGGCGGCGCGCGACAGGGGGCATCCGGGGCCCCGGCGCGGGCCGGGGATTTCGGCGGCGGTCATGGGTGTTGCCATCACGGCGGATTTTCCTCCCCGCAACATTTCACGCCGTTGCGGTATAGTTATCTGAAAACCAGACGGGAGCGATTGTGATGCATGAAAAGGGTCATCCGGGCGCGGGCCGCGCGGCGGCGGCGGTGTGCGCCGCGCTGTTGTGGTCCCTGACGGCGGCGGCCTTTGACTGGCCGAGCCTTTCCCACCGGGTCGAGCGGGGCCTGGCCTACGGCAGGGGCCATGTGCAGAACCCGCCGGACGCGAAGTTCCGCACGCTGCATTTCAACCTAATCACGCCCCGGGGGCGGGCCCAGCGGCCCCGTCCGGCCGTGGTGCTCATCCACGGCGGCGGATTCAAGGACGGCGGCCCGGACGACCGGCGCCTTGAGGCGCTGGCGAAGCGCCTCGTCCGGGAGGGCTATGTGTGCTTCCTGATGGAGTACCGCCTCATGGGCGACGCGCCGCCCGCGCCGTCGCCCTACGACGAGGACCTGCTCAAGTCGGCGGCCCACGCGGCGGCGGTGGACGCCTCGGCCATGCTGCGCTTCATCGCGGCGCGCGCGGCGGATTTCGCCGTGGACCCGGCGCGCATCGCGCTGCTGGGCGAGAGCGCGGGGGCGGTCACGGCGCTCGCCGTGGGCCTCGCGGAGCCGGGGTTTTACAGTTCGGACGGGCCGGGCCGCCCCGTTCCCGAGGAGAACCATCCCGCGACGCCGATGCCGCGCCCGGCGGCCATCATCAATTTGTGGGGCACGGCGGACTTCTTTCCGGAGCTTTTCAGCGCGGGGGATCCGCCGATCATGACGGTGCACGGCGCGAAGGACACCACCGTGGGCCTTTCACTGCTGCCGGCGGAGAACATTGACGCGCTCTGCGCGAAGCACGGGATTCCCCACACCTATTACCCCCTGCCGGACGCCGGCCATGGCGCGTTTGACGCGGAGGTGGGGGGGAAGGACCTGGCGGCACTGAGCCTCGAATTCCTGGACCGGCACCTGCACGGGCGCGCCGGGGAACACTAATCAGGGTTTCCAGACCCGGACCGTGCCCTTTCGGCGTCCCCATTCCAGCGCCTGCCGGTGCTTGGGAAAGAAGAGGTCCAGCTTGCCCGGCCCCTTGATGGCCTTGCCCCGATCCTCCACCCTGCCGTAGCCGTAGCCGGGGATGTACATCACCGTGCCGAAGGGATAATAGTCGGTGTCGGCGGCGATGGTGCCCCTGCGGGCCTTGAGCCCGCTCGCGGTGATGCCCACCTTCTTCGGCTTGCCCTTGCTCGGGCCGCTGGCCACCACGGGCTTGAAGAGCCAGTTGCGTTTCCAGTTGCAGCATTGGCCGCAGGCGCAGTACGCGCTCATGGACATCGTTTTGTCCACAGGCCGCGCGCCGCGCGGCGGTTTGGGATGGGTGGCGCATCCGTTGGCGATGACAAGGACTAGGAGGAGTCCGGCAAAGCGCAAGATATGGTGTGTTCGCATGGGGGCAGTATACCATGGGTGGTGTGTTTTTGGTAGGGGGTGGAGGAAGGGGATGAGATGGACGGTATGGACGAAATGGACGGGGTGGACGGGGTGGACGGGGGAGCAGGGGAAAGAGTGGAAGCGGGCGCGGGGGTGGTGCGGGTAGTGGCGGAGGGGGTGGAAGCGGGCGCGGGGGTGGAGGCAAGTGTGGTGGTAGTGGTGGGAGCGGGCGCGGGGGTGTAGTCAAGGGTAACGGTGCGGGTGGTGGCGGGGACGGAGAGGATGGGCGGTATGGG
>JADHEF010000104.1_pt1 | contig 97960 bp, 68 predicted proteins | sample 8952391 | NCBI WGS metagenome assembly JADHEF01 (sample SAMN16124439, study PRJNA663245) | bioreactor sludge metagenome | isolation source: sludge (nitrite) | place: India:Bengaluru | collected 2019-02-28
TAAGGCGCTGGGAATGAAGGGGATGGACGAAATGGACGGGATGGACGGGATGGACAGAAGTGGGGGGGGGGGAATGCACACAAGGGGCGCGGACCGGGCGGCTGCAATGGCGGGGCTTTGGGGGCTTCTGTTATCATGGGCCGCGGGAAAAGGCCCTCGCGGCAACGGGTTGGGCCTTTTTGCGCGGGCCAACCAACGACAAGGATGCGGGCCGTGGCGATAGACGTGTGCATAATCGGTCTCGGATACGTGGGCCTGCCGCTGGCGGTGGAATTCGCCGGGGCGGGGCTGCGGACCGTGGGCATTGACGTGAACCGGGAGAAGGTGGACGGGGTGAACCGGGGGGTGTCGCACGTGCCGGACGTGCCGGAGGAGCGGCTCCGGGGGCCGGTTTCCCAAGGACTGCTGGGGGCGACAACGGATTTCTCCGCGCTGCGCGAGGCGGACGCGGTGTGCATCTGCGTGCCGACGCCGCTGACGAAGACGATGGACCCGGACATTTCCCACATTGTGGCGAGTGTGGAGGAGGTGGCGCGGCACCTGCATCCGGGCATGCTGGTGGTGCTGGAGAGCACGACGTACCCGGGCACGACGGAGGAGCTGGCGCTGCCGCGGCTGGAGGCCTCGGGGCTGAAGGCGGGCCGCGACTTCCACCTGGCCTTTTCGCCGGAGCGTGTGGACCCGGGCAACAGGCAGTACGGCACGCGGAACACGCCGAAGGTGATCGGCGGGCTGACGCCGGCCTGCACGGAGCGGGCGGCGGCGCTGTACCGGCACGCGGTGGACACGGTGGTTCCGGTGAGCACGCCGGCGGCGGCGGAGATGGTGAAGCTGCTGGAGAACACGTTCCGGGCGATCAACATCGGCCTGGCGAACGAGGCGGCGCTGATGTGCGAGCGCCTGGGGGTGGACGTTTGGGAGGTGATTGACGCGGCGAGCACGAAGCCCTTCGGTTTCATGCCCTTTTACCCCGGCCCGGGCCTTGGCGGCCACTGCATCCCGATTGATCCGCTTTACCTGTCGTGGAAGATGAAGACGGCGAACTACACGGCGCGCTTCATCGAGCTGGCCACGAGCATCAACTCGGCGATGCCGGAGCATGTGGCGAACCGGATCGGCGACGCGCTGAACCTTGCGGGGAAAAGCGTGCGGGACAGCCGCATACTGATACTGGGCGCGGCCTACAAGCCGGGGGTGGCGGACATCCGCGAGTCGCCCGCGCTGGACATCATGGGCCTGCTTTCGCGCAAGGGCGCGGAAATCGCCTACGCGGACCCCTACGTGCCGGAGCTTGCCCTGCCGGACCGCACGCTGAAGGCGCACCCCCCGGAGGCGGGCTTCGGCGGGTTTGACTGCGCGGCAATCATCACGAACCACGCCGGGTTCGACTATGCGCGCCTCGTGGGGGAGGCGCCGCTGGTTTACGACGCGCGGAACGCCCTGCGGGGGGTGAAAATCCCCGCGTCCTGCCGGGTGGTCCGCCTGTGAGGGACCGGCGCGGGATGCGCGCCGCCGCCGCATCCGGTATAATCCCCCCGCCCTGAACGAAAGGAAACGCGTGGGCATTCTCTCCCGATACACCCTGCGGCTGGTGGCCGCGCCGGCCGTGCTGGCGGCGGCGGTCATCGGCTTTTTTGTGGCCGTGGGCGCGGTGCGCACGCAGATGCGCGCGGTGATGGAACTGGTGCCGCCGGGCGTGATCAAAATGTTCGACATCACGCGCATCTCCTTTTTCGCGCTGCCCACGCTGACGGGCTACATCATCCCGGTGACCTTCCTTCTGGGCATCATGATGGCCTTTTCGCGGCTGGCCCAGAACAGCGAGCTCACGGCGATGAAGGCGGCGGGCATCCCGCTGAAGCGGGTGGTGCTGCCGGTGGCGGCGGCGGGCCTGCTACTGAGCGGGATGGTGTACTTTTCGATGGATTACGGCCGCCCCTGGGCCTACTGGCGGATGATGCGGCTGGTGACGAGCGAGCTGCCGCTGCGGGTGACGCTGGACATGCTGCCCACGGGGCGCATCCAGGAATACGGGGACTGGCGGGTGTACATCGGGCGGCGCGACGCCGACGGCACCCTGCACGACATCATGGTGCTCCAGCCGCAGGAAAACGGGGAGGCGAACGCCTTTTACGCCGAGTCGGCGCGGGTGGTGTCGGAAAACGGGCGCGCCGCGCTGGAGATGCGGAAGGGCTACCTGGTGCCCGCCGACCCGTCGCGCCACATCACCTTTGAGACGCTGCGCCAGTCCGCGCCGGAGATGAAGCCCGCGGAAATACCGCATGTGAACGACGGCATGACCATGGGGCAGCTCCTGGGCGAGGAGCGGCGTCTGGCGCGTTTGTACGAGGAAACGGGCGCGCTGCCCGTGGCGGCGGATCTGCGCGGGGTCCGGGTGGAGATTAAGAACCGGCTGGCCTTTCCGCTGATGTGCTTCGCCGTGGGCCTGGTGGGCGCGCCGGTGGGCGCGCGCACCCGCCGGTCGGGCCGGTCCCACGCCTACGCCGCGGGCCTGTTCCTGCTCTGCGGGTACTTTGTGCTGCGCAAGGTGGTGGATCCGCCCCTGCTGCTGCCGTTGTCCGCGACCATCGCGCTGGGGCAAATCCCCAACCTTGTGCTGGGCGCGCTGGGCGGCTGGCTCATCTGGCGGGTGGACCGCGTATGAACCTGCTCGACCGCTATTACGCGCGGCACCTGGCCATGGCCGTCGTGAAAATCATCACGGCCCTTTCGCTGCTGGTGATTGTCATAGACCTGCTGGTGGCGCGGGGGGACAACATCTCAAAGTACCAGATTCCCTGGGGATCGGTGGCGGCGTACTACCTGAGCTTCCTGCCCTTCATCCTCTTCGAGTACCACGCCGCGGCCATCGCCGTGCTCATCGCGGGGCTGATGGTCATGGGCAAGTCCGCCCAGGACAACGAGGTCACCGCCGTGCTCGCGGGCGGGGTGGGCCTGCGCAGGCTGGCCAGGGGGCCGGTGCTGGTGGCACTGGCCTGTGTTGTCACCGCCTTTGTCTTTCAGGAAACCGCCGGGGTGGCGGCGGCCAAAAAGTTCCGCGAACTGGACGAAAAGTATTTTTCCAAGGCGGGCGGCCACCTCATCCGCGGGGTGAGCTGGACGCAGCTGGGGGACGGGTGGACCTGCCATGTGCTGCGCTACAACCTGCGCGCCAACACGGGCCGGGACGTGTTTCTCCACCGCATCCGCCCGGACCAGGTGGATGAAATCCGGGCAAAACGCATCTTTTGGGACGATGAACCGGGCAAATGGATGCTGGAAGACGGCAGGTGGGCCGTGTTCGATCCGAAAAAGGACTGGGAGGTGCAGTCCGTGCGCATCACCCAGACACAGGCCCCGTTCACGGAGAGCCCGGAGAAGTTGTTCACCCTGGACGCGCCGCCCGGCACGAAGAACACGATTGAGCTGGCGGCGGACATCCGGCGGGCGGATGCGATGAACCTGGACCTTCCCGCCCAAAAGGTGGCCTACCACCTCAAATTCGCCCAGCCGATGCTGTGCCTGGTCATGATCTTCCTGGCCATACCCTTTGCGCTGCGGGTGCGGCGCGGCGGGGTGGCGCTGGGCTTCGGTGTCAGCGTCATCATCGGCCTCGCCTATATTTCCCTTTTTTACATCTGTGTGGGCCTGGGGTACATCAGCAAACTGCCCCCCCCCGCCGCCGCCTGGATTCCCACCATCGTGTTTGGCCTGCTTGGTTTGGAGCTGTTTCGCAGGCTTCCCACCTAATCCCGCGGCACGGCACACAACATGTTGTGTGCCGTGTGTTTTCACACCGAAAATATGGTTGCGGGGAAAACTTGTTCCGTTGTGAAAAATTGCACCCGTCACTGGTAATGGAATACACTTTCCAAAGGTCTGCCTGGATGATGCCCGTCCTGTCATCCGCGGCGGTGTAAGAATCGTTAGGATTGGGGCTTAGGAGTATTTTGCCCGCTCCTGGCAAGACGCAAAACCGGGGCTTTCCGAGGCCGGAAACGCCCTTCCAAGGCGGCAACAACGTGCGAAGGGTCGCGGGACGGTGGCTCTGAGGTTTTCATGGTACAAGGTCTACTGATTCGCCGGATCTTTATCTTTCTCGATTTGGCGCTTGCGGCACTGGTGCTTGTGGTTGCCGCGTATCTGGCCGTGGAAATGACCCGCCCCGCGCCCGAGATTGATCTGGCCGCCGGGGAGACGCCGGAGGGGGACCAGGAATCGAAGCCCCTGCCCGAGGTGGGCGACCGCGCCATCTATGACGGTCTGACGGGCGGCGGCCTTTTCGGCGAGGCGGGGCGGTGGGACCCGGGCGCGGCGCCCGAAACGCCGGCCGCGCCGCCCGTTGTGGATGAGGAGGTGACGGAAACCACCCTGAACCTGCGCCTGGTGGGCACGCTCGCCCTGAGCCCGACCAACAAATTCTCCTCCGCCTTCATCGAAAACGTGGACCAGCGCGACGGGGGCCGGGCCTACGCGGTGGGCCGGCAGGTGCTTGAAAACGTCACCCTGGAGGAGGTGTACCCCCGCGAGGTGATTGTGCTGAACAAGCGAACCACCCCGGCGAAAAAAGAGCGGCTCCGCATGGACGAGGACAAGGACAAGACGGTCCCGGCATCGGCGCCCGCCGCGCCCGGGGGCGTGGAGGTGAACGACGCCGCCACGGAGCGCATCTCGCTGAGCCGCGACGAAATCATCCAGGACATCACGGAGAACTACGCGGAGCTTGTGACGAACGTCCGCCCGGAAATGGCGAAGGACGAGAACGGCAACGTGATCGGCGTGACGGCGCCGAACATCGGGCAGCTTCCGCTGGCGCAGAAGCTCGGCGTTCAGGACAACGACATCCTTCAGACGGTGAACAACGAGCAGATAGACAGCGAAGAAAAAATCATGGAGCTTGTGCAGAAATACCAGAACGCCAGTTCCTTCCGCATCGGCATCATGCGCGGCGGGAAACCGAAGGTGATCACCTACCGGTTGGACTAGGAGCGCGGCGTTCTGCATTCCCTCCCAGAGCCGGGCGGGCGGAAGAGGCATGATGAACCAAAGCAAACGACGAATCAACGGGTTGAACCTCTGGGCGCTGCTGCTTGCGGGGGCGTTTTTGCTTTCCGCAGCGGGGGCCATGGCGCAGGACGACACCGAGGTGGTTGTGGAGGAGGCGGCCCCCGTGCCTGAAATGGCCGCCCCCGAAACGGCGCAGCCCCCGGTTCCCCAGGAGCCCGCCGCGGTGGAGGCCCCCGATCCGGGGATGGCCCCCCCGCCGCCGCCCCCGGCGCCCGTGCGCAACATGCCCGCCGCGCCGCCGCGCGCGGGCACGCCGGGCCCGCGCTCCTCAAGGCCGATGCCCATGGTGCCGTCGCGGGGCAACCTGCCGTCGCGCCGCGCCCAGGCGGGCGCGCCCGCGCCGTCCCTGCCGCCGCAGGCCCCGGACGAGCCGGTGGTGCCCAATGACGAGAAAACCGGCGAGAAGGCGGAGGAGCCCGTTTCCTTCGACTTCCACGACGCGCCGCTTTACGACGTGGTGGAGTCCATCTCGCGGCTGACGGGCCGCAACTTTGACGTGGATCCGACCATCGCGCAGTCCACGGTGACCCTCATCACCCACGACCGGATTCCCCCGGAGATGGCCTACGAGGTGCTGGAGTCGGTGCTGACCTCGCGCGGTTTCTCCATGGTGGAGAGCCTTGACGGCCACCTGATCAAGATTCTGCCGACGCCCGAAGTGGGCACGTCGGGCAAGGTGCCGCTGATAACGGGCGACGCCAGGCCGCCGGAGGGTTTCGACGGGTTTTCCACGCACATCCTGACGCTGAAAAACGCGGACGGCGCCGAGATGCTGCCCGCCCTGCAGACGCTGGGCACGAAGAACGGCAAGATTGACGTCTACGCGCCGACAAACACGCTGATCATCACGGACACGGCGGACGGCATCAAGCGCATGTTCGCCTTCCTTGACCAGGCGGACATCCCCGGCCTGGACACGTCCATGGAAATCTTCACGCTTGAGTACACCCGCGCCGAGATGCTGATGAACCAGATCAACCAGGTGCTGCTGGAGGACGGCGCGCAGGGCGGCGCGCCCATGCGCCCGGGGCAGCCGATTGCGCCGACGCCGGTGCGGCCCTCGACGCGCCCGACCACGCGCACGCCGTCCGCGCCGGGCTCCCAGGTGATTGGCGCGCGGCTTGAGACGCTCCGCATGGTGCCGGACGAGCGCCTGAACTCCCTGATCGTCGTGGCGACGGAGGGCATGATGGTGAAGGTGCGCGATCTGGTGAAGCGCCTGGACACGCCCACGCCGTACGAGGCGAACAACATGCACATCTACCAGCTGCTCAACGCGGACGCGGAGATGGTGGAGCAGGCGCTCCAGCCGCTGGTGGGCACCGCGCCGCGCAAGCAGAGCACGGGCGGCGGCGCGGGCGGCGGGGCCCCGGGCGGCGCGCCCATGCCCTCCGGGGGCGGCGGCGGCGCGGCGCCGGAGGTGCAGCCCTTCGAGCAGAAGGTGCAGATCACCCGGTACGACCAGACCAACTCGCTGCTGATTGTGGCGGCGCCCCAGGACTACAAGCTGCTGGAGGCCTTCATCGCGCGCCTGGACGTGCCGCAGCGGCAGGTCAGCATCGACGCGGTGGTGATGGACGTGACCATCAGCAACGAATTCGGCCTGACGGTGGACTCCGCGTCGGTGACGGGGCGGGACGGCTTCGGCCTCACCAACACGAGCAACCTTTCCGAGCTGGCGAAGGCGGCCCAGGCGGCCCAGGAAATCGTGGGCGGCCGCCGCGCGGCGCTGGCCACGGCGCTGCTGGGGCTGGGCAACGAGGGCGGCCTGACCACGGGCGTCTTCGACGACATCACCATCAGCGTGGACGGCAAGCCGGTGAAGGTGCCCTTCGTGCCGCTGCTGCTCCAGGCCATTGAAAAGCTCTCGGACGTGGAGGTGCTCTCCCAGCCCAGCCTGACCACCCTCGACAACGAGGAGGCGAGCATCGTGGTGGGCCAGGAGGTGCCCTTCATCACCAGCACGAGCAGCTCGCGCACGGGCACCGGCCAGGTGGACACGAACAACTACTACGGCGGCTACACCCGCGTGGAGCGCCAGGAGGTCGGCGTGAAGCTCAAGGTGACGCCGCAGATCTCCGAGGGCGACAACGTGCTGATCCAGACGGAGGTGGAGATATCCGACACGGACGCGAAGCAGATCGGCACGGTGGACATCGTCGGCCCGACGACGAACAAGTCGGTGGTGACCAACAAGGCGCTGGTGAAGGACGGGTCCACGGCGGTGATCGCCGGCCTGATCCGCGACAACGCCTTCCGCAGCACCACGCAGCCGCCGGTGCTGGGCGACATTCCGCTGGTGGGGTGGATGTTCGGGTCCAAGTCCACCAAGCGGGAAAAGCGCAACATGGTGGTGCTGCTGACGCCGCACATCATCAAGGAGGGCATGGACCTCGACCGGCTGACGACAAAGAAGGTCAACGATTATTACGATTCAAACGTTGAAGAACTGTTCAAGACCGGGTTCTTCAAGAAGATCAAGAAGAAATACGACATGCAGACCAACTACAGGCCGTCGCTCAAGCACACCGAGTCGCTCACGGGCCGGCGCACGGACAACAACTTCCGCCGCGGCGACGTGGACAGGTGACGCATGGACTCGCCGCAACCCTCCAGACTGGCCGAGATCCTGGTGCGCCGCGGCGCGGTGCACCGGGAGCAGGTGGACGAGGCGCTGGAACTGCAGAAGATCCGGCCCAAGCGGCTCGGCGAGCTGCTGCTGGACCTGGGCTACATCGAGGAGGACGCGCTGCTGGGCGCGCTCGGCGAGCAGTTCGGCATGGCCGTGGAGCCCGCGCTGCGCGACCAGGTGGACTCGTCGCTCACGACGAAGGTGCCCATCAGCTTCATCCGCGAGTACCACATGGTGCCCTACCGCCAGAACGGCGGCGGCTACCTGGTGGCGGTGAACGATCCCATCAACCTGCTTCCCCTCGACGATCTCCGCCAGCTGCTGGAGGCGCCGGTGACGCCGGTGCTCTGCCGCCGGGACGACATCCAGCACATCATTGACCGCTACTTCGAGCAGCAGGGCGAGAACGCGGGCGAGCTGATTGACACCATCACGATGGCCGACGAGGAGGAGGGCAAGGTCCACACCCTGGACCACAGCGAGTCGGACCGCGACCTGCTCGACCTCGCCAACGAGGCGCCCATCATCAAGCTCATCAACCTGGTCATCTCCGGGGCGGTGAGGGAGCGCGCCTCCGACATCCACATGGAACCCTTCGAGCACTCGGTGCGCGTGCGCTACCGCATTGACGGCGTGCTCTACGAGAAATTCACCGTGCCCCGCTCGCAGCAGGCCGCGGTGGTGTCCCGCGTGAAGATCATGGCCAACCTGAACATCGCGGAGCACCGGCTGCCCCAGGACGGGCGCATCAAGATCCGCCTGAGCGGCAAGGAAATCGACATCCGCGTGTCCATCATCCCCATCGCCCACGGCGAGCGCGTGGTGATGCGCATCCTGGAGAAGGGCAACTTTCTGTTCAGCCTGGAGCAGCTCGGCATGGACCGGCGCGACCACGAGGTCATGGACAAGCTGATCCTCAGCTCCCACGGCATCATCCTGGTCACGGGCCCCACGGGGTCCGGCAAGTCCACCACGCTCTACGCCGCGCTGCAGCGGGTGAACTCCCCGGACAAGAACATCATCACCGTCGAGGACCCCATCGAGTACCTCATCGGCGGCATCGGCCAGATACAGGTGCGCCCGAAGATCGGGCTGACCTTCGCGGCGGGCCTGCGCAGCATCCTGCGCCAGGACCCGGACATCATCCTCGTGGGCGAGATCCGCGACCTGGAAACCGCCGAGATGGCGGTGCAGGCGTCGCTGACGGGCCACCTGGTCTTCGCCACGCTGCACACCAACGACAGCGCCGGCGCGGTGACCCGCCTCATGAACATGGGCATCGAGCCCTTCCTGGTCACCTCGTCCACCATCGCCATCCAGGCGCAGCGCCTCGTGCGCCGCATCTGCATGAACTGCCGCGAGACCTACACGCCCGAGCCCGCCAGCCTCAAGGACATCGGCATATCGCCGGACGACCCGCAGGCGGCCCTGATGAGCCGGGGCACCGGCTGCGACAAGTGCGCCGGGCGCGGCTACTACGGGCGCACCGGCATCTTCGAGCTGCTCGTGATGACGCCGCGGCTCCAGGACCTGGTGCTGAAGGGCGGCGACTCGAACGCGCTGAAGCGCGAGGCGCGCCGCCAGGGGATGCGCACGCTGCGCGAGGACGGCGCCCAGAAGGCGCTGCGCGGGGAAACCACCCTCGAGGAAATCCTGCGGGTGACCCGGGACGACATGTTCGAGGAGGTCATGAGCTAACCCGATGCCCGTCTTTGAGTACAAAGCCATCACCAAGGGCTCGAACAAGACCATCCGCGGCGTGATAGACGCGGAGAACGCCGCCCAGGCGCGGCGCAAGCTGCGCGAGCAGGATCTCTACCCGACCCACCTCTCCGAGGACAGCGCCGGCGGCGCGCAGGGCGGCATTCCGGGCGCGGGGCGCGGCGGGCGCGGGCGGGTGTCCACCCGCGACATCGCCCTGATGACCCGGCAGATGGCGGTGCTGCTGCGCGCGGGCATGCCGCTCGTGGAGGCGCTCAACGCGCTCATAGACCAGACGTCGCGGCAGCGCCTGCGCGGCGCCATCTACGAGGTGCGCGACAAGGTCAACAGCGGCAAAAGCCTCGCGGAGGCGCTGGGCGACCATCCCCGGATTTTCTCGCCCCTGTACGTGAACATGGTGCACGCGGGCGAGGTGAGCGGCGCGCTGGAGCAGGTGCTGGGCCGCCTGGCCGACATCCTGGAACGGCAGGCGAAGCTGCGCGCGCAGATCCTGTCCACCCTGGCCTACCCCGCCTTCATGGGGCTCTTCGCCCTCTTCCTCATCGTCTTCCTCATGACGGTGATCGTGCCCCGCATCACCAAGCTCTTCGAGAAGCAGGGGCAGGAGCTGCCCGGCCTCACGAACGCCCTCATCGCCGTGAGCGACTTCATCGGCTCCTACTGGTTCGTCCTGCTGGGCGTGGTGCTCGGGACATTCCTCCTGTGGCGCCTGTGGATTTCCCGCGAGGAGGGGCGCAGGAAGTGGGACCGCATGAAGCTGCGCTTCCCCCTGTACGGCCCGCTCCACATGAAGCTGGTCTGCGGGCGCTTCTCCCGCACGCTGGGCACCATGCTGGAGAGCGGCCTCACCATGCTGCCCGCCCTCGACGTGGTCTACACGGTCATCGGCAACATGCACATACTCGGACAGATGGACGACATCAAGTCCGGCGTGCGGCGGGGCCGCGACCTGGCGCAGCCGCTCAAGGAGACGGGCCTCTTCCCGCCCATGATGATCCACATGATAGAACTGGGCCAGCGCAGCGGCGAGCTGGAAAACATGCTGATACAGGTGGCCGACACCTTTGACGAGGACGTGCGCCTCACCATCGACGCCATTGTGGCGCTGGTCGAACCGGTCATCATCATCGTGATGGGCGTGTTCGTGGGCACCCTGGTCCTGGCCATCCTGCTGCCGATTTTCAAGATGAGCACCAACGTAGGGAGGTAACACCCATGGACAAGCGCACCGAGCGCCGCCGCGCGCGCAGCGCGGGCTTCACCCTGGTCGAACTGATGGTGGTGGTGGCAATCATCGCCATCCTGGCGACAACCGCCGGCATCTACCTTTTCGGCGCGCTGGACGACGCCGACCAGACCAAGGCCATGGCGGAAATCAAGAACATGAAGGCGGCGATCACCGCCTACATGCTCAAAAACAACCGCAAGCTGCCCAACGCCCTGGAGGAGGTGTCCCAGTACATGGATCCGCCGAAGATTCCGCAGGATCCCTGGGGCAACGCCTACCAGTACACCAAGGAGGGATCGCGCAACTTCAAGATCGTGTCCCTCGGCGCGGACGGCGCCCCCGGCGGCGACGGGATCAACAAGGACATTTCAAGCGAGGACTAAACGCGGAGCGCATGCATGCACCGTCCGAACCAAACACGGTTCCGGCGGCTCCGCGGACGGTCCGGCGCCGCGGGGCCCGGTCCGGAAAACCGCACCGCGCGGGAGGCGGGCTTCTCGCTTCTTGAGTTGTGCGTGGTGCTGGTGATCGTGGGCGTGATCGCCGCCATCGCCGCGCCCCAGCTGCTCCCGCTGATCGCCTTCTCCGAACTCGACGGCGAGGCGCGCCGCCTCGCCAACTTCGGCACGGCGGTCGTGGCCGAGGCGGCCCTGTTCAAGGAGCCCGTGCTGGTGCGCTTCGACCTGAAAACCCAGGAGTACTGGGCGGTCCACCTGGTCTACCCCGAGCCCGAGGCCGAGGGGGAGGGCGGCGGCCCGATGGACGACCAGATGGGCATGCTCCGGGACTTCCAGAAGTCCAGCGGCATGTCCTCCTCCGACATGTCCAACCTGCTCGCCGCCAAGGGCCCCGCGGGCAACATGAACGCCGCGGCCATGCAGGGCCTCCCCGAGGGCTTTGACGCGGAGGCCGCCGACAGCCAGATGAACGACAAGTTCGGCCGCTTCGCCCGCGCCACGCTGGAGTCCCGCGCAAGGAACGTGAAGCACGAGGAGGGCTTCCTGGACGAAATCGGGCCGCTCTTTGAAAAGGAATTCACCCTGGACGAGGACCAGCCCGTCGAGGAGGAGCTGGGCGGGGTGCTCGGCCGCCGGAAAATCCCCGAGGGCGTCCGCCTTGAGGCGGTGTCCATAGACGGCGGCAAGGGCAGGGGCGTCGTGGAGATTGAGGTCTCCCCCATCGGCCTGCCCAACATGGTCGGCTTCCACTTTGTCAACACGGACGGCGAGTACATGACGGTCTACTGGGACTCCCTCACCGGCAGGGGCGCGGCGCGGTCCGGCAGGACGGACATATGAGCGCCCGCCACCGTCGGCACGGGTTCACCCTCATGGAGGTGCTGGTGGCGCTGGCGCTGCTCAGCACGGCCCTGTTCATCCTCATGAACGGCCACTACTCCGCCATGCGCCTCCACGCGGACAGCGCGACGGAGGCCGAGGAGCGGCAGCTCCTGGAGAGCGCCGTGTCCCGCGCGGAGGTGGCGGTGATGCTGGGCACCCTTGGCGCGCAGGGCGACTTCGGCGCGAACCACCCCGACTACAGCTGGTCCTTCTCCGCCCAGATGGTGGGCCCCGACCAGCTTGTGCCGCTTTACCAGGTGACCGCGTCGCTCAACACGCCCGAGGGCGAGAAGAGCATGGACTTCTTCTATTTTTACACCGGCGCGTCGGAGGCCACCGGCGGCGGCGAACTGACGGGGGAAAGCTCCATCAAGCGCGGCGCGGCCTCCTCCGGCCTCGGCTCGCGCGACGGCATGCGCCAGATGGGCTCCGGTTCGGGGGGCGGAAACAGCGTCCGCGGCCGGGGAAACAGCGGCTCGTCCAGGAACGGCGCCGCCTCGGGGAACTCCCAGCCGCGCTCCTCCTCCCGCTCCTCCTCCCGCTCGTCGCGGGGCACCCTCTTCAAGTCGGGGGGCGCGCCATGAGCCGGAACGCCGCGCGGGGATTCACCCTTCTTGAGCTGCTCGTGGCCGTCACGGTGCTGACCGTGATTGTGGGGATTGTGGGCGCCACCTTCACCTCCGTGACGGACAGCATGGCGATTGCGCGGGACAGCGCCGACCGCCTGCTTTTCCGGCAGACGCTGCGTGAAAACCTGTCCCAGAACCTGGGCGCGTTTTACTGCGATTCGGCGTGCCTGCGCGCGGAGTACGCGCTGGCGGGCGGGAACGAGGACGGCAACCTCGGCCCGGCGGACACCCTGCGCTTCTGCACGTCCCTGCCCATGCCGGGGGCGCTTTCCCTGCCGGGGGTAAGCAAGTCGGTGGAGTACTCGCTCATCCCGGAAAACGAGATAGACACCGACACGACCAGCTATCCCGGCGGCGACCCCGACCGGCCCGGCATGGCGCTGCTCATGGTGGAGCGGCCCGTGGCGGCCGACGAGGGGCTGGAGGGGGCCATCAGCGGCGCGGACAGCATCCCCGCGGTGCAGCGGGCCGTGCCCGCGGCCTCCCTTGACGTGCTGTACCTGGACGGCGACACCCAGGAATGGGTGGAGGAATGGGACTCCCTGTCGGAGCGGCGGCTGCCCTGGGCCGTTTGGGTGCGGGTGAATTTCCCCAGGAACGCCGACGATCCGCCGGCTGACCCCGACTCGCCGGACCTGGAGGTGATGGCGCCCCTCATGATGGGCGCGGGCACCGAGGGCCCCTTCATTGACTTCAACCGCGCGCGGCCCGGCGCCGACGAAATGATGGAGGAGGGCAATGCGGCCCCGCAGGCAACGGAATAACCCCCCGGCGCGCGGCGGCCGCGAGGGCGTCGCGTTGATGCTGGCGCTGGTCTTCATCGCGCTGCTGTCCGTGCTGGTGTTCGGGTTCATGTACGAGATGGAGGTTTCCGCCTCCCTCGCGGCGAACCACGGCGCGGACTTCCAGGCCATGCTCGCCGCGAAGTCGGCGGTGGCCAACGGCATTTCCCTGCTCGCGGACGACCTGCTGGCGGCGGAGATGGACGGCGAGCCGCCCTACGACAGCATGCTCGACGCCTCCCAGTGGGCGGTGGGGCTGCCCTTCGAGCCGCTCAACGAGGCGATGATGCGCACCTCCATCAGCGACGAGTACGGCAAGATCAACCTGAACGCGCTGGTGCGGCTCCAGAACGGGCAGCCGGTGCGCAACGAGGAGCTGATCAACGCGCTGCGCGACTTTTTCAGCCTCCGCAGCGACTCGGACCGCGATCCCGTGGACGCGATCATTGACTGGGTGGACTACGAGGACATGGACTCGGAGGAGCCGGAGGGCGCGGAAAACGACTATTACCTGGGCCTGGAAAACCCCTACGCCTGCAAGAACGGGCCCATGGACTCCATCGAGGAGCTGCTGCTCATCAAGGGCATCACGCCGGAGCTTTACTTCGGCAACCCCGAGGAGGAGCAGCTTCCGTTGTCGGAGTACCTCACGGTCAACGGCGACCCCCAGGGCCGGGTCAACGTGAACACCGCGCCCGAGGCGGTGATTGCCTGCATCATCGGCGGCTTCACCGGCAACCAGGACTCGGCGCTGGCCCAGCAGATTTACGACGAGGCGCGGCTTCAGCCCTACGAGGACCTGAGCCGCCTTTCCGGGTTCATCTCCCCGTCCCTGCCCGGCCAGACCGGAAGCGGCCGGCCCGGGGCCGCCACCGGCGGCGCGGGCGCGGCGGGCACGGCCCGGAACGCGCAGAAGCAGCTTTCGGGTGGAATTCTGAACCCCGGAAACAAGCCCGCAACGCCCGCGCCGGGAACGCCGGCCGGCCCGCCCGCCAGGGGCAAAAGGCCGCGCCTGGGGCCGAACGGGCAGCCCCTGAACGCGCGGCAGGAGGAGGAGCTGCGCCGCCAGGAGACGATGCAGGGCATGTTCCGGGTGAACAGCAACGTGTTCCGAATTTACGGGGACGGCATGGTGGACCAGGTGCTGGTGCGCATCGAGGCCTATGTGTGGCGCGCGCCCCTGGACTTGAACGAACTGGAGACGATGGCGTCGAACCTGGGCGGCTCCCTCAGCCAGGAGGAGGGGGTGGTCCCCCGGGAGCCGTTCCGCATCATAGACTGGAAGGTGATACGCTGATTCGGCTATGTTGGGCGTCCGCGGACGGGCGGGCGCGGCGCATGCCCGGCGCGGCGGCGGCGGAAAGAACCGCCAAAGGAGTGTGAGCGATGGCATTTGGCGCAAAAGTGGCGGCAATCGAATTTGCCGGCGACGAGGTGCGGGTGGTGGCGGCCAAGACAGGCCGCCGCCGGCCCGGGCTGATCGAGGCGCACGCCGCGACGGCCGTGTACGAGTCGCCGGACCAGCGCGGGGCCGCGCTGGCGGGCGCGCTGGAGGCGGCGCTGGAGAAGCTGCGGTGCCGCCCCACGGCGTACGTGCTGTGCGTGGACGGCGCGCGCGCCACGGTGCGCTCGCTGACCGTGCCCTTCCGGGGCCGGGGCCGCGTGGCCAAGGCGGTGCCGGTGGAGCTGGAGTCCCATCTTCCCTTCCCGATAGACGAGCTGCTGCTTGACTACTGCGCGGTCGCCGAGATCGGCGGGGAGACCGAGGTGCTCACGGTGGGCATGCGCCGCAAGCACGTGGAGGAGCAGCTGGAGCTGCTCGCCGGGGCGGGCATCACCCCGGAGGCGGTGAACGTGGACACGGCGGGGCTCACCGCGCTCTGGCGCGCGGGCCGCAAGCCGTCCAGGGGGCTGGAGGCGGTGCTGCACGTCCGGACGGACGGTTCGGCCCTCGCCGTCACCCACCAGCGGACCATGGCCTTCTTCCGCCACATCCCGCTCGGCCTGGACGTGCTGCGGAACGAACCGGAGCGCTTCGGCCGGGAGGTGCAGAACACGCTCAGGGCCTTCATGGCCCAGTGGCGCGGCGAGGGCGAGCTCGGGCGCATCGCCGTCACCGGCGTGGCGGCGAACGAGGACCTTTCCGCGTTCAGCCGCGCGGCGGGCGTGGCCGCCGATCCGGAATTCCTGCTGGCCGCCTCCAGGGGCGGCGCGGCGGTGGCGCGGCGCGACGGCGACGGGGCGCTCGGCAACCGCTGGGAGGCCGCGCTGGGCGTGGCCATGGGCGCGTCGGGGGCGGACTTCTCCTTCGACCTGCTCGCCGCGGAGCGCAAATGGGAGGACGCGGCCGGCGGCCTGGTGCCGCACCTGCTGTTCTCGGCATGCCTGGGCCTGCTGCTGGTGCTGGGCTGGGGCTTCATGTACCATCAGGCGGCGGCGCGCAACAACGGGATTGCGGCGGAACTGGGCGCGCAAACCGGGCAGCTCAAGACGGAGATTGAGGCGATGGCCCTGGAGGGCCTGGGCGAGGACATGGACGTCACCGCCTTCGGCGACCCGACGCTGCTGGACGTGCTGAAGGACATCAGCGCGCGCATGCCCGAGTCGCTGGTGACCGTGCTGGAAATCAAGGTGGCCCCCTCCGGCGCGCGCGGCCCGTGGATCACCATCACCGGCGAAACCGCCAGCGCGGCGCAGTTCAACACCGTTTTCGAGGAGCTGAAAAAGTCCGCGCTGTTCAAGGTGGCCGACGACACCAGCATCCGGCTGCAGGGCGAGAAAACCACATTCCGGGTGCGCGCGTTCCGGCCCGACCAGGAGATTTCAGATGAAGCGGCGTCTTGACAAAAAAGGGCAGATCGGCCTTTCAATCGGCATCCTCGCGATCACCGTGGTCGTCATGGCCGCGCTGTACATCCCGGCGGGCCCGCGCAAGGCCTGGCTCGCCTCGGAGTCGGCCGTGGAGGACGCGAAGGCGGATCTCCAGATGCAGCAGCTCGCAAAAATGGACCAGGCGGAGCGGCTGGGCAAGCAGAAACTGCTCATGGAGCGGCTGGACAAGCGCGCGAAGGACTTCTCCCTCTTCACGTTCATGGACAACCTGCTCAACACCAGCGGCCTGCGCAACCGCGCCCAGCTTGAGCAGTTCAAGCCGCGCAGCGGCTCCGCGCGCCAGCCCATGGTGCAGCTGCGCCTCCAGGGCGTGGCCTTCAAGGAGCTGGTGGGCCTGCTGCACAGCGTCTATTCAGGCGGCAACCTCGTGGCGGTGTACAAGATGGACACGCTCCGCGCCGCCGCCACAGAAAAGGGCCTGGACTGCGACATCACCCTGATGACCATCACGCAGTGAAACGAAACGTTGCGTATGCCATAGTTGGTTTCATAACAAATGAGGTGAGTGCATGGACGTCCTTTCGGCGGCAATTGAAGTGCTTAAAAGAGCCGAAAAACCTTTGCATGCAAAGGAAATCACAGAATTGATGATTGCCGGGGGGCTTTGGACAACGAAAGGCAAGACCCCGGACGCAACGGTTGGCGCGCGGATCTACTGCGACATTAGAGATAATGGAAACAAATCACCCTTTGTAAAAGTGGGACCGCAAACTTTTGACCTTCGGAATAGGGACGGCAAACAGCAAGACAATGAAAGTGCCGTCACAAAAAAAGCAACGCCAGCAAAAAAAACTTCCTGCGAAAAGAGCCTCTCATTCACCGACTGTGCCCAGAAGGTGCTTCTGGCACATGGCTCCAAAAAACCCATGCATTACAAGGATGTCACCAAAATAGCCATTGACAAGGGCTGGCTGGTCACAGGAGGCAAGACCCCAGAGGCTTCAATGTATGCCCAGATTATCACCGAGATAAAGCGGTACCAAAAACGCGGACAGCGTCCCCGCTTTGTTCAACATGGCCGCGGTTATGTCGGTCTGAGCCAATGGATGGGACAGGGTTTGGCTTTTCAAATAGAACAGCACAACCTTCATGTCCGCAAATCCCTGCATGAGCGCCTGCTGGCGATGAAACCCGTGGAATTTGAGGAGCTTATTTCACAGTTGCTGCCTGAAATGGGCTTTGAGATGGTCGAGGTCACAAAACTCAGCGGGGATGGCGGCATTGATGTCCGCGGAACCCTTGTTGTGGGTGATGTGATTCGCATCAAAATGGCGGTTCAAGTCAAGAAATGGAAACAAAAGAACAACATACAGGCTCCTGTCGTACAACAGGTTCGTGGCAGTTTGGGCGCCCATGAGCAGGGGTTGATTATAACCACCAGTGATTTTAGTTCCGGGGCCGTGAAGGAAGCCGCCCAGGCGGACAAAACACCCATTGCGCTTATGAATGGCGAACAGCTTGTAATGCTGCTCATGGAACACGGGATTGGTGTGTTGCGGTCTACTCCGGATTTGTTTGAAATAGACGAAGAGTTTGGAAAAAAAGTTCTTTAGATTTCAGGGGTTCCGTTCCAGCAGCGCCGTGATCGGGGGCGGTACGGGGATTCCCGCCGCCCTGAGCCGTTCCGCCTCCCGACGGGCGGGGGCGGCATCCCCCGGCCCGGTCAGCAACGCGAAGAGCGCGCCGTAGGTCTCCCCCATTTTCGGATCCGCCGCCTCCGCGCGGTGCCACGCCGCCGCCGCCCCGGCCTTGTCCCCCGCGTCAAGGAGGAGAATGGCGAGGTTTGCCAGCATCCCCCCGTGGGGCGGGCCGCCCCGGGCCTCATACCGCGCCAAGGCATCCCGCGCCGCGTCCAAATTACCTGTCAGGGTCTGGGCGTACATCAGGGAAACATAGGTGTCGAGCAGTCCGGGATCGGCCTGGGCCGCAGCCTCCAGCGCCTCCGCCGCACCGGCGGCGTCCCCCCGGCCCAGCAGCAGCTTTCCGGCAAGAAACTGCTCCACCGCCGCCAGCCGTTCCCGCACCGGCCCCTCCCCGCCCACCGCCGCGATGAGCCGCCGGAAGGCCTCCGCGTATTCCGGGTCCAGCCTGCCCGCCTCCCCCAGCGCCCTTGCGGCGTCCGGCCCGCCCAGCCGGGCCTCCTCAAGACCCAGTTCCGCCCATGCCACAGCAAGGGACGGGTCCTGTTCCACGGCGCGCGCAAAGGAATCCCGTGCAAATGCGGGGCGCCCGTTTTCACGGTGGCCGTAGCCGTCCCACAGGGCCCGTGTCGCCGCGATGGCGGGCTGGACGGGCCGCTTGTCCCGGATGGCCGCCGCAAGGCTCCGGTAGACCTTTTCCGCAAAGGAACTGCGCGCGGTCACCAGCGCCAGCGCCTCCGCCGCACTGTCACTATCGCCCACCCCAGCGAGTTCCGCCGCCAAATCACCAAAGCCCTGGGCGGTGAAGTGGTCCAAATCCCGCCCCTCTGCCGTGTCCGCCGCAAGGGGGTCCAATGCGGACGGCAGCGCGCCGGAGCGCAGGAAGTACACCCACAGCGTCTGCACGGCGGGCAGCATGCGCTTGTCAAAGTCCAGGCCCGCCGCTTTCAGCGCGGTCTCCAGTTCCTCCGGGGGACTGTCGTCAAAATAGCCGCCCTCGGCCACCAGGGCAACTCCGGCGGGATTTTTCCCCTGCCGCGCCAGCAGGAAGGACGCCTGCCGCGCAAGGACGCCCGGACGCTCGCCCGCCGCGGTCACGCGCGGTTCCCCGGAAAAATCCATCGCCTCGTTGAGACGGTAGACATCGCGCCACACCGACTCCTCAACCAGCACGGGTGCGTTGCCGGACCGTTCATGGATGAGCCGCGCCGCGCCGCGCCAGTCGGTGTGCTGGGGCCCCGGCAGGGTGAAGCACCACTGCGCGCCGGTGAGCCCGCAAAGAAGAACCACTGACAGGACACGCTGCCAGCGGCACGGCAAGCCCGCCGCGGCATGGCCCGCGAGCAGGTACAGCGCCAGCGAGGCGTGCACCGTGTAGCGGGGGAAGATGCAGGGCCGCCACAGCAGGGACGCGGCGTACAGCATCACCGGCGGCACCACCAGCCAGAAGAGGCACAGCAGCAACGGAATGCGCCGCCCGCGCACCGCCCGGACACCCCCCACCACCGCCGCAACCGCCAGAAGACCGGCCAGCGCCATGTCCGGCAGCCAGCGCGCACCGCCGAGGGCCGCACCGAAGTCCGACAGGCGCAACTGGTAGGTGAAGGAGACCACGTCGTCGAAGAGCACATCGGCCAGGAAGCCGCCCGGGCCCGGCAGGGCCATCCACTGGCCTGTGGACGTGTTCGGCCAGAAGCGCACCGTGGACAGGTAGGCGAGCACAGGCAGGAAGGCCGCCGTTGTCGCCACGCCCCACAACAGGGTGCGGCGCAACGGCCAGGGACGGGCCGCCAGCAAAAACAACCCCTGCGCGGCGGGCACCAGCCCCGCAAAGGGGTGGGTCCATGACAAGAGCAGCGACAAAAGCACCGCCGCCGCCCAGCGCCCCGCCGAGGGGCGGCGGATCAGCTCCAGCAGCATCCAGCAGGACAACAGCGCCAGCAGGGTGAGCACGCCGTACATGCGGATGCTCCTGCCGTGGAAGATGTGCACCGGCGAAAGGGCCATGCACAGCGCCGCCGCGAAGCCCGCCGTCCGGCCAAACCAGCGGCTTCCAAAAAGAAACAGCACCGCCACAGCGCCCGAGCCAATCAGCGCGGAAAGCAGCCGGAGCCCGTTGACCGAGGCGCTGACATGGTGCCACCAGAGATGCTCGAAGAGGTAGTAAAAAGGAAGCGTCGCCGGATCAAGGCTGCGGTTGAGGGAAAGGAAATCAAGCAGCCCCGGCGTGTTGAGGTGCATCACGCTGGTGTACTCGTCCCACCACACCGACTCCATGCTCCAGCCCATGCAGCGCGGCGTCACCGCCGCCAGCGCAAGGAGCAGGGCCGCGCCATAGTCCGCCGGGGTCAGACGGCGCGGCGCGGCGGCGGGGATGCCGGACTGTGGGGACGGATGCGTCATGGCACCAGTGTAGTCTGTCACCGCCCCGGCGGCGCAAACTATGCGCCCGAGGCCGGGTTTCCCTCCCAGGCCTTTTCCCTATATACTTTGGGCTTCAACCCATTGGAGGATTACGCCGTGTCCGCTTCCCTGACCCTGTTGCTGCTGCTTGGCGTCGCCGATGTCCCCGCATTCCATTCGGCCAAGCCCGTCTGGCTGGAGGGGCGAGAAACAGAGATGAACCTTTTTGCGGGATTCCGTGCGGTGGTTGAAAAGCCGGAAGGCGCCGCCACGCTCCGGCTCACCGCATCCACGGTGTACCGCTGCTTTGTGAACGGCGAGGTGCTGGGCTACGGTCCGGCACGGGCGGGCCATGGCTTTTACCGGGTGGACGAGTGGGACATGACGCCGCTGCTGAAACCCGGCAAAAACGTGGTGGCCGTGGAGGTGGCGGGCTACAACGTGAACTCCTACTACCTGCTCGACCAGCCGGCCTTCCTCCAGGCCGAGGTGGTTTCCGGCGGCGCGGTGCTCGCGTCCACCCTGGGCGCGGGCGCGCCCTTTGAGGGGCGGCAGCTTGCGGAGCGGGTGCAGAAGACGGAGCGCTACAGCTTCCAGCGGCCCTTTGTGGAAATGTACCGCCTCGCCCCCGGCTGGGACGGGTGGCGCGCGCGGGCGGACGCGCCCTTTGAGAAGGCGGCACTGGCCGAAACCGCGCCGAAGGCGCTGCTCGCGCGGGGCGTGCCCTATCCCGAGTTTGCGCTGGTGCCCGCGAAAAACCTGACGGCGGCGGGAACCATGAAGCCGGTGGAGGTGAAAAAACTTTGGCAATTCGGCGGCCGCCAGCCGCCCTCGGCGGAGTTCAAGCGCTATGGCGATGATGAGATGGAGGTGGTGCCGTCGGCGGATCTCCAGCGCCTCAAGACGGACCGGCTGGCACCCGCGCCGGAAAACACGGCCCCCTCGGAAACGGCATTGAACCCGAAGGAATTCGCCATCTTCGACTTCGGCGTGAGCCGCACGGGTTTTGTGCGGTTCAAGGCGGTCTGCGGACAGCCGGTGCGCGTTTACGCGGCCTTTGACGAGATGCTCACCGAAGGCGACGTGAACTGGCGGCGGCTCGGCTGCGTGAACACGGTCACCTGGGATCTCGCGCCGGGCGAATACCTGCTGGAGGCCTTCGAGCCGAACACGATGCGCCATGTGAAAATCATCGCGGACGGGGGGGCGTGCACCGTGTCCAACGTGGCCCTGCGGCCCTATGAGAACCCGGACACCAAACGCGCCTCCTTTGAGTGCGCCGACCCTCGCATCAACCAGTTGTTTGAGGCGGCGCGCAACACCTACGCCCAGAACGCGCTGGACGTGTTCATGGACTGCCCGCACCGGGAGCGGGCGGGCTGGCTTTGCGACTCCTTCTTCACGGCGCGCACGGCCTTCCGCCTTTCCGGCAACACGGGGGTGGAGCGCAACTTCTTCGAAAACTACCTGCTGCCGCCGTCCTTCGCGCACCTTCCGGAGGGCATGCTGCCCATGTGCTACCCCTCGGACCACTACAACGGCATCTACATCCCCAACTGGGCCATGTGGTTTGTGGTGCAGCTCGGCGAATACGCGGAGCGGGGCGGCGATCCCGCGCAGGTGGCGGCGCTCAGGTCCAAGGTGCTGGCGCTGCTCGACTTCTTCAAAAAATATGAGAATGAGTCCGGCCTGCTGGAGAAGCTGGAAAGCTGGGTCTTCGTGGAATGGTCCAAGGCCAACGACTTTGTGCAGGACGTGAACTACCCGTCGAACATGCTGTACGCGGGCGCGCTGGACGCGGCGGGCGCGCTCTACAGCCTCCCCGAACTCAGGGAGAAGGCGGCGACGCTCCGCGCGGAAATACGGAAGCAGTCCCTCAAGGGGCGGTTCTTCTCCGACAACGCCCTGCGCCGCGACGGCAAACTTGAGGTGACGGACAACACCACCGAGGTGTGCCAGTATTTCGCCTTTTACTTCGGCGTGGCCGACAGGGAGCGCGACGGGGAACTGTGGCGCGTGCTCACGGACGAATTCGGTCCGGACCGCGTGAAAAAGGGCCTGTGGGAAAAGGTGTTCCCCGCCAACTCCTTCATCGGCAACATGCTCCGCATGGAGCTGCTCTCCCGCGACGGGCGCGCGGCGCAGATCATGGAGGAGTCGGTGGGCTACCTGAAATACATGGCCGACCGCACCGGAACGCTCTGGGAAAACGCGCAGGACAACGCCAGCCTGAACCACGGCTTCGCGTCCCACGCGGCGGTCACCTTCTACCGCGACCTGCTCGGCCTGCAAAAGGTTGACCCCGCACGCAAAGAGGTGGAGATTCGCTTCGCCGACGTGCCGCTCGCATGGTGCAAGGGCGTCGAACCCGTGGAAAACGGGGCGATCAGCCTGTCATGGAACCGGGACGGCGCGCGCATAAACTACACATTGTCGCTGCCCGAAGGCTGGACCGCCCGGGTGCAGGCCGCGCCGGGGCTGGAACCCGCCGCAAAATAGTCCATGAAAGGGCGTTTCATGAAATTAAGAGATCTGCCGGGGCATGCCGCCAGCGCCGTCCTGCTGTTGTTGCTGTTTTCCCCGTCCGTCCTGGGCGCGGAGCCGGGCCCGGTGGACATCGGGCCCGCCGCCGAACCGGGGTTCCACAGTTTCTTCGGCAAGGTGGCGCTGGGCGCGCGTGAATTTGACGGCGTGCCCTTTGAACTGAAGGACGCCATGATCAGGGTGCGTGCGGGCAAGCCGCAGCGCCTTGAATTCCCGCCGGTGACCGCGGAGGGCGTGCATTTTCTGCACTTCACGGAGAACGCCGGGAACGAGATCGGCGCGTACACGCTGGTGTACGCGGACGGCACACGGCAGGAACTGCCGCTGAAAAACGGGATCAACATCCAGGACTGGTGGAAGCCGGGTATCATGCCCTTCGCCGCCCTCGCCCATTCGGACGGGTTCATGACCGCCGATCACGGGGAGCAGAAGATTGGGTTCTGGCGCTTTTCGGCGCGCAACCCGCACCCGGACAAGCCCGTTGCGGGCCTGGAATTTTCCAACACGGACCCGTCGGTCACGGTCAACCTGATCGCGGTGACGCTGACCGCCGCCTGCGGCGGCATGATTGGCGGGACGCCCGCCTGGACGACGGGCATGGACGGGGAGGAATTCTTCCTGGCCGTGCTGAACCAGGAGGGAAACGGCGGCGGCAGGCAGCACATGTGCGCCCAGCTTGCCTGGGTGGGCACGGCGAAAAGCGTCCCCACCCTCGCGAAGTTCCTGAACGACGAATCCATGTCCCACGCCGCGCGGCTGGCGCTGGCGGCGATGCCCTGGCCGGAGGCGCACGAGGCGCTGCGCGCCGCGCTGCCCGGATCGTCGGGGGCGGTCAAGGCGGGGCTCATTGAAAGCATCGGCATGCTGCGCGCGCCGGGGGACGCGAAACTGATCGCGCCCGCGCTGAACGACGCGGACCCGGTCGTGGTGATGTCGGCGGCGCTGGCGCTGGGCAGAATTGGGGACCGCGCCTGCGTGCCGCCCCTGAAGGCCTTCGCCAAGACGGCCACGGGCCGCACGCAGGCGGTGGCGCTGGACGCGCTGCTGCGCTGCGCGGAGGTCATGGGCCAAAAGCACCGGCGGGCCGCGCACACGCTTTACCGGGAAATTTACGCGGGATGGCCGGAGGGGCTTCCGGGCACAGCGGCCTACGGCGGCATGATCCGCACCGGCGGCGGAAAGGCAAAGTCCCTCATTTCCGCCGCGCTGCTGGGCGGCGATCCGGCGCTCTGGGAGGCGGCGCTGCCCGCAGTGCGCGAAACCGAAGGCGGGGGCGTCACAAAGGAATGCGCAAAGATTCTCGGCCGGGTTTCCGGGGCGGTCCTTCCCGGACTCATTGAAGCCCTGGCGCAGCGCGGCGACAAGGCCGCCGCGCCCGCGCTGGCGGCCCTCGTGGGCGACGCGGACCCGGTGGTGTCGGCGGCGGCGGTCAACGCCCTGGCGCTGGTCGGCGACGGCTCGTCCGTTCCCGTGCTGGTTGCGGCGGCGGCGGGCGGCGGGCCGAAGGGGGACGCCGCAGTGAAGGCGCTGACCCTGATGAACGCGCCGGACGTGTCCGACGCTTTGCTGGCGCGGATCCAGGGCGCCGATGCCGCCGAAACGGCCGTGATCGCGGACGTGATGGGGCGGCGGCGTGATGACGCCGTGACACCGGCCCTCCGCGAACTCGCGCAGCGCGGGGACGGGGGCGTCCGCGCAGCGGCGGCGCAGGCGCTGGGCGAGGTTGGCACGGCGGCGGACGCGGCCCTGCTTTGCGGGGCGGTGGAGCGCGCCGGGGACGAGAAACAACTCCAGACCGCGCAGCGCGCGCTGGTCGCTCTGGGAAAACGCCTCAACACCCCGGCGGAGCTTGCCGACGGCGTTCTTGCCGGGATGAAGAAAGACAATGGGGCGTCGCGCCGCGCCCTGTACGAGGTGTGCGGGGAACTGGGCGGCGGCCAACTGCTGGCGGCGCTTGCCGCCGTCGCGGGCGGTCCCGAAGGGGAGGACAAGTCCGCCGCCGTGGGCGCGCTGGCAAAGTCGGATGATCCGGCGGCGCTGCCGCACCTGACGGCCCTGCTGGACGCCAAGCCAGGCCCGGACCACCGGCTCATGATCTTCCGGGGGGTTGCGCGGCTTGCCTCCGCGAAGGGCATGGACAAGGCGGCGGGCGGGGATGCCCTGATCGGGGCGCTGGCCCTGGCCGGAAGCCCGGAGGAAAAAAGGATTTTGCTGGGGGCGCTGGGCGCATGCCCCACCCCGGACGCGCTGAAGGCGGCGGAAGGCTGCCTGGACACGGAGGGCGCGGAGGCGGAGGCGGCCGTGGCCTGGGGCAGGATCGCCCGGGAACTCGTCGCGGGGCACCGCGCCGAGATTGGCGCGACCGCGCCAAAGGCGCTTGAGGCCGCCCGGAAGGCGGGTCTGCAAAAGGCGGCCATGCAGCCGCTGCTGGACACGGGCAGGGCGCTCGCCGCCGTGGCGGCGCCGGGCGACCGGGTCCGTTTTGAGCACGTGATCATTGACCGGGAGTTCCGCTCGGAGGGCGTGGCGGTGGCCGACTTCAACCGGGACGGGCTGAAGGACATTTTCACGGGCGATCACTGGTATGCCGCGCCCGGCTGGCAGGCCCGCGAGGTGCGCGCGCCCGAGAAATACGATCCCGCGAACGGCTACAGCCGCTGCTTCGCCGCTTTCGCCGAGGACGTGGACCGGGACGGCTGGACGGACGCCATTGTCGTCGGGTTCCCCGGCGCGCCCGCGTACTGGTACCGCAACCCCGGCGGCGGCGACGGGCGCTGGGAGGAGCACCTGCTGGCGACGGAGGCCTGCGGCGAGACGCCCATCTACGGCGACCTGACGGGCGACGGCAAGCCCGTACCGGTGTTCGCCATGAACGGGCGGATCACCTGGTTCCGTCCGGGCCAGGACAAGACGACGCCCTGGCTGGCATACCCGATGTCGCCGATGATCGAGGCCTTCGCCAAGTTCGGGCACGGACTGGGGATGGGCGACGTGGACGGGGACGGCCGCAGCGACGTGCTCTTCACCGGCGGCTGGTGGCCGGGTCCCGGCGACTACACCCGCCCCGACTGGAACTTCCACGGCGTTGACTTCGGGCCGGACTGCGCCAACATGCTGGTGTACGACGTGAACGGCGACGGGCGCAACGATGTGATTACCAGTTCCGCCCACGAGTACGGCGTCTGGTGGTTCGAGCAGGGCGCGGACGGAAAGTTCACGCGCCACGAGATTGACAAGAGCGTCTCCGAGACGCACGCGCTGATCCTCGCCGACATGAACAACGACGGGCTGGAGGATCTGGTCACCGGCAAGCGCTATTTCGCCCACGGCGAGCACGATCCCGGCGCCCTTGAGCCGTCCGTGCTGTGCTGGTACGAGCTGCGGCGTCCGGAACCGGGCGGGGCGGCGTACACCATGCACGTGATTGACAACGATTCCGGGGTGGGCACCCAGTTCGAGGTGTGCGACTTCGACGAGGACGGCCTGCGGGACGTGGTCGTCTCCAACAAGAAGGGCGTTCACGTCTTTCTGCAACGGCGGGAGCATTAACCATGAAACAGGGAACTTTTTCACGCCGCGGCTTTCTCGCCGCCGCGCTGGCGGCGTCCGCCGCGCCCGCAATCATTCCGGCGCGCGCCCTGGGAAATGACGGCGCGGTCGCGCCCAGCGAGCGCATCACGATGGGCTTCATCGGCCTGGGCGGCCAGGGTTCCGGGCACCTCTTCGGCGGATCGTGGACCTATGTGGCCGGGGGCTACCTGGGACGGCGCGAGGTCCAGGTGCTGGGCGTCTGCGACCTGTGGAAGAAAAAGCGCGAAAGCGCGAAGGAGCGGGTCAACAACCACTACGCGCAGCTCGCCGGGACGGGGACATACCAGTCCTGCGAGGCCTACCGCGACTTCCGCGAGCTCATCGCGCGCCCGGACATTGACGCGGTGCTGATGGCGCTGCCCTTCCACTGGCACGCGCCCATGGCGATCATGGCGATGAAGCAGGGCAAGGACGTGTACAGCGAAAAGCCCGTCTGCATCACCATCGAGGAGGGCCGCCTCCTCGCCGACACGATGAAACGGTACGGGCGGGTGTACCAGGCGGGCACGCAGCAGCGCTCCGAGGCCGAGTACGGCGGCAAGTTCCGGCGGGCCGTCGAGCTGGTGCGCAACGGGTACATCGGCCAGTTGAGGGAGATTTACGCGTACAGCCCCGGCGGCGGCTTCAGCGCGAACATGCAGAACGCGGACAACCCCGGCGTCCCCGTGCCGGAGGACTTCGACTGGGATCTTTATGTGGGCCCCGGCCCCTGGCAGCCCTATACGGGCGGCAACGCCAACTGCGGCCTCTTTTCCTACGGCGACCCCAACTGGGGCCCGCACCACTTCGACGTGGTGCAGTGGGCGATGGAAAAGGAGCACCCCGGCCCCGCCGAGGTGGACTACGAGAAGGACCACGCCGTGCTGCGCTATGAAAACGGCGTGGTCGTCCACTGCCGCCCCCATCCCGAAGTGGGCGTGGGCGCCGTCGGCGGCGCGTGCTATGTGGGCACGGGGGGGTATGTGGCGGCGGACCGGGAGAACATCACCGCCTCAACGCCGGAGATCCTCAACACGCAGCTCAAATCCTCGGACGAGCGCCTGTATGAAAGCCCCATCCACGCGGGCAACTTCCTTGAGTGCGTCCGCACGCGGAAGCAGACCATCTGCAACGCCGAAACGGCGTACCGTTCCATGAGCCTCGTGCTGCTCGCGGGCATCGCCTCGCAGTTGAAGCGGAAGATGCGCTGGGACCCCGTGAGGGAGGTGTTCCCCGACGACGGGCAGGCGAACGGACTTCTGTCCTACGCGCGCCGTCCCGGATGGGAGGTCTGAGGCTGGACGCCCCGGACTGATCAGGCGTCGGGCTCAGGGCGGATGGCAAAGGGGGCGGAGGTGGCCGGATCCACGTCGCCGAACATGATGCGCTGCATGGCCTCCATGAACCGGACCAGCACCAGTTCGGCGCCCACGGGGTCGCGCTTGTCCAGCGCCTCCACCAGCAGCTCCGTCACCGTGTCGAGCCGTTCGGGGCCGAAATGGGGCAGGTCCACCGCCTGCCACAACTGGATGTAGGCCTGGATGGCGGTGTTGTGCAGGAGCATGTAGGCGCGGTTGTGCGACGCCTCGGCAATGACCCGGAACATGTCCTCCATGACCCGGCGCAGTTTTTCCGGATGGTCACGGTATTTCCTGCGCTCCACCGCGAGACGGCGTATTTCCGCCATCTGCTCCGGGGTGCGCCGCGCCGCCGCCGCCCGCACCACCAGCCGGGCCATGTTGCCCCGGAACTCCAGCACCTCGCGCAGCGACTGGAGGTTGATGGAACCGTCCTCATGCCGGATGAGGGTGTCCATCAGGCGCACCCCGAGCCCCAGCTCCACGCCCTTCACAAACGTGCCCGCGCCCCGGCGGCTTTCCAGCACGCCCACCGCCTCCAGGCGCTTGAGCGCCTCGCGCACGGCGTTCCGGTAGGTGTTGAATTCCACCGCCAGCTCCCGTTCGGTGGGCAGGCGCGTGTCCTTGGGATACACGCCGTCCACAATGCGCCTCGCCAGCGTTTCAGCGATGCGCTTGGACAGGGTCAGCGGGGAATCATCATTGTGTGTCGCGTCAACGCCCATGTCCCGGCCTCCATAATGTCATGGAAGTATAGAACAAGCACCCCCCCGCAAAAAAACCGGCCCGGAAACCCTGGGGTTTCCGGGCCGGCGGAACTGGCCGGGGATTACGGCTCCAGCGCGTGCACCGCGGACACCGCGAAGTCGGCGCCCGCCCCGTGGCACACGGCGCAGGTCTCGACGCCCGCTCCGGCATCGGTGTTGAGCGAGGCGTGGATGTTCGCCATCAGGCTGTCATGGCAGGACACGCACGCGGCGCGCTCCGGCAGGATGGTGGTGACCGAATCATCCTCGTTGGTGATGACCGTGGGCAGCGCCTCCGGGGCGAGCGGCAGGTCGACGGAATTGGCGCCGTGGCAGATGGAGCACTCCTGGCGCAGGCCGGGGAAGCGCACCTCTTCGGCCCCGTGGAAGGGGGCGGAGAGCTCCTCGCCGGTGTGCCACTTGTGCAGCATGTCCTTGAAGTTGAACTCGCCAAGGTTCGTGTTGTGGCACATCACGCACACGCCCACGCCGAGGCGCTGCTCGCCGTGGAAGCGGATGGTGCCGCCGTGGCACTTGGCGCACTGCGCGTCGTCAACCACCTCGCGGCGCGGCTGGGGCTCGCTGCCGTCAATGGTGAAGAACTGGAGGCTGTTGTCCGAAAGGCCGGCCTCGTGCTCCTCCTCGTCCACGGTGAAGGCGACGCGCCCGGTCATGGCGATGCCGAAGGTGAGGCCCGGGTCAAGGGGCAGCTTGGCGGCGAAGACGTAGGAGTACTCGCCGGTCGGGCTGGTGGCGTTCACAACGGTGCCGGGGGCGGGCCTGCTGCCGCGGATGCCCTCGGACTTGTAGGTCTCGTACTCGGGGGCCGGCCACGCGACAATCACGCCGATGCGCTGGATGTCCGCGATGTCGGTCACCGGCGACCCGTCGCCGTAGGTGGCGCTGTAGTCAACGGTGAGCGTGCCGTCGTCGGGGTTCACGGCCACGTTGGTGAGCTGCAGGTTGAGGCCGGGGTTCTCGGGGCGCTGGACGGGGGTCAGGTGCGCCTCGCGGATCGGGGAGTAGCCCGGAGCCTCGGGGGTGTGGCACGCCGCGCAGAGACGGTCGTCTTCCTGGGCGAACTCGACCGAATGGTTTTCCCAGCCCTCGGGCGTGGCGGCGGGATCGCCGAACCAGGTGCGGTCATGGCAGGAACCGCAGCCGGCGCGGGTGGGCTTGGTCAGGTACACGTCCGCCTGGGCGGCCTTGTCGTCCTGCTTGTGGCAGGCGGTGCAGTTGCGGATGTCCTGCGGGAAGGCGACGGTCGAATAGTCGTGGACCGTGTTGCCGAATCCGATGATCTGGTAGGGATCGCCGGCCTGGACGCTGGGAAGCTGCTCGCCGCGGTGGATCTTGTGGATCATCACGGGCATGTCAACCGTGTTGCCGGTGTTGGCGTCGGTGCTGCCGGGGTTGTGGCAGAGGATGCACAGCTTCACCTCGCGGCGGATTTCACCGTGGAACTCCATCCGGGTGTGGCACTCGTTGCAGGTGGCGGTTTCGACGATGTCGCGGGTCTCGGCGACCGCGCCGCCGTCGGGGCGGAACTCAAGCGCCGCGTTGGCCTTGTACACCTTGCCGTCAAGAGCGGAGGTGCGGCGGAACTGGCCGCCCACCGCGTGGGTGATCATCGGGTTGTAGTTGGCGGGGACCGCGGTGCGGAACTTGTACTTCAGGGTGCCGTCGCCGTTGTCGGAGAGGCCCGCGAGCTGCGCGCCGTCATAGGTGGCCTGAAGCGCCTCGTCGCCGTTGTTGGCGACGCCGTCGGGGTTCTCCATCCGGGTGTTGTAGCTGATGTAGCGGGCGGTGGTGCCCTCGGCCGGCGCGGGATCAAGGTAGGCAAGCATGAAGCGCACCTCGGTCAGCTCGACGAAGGGAATCTGGTCGCCCCGGTCGTTGGTGGCGGTAAAGGTCACCTCGGGCTTCAGGTCGCCGGGCACCGCCACGCCGACCACCTCAATGTTCAGGCCTGCGGGCACAAGCGGCGTGACCGGGCTGACCGTGCCGCCGTCGTCGGCGAGGACGGAGAAGGCGGCCGTGGCGGTGGAACCGCTGGCAACACCGGTCACCGTGACGGTGGTGACGCCCGCCGCAACGGCGGTCAGGTCAACCGAAAGGCCGCTGGCGGCGCTCAGGGCGGCCACCGCGCCGTTGCTGACCGTCCAGGTGAAGTCGGTGTCCGCCGGATCCGTGGAGGCGGCGTTCAGGGGCAGGACGTTGCCCGCCTCAAGCATGGCGGAGATGGGCGTGATCGAAACCACTGCGGGCTCCTCCTCCACCGGAGCCGGGGTCGGAACGGAGATGACCGCGGTGGCGGTGGCGCCGCTCTTCGCGCCGGTGACCGTCACGGTCGCCGTGCCGGGCGCCGCCGCGGTGACATTCACCGCGAGCCCGCTTGCCGCGTCCAGCGCGGCCACGGCCGGGTTGTCGATCGCCCACGCAAAGGGGGCGTCGTTGGCGTCCGTCGAGGAGGCGCCGAGCGCAAGGCTCTGGCCCACCTCAAGCGTGACCGTGGTCACCGTCAAACTCACCTCGGCCTTCTTTGGACAGCCCGGTAAAAAGGCCGCCACAGCAAAGACCATCAGCAGCACCAGCATCCCTCTTGCGTTCATCGCCAAAATCCTCCAGCCTGTTGATTCACACAATGTCTTTCCGCAATCCGCAGATAATTCCGTCCGATTTCAGACACGGACAGCCGTTTTGCAATGGAAATCATACTGGAGAATTGAATTTCACACATCCGTGAAAAGAATGTTTTACACCCCCCCTGCTAGGGGAAAAGTACGGATATGGACAAATTGGCGTGTTGTCAGGAATAGTTCCCGACAGGGATCAGATGCCCAACTGCTGGAGAATTTCCGGATTCGGCTCGTCCCAGGCCAGCACGGTGTGGCAGGCCTCGCAGTCCTGGCCGATGGTTTTGCCCGTTTTGTCCTGGAGGGAGTCATTGTGGCAGCGGAAGCAGCCGGGGAACGCCTCGTGGCCGAGGTTGTTGGGGTGGGCCCCCCAGGTGAGGTTCATCTTCGGGAAGACATTCCGGCTGAAAATGGCCTGTATCTCGCGCACGGCCTGGTCTACCAGTTCGGGGGAACCGGTGAGGAGGTCCGGGTTGTTCTCCTGGTAATAGGCGCGCACATCCGCGCCTATCTTTTCCGTGCCGCCCCCCTTCTCCGCGGCGGCGGTGAGCGCTTCCACGGCCACCTTCTTGATGAAGGGAAGGGACGGATCGATGCGTCCGGCCTCCAGGGAGGCGTCGACCTCCTGGGCGGGCAGTTTGAAAATGTGCGAGGGCCGGTTGTGGCAGTCAATGCAGTCCATCGCCCGCTCCCCGGAATGCCCTTCGCCGCCGCCTTCCGCCGCCTCGTACACGGTCTCGGCTCCGTCCTTGTCCACCACCCGCACCCGGCTGATTTCCTGCCGTTTCGGGTCCTTTGCGGTGTAGAAAATCTGCTTACCCGAGTTGACGTGCCTGGAGTGGATGCCCTGCTCCGCGCCGGTGCCGCCGCCGATGTGCAGCAGGAGCACGTTCTTTGTGGCGGTGTTGGCCTCGTCCTCCTGGTAGTGGGTGATCACCTTGACCCGGTCGCCGGTAAATTTTTCCGGCCAGTGGCACTGCTCGCAGGTGTCGCGCGAGGGGCGCAGGTTTTCCACGGGCGAGGGGATGGGCGTGGGGTAGGTGTGCAGCGCCACGGCAATCACCTGGCCCATGCCGGAAATCTTGGACTTGACGAACCACGGCGCGCCCGGGCCGATGTGGCATTCCACGCAGGCGACCCGCTGGTGCGGGGAGTTCAGGTAGGCGGTGTGCTCCGGCTCCATCACGGTGTGGCACACGGTGCCGCAAAAGGCGACGGAATCCATGAAATGCAGGCCCTGGTAGGAGACGGTGCCGATGAGGAGGAGGTTCACCGCGGTGAACAGGACCACAAGCGCGCCCACGCGCCGCGTGTGCGGGTTGTTGAAGTCGAGCACGGGAAACAGCCCCGACCGGGGCTCCGCCGCGCGCCCGCGCCAGCGGTCCCAGAGCACGCCAGCGGGCACCAGCAGCAGGCCGCCCGCGAAGACAAAGGGTAGCACCATGAACGCGAGGATGCCGATGTAGGGCGAATCGGCGATCTGCAGCATCGCCAGCAGGATGAGGCCCGCGATGAGGAACGCGCTGACGCCCGCGAGCACCGCCCCCGCCATGGTGATGAGGTTGCGGCCGAACAGGGTCACAAGCGCCGCAAGCCAGGTCGTCTTTGTCGTGCCCATCGCAACGGCTCCGTTTCCACCCCCGCGGGGGCTGCCGCCGCGGCTAGACCCGGGAGGCCTCGCGGTTCCTGTCGCGGAACCACGCGAGGCAGCCGAGGAACGCCACGGCCGTTTCTGCCACATAGAAGGTGATCAGCGCGCTGTAGGCGCCGTTCGCAAAACCGTAACTGTGCAGGCCCACCCCAAGCAGGTTCACGCCAAACCAGGAGAAGGCGATGATGGCGCCGCCGATGACGGCGGCGATGTTGACGCCGTAGCCCCGGAGGATGCCGTCCTGCCGGGCGTGCAGCACCGCAAGCTGCCACAGGCAGATCATGAGCGCGCCGTTTTCCTTGGGATCCCAGCCCCAGAAGCGGCCCCAGCTCTCGTTCGCCCAGATCCCGCCGAGCACGGTGCCCACCACGGAGAAGACGAAGGAGAAGCACAGGCTGCCGTAGACCATGCGGGTGACGCCGGCGTAAAAGGCATCGTCGCCGCGCCGCAGGCCGAGGACACGGCCGAAGACGAACACATGCGCCATGCCGCCCGCAAGCAGGCCCGCCGCGTAGCCGATGGTGATGGTGGTCACGTGGGTGGCCAGCCAGAAATTCGTGTCCAGCACGGCCGCCATGGTCGCCATGGTGTCCGCGCCGTCCCCCGCCTCGTACTTGTTGGCGAAAAAGACCCCCGCCATGCCGAGGATGGAGGCCAGCGACAGGGCCGCGCCCTGGCGGTTCACCCATTCCATGAACAGCGCGGCCAGCACGGCCACGGCGGTGACAAAAAGGATGGTCTCGTACAGGGTGGTCACCGGGGGGCGGCCGCGGATGACGCAGCGCAGGGTGATGCCCGCGACCAGCAGCAGCGTGGGCAGCGAAACCCCGGCGAAGGCGCCCCAGCCGATAATCCGGCTTTTCGGGCGCATCCACATGCAGGCCACGATGATGAAGCTGAGCACATACAGGACCAGGGCGTTGTAAAACAGGTTCAGCCGGTAAAAGGTCACCTCAAGGGGGACCCTGCCGTACTCGCCCCGGCTTTCCGCGAGCCGGACGATGCTGCCCGAGAAGGCCTCCGCCTTGGCGGCAAACGCGGCGGGGTCGGACGCCGCGTCGGCCAGGGACTCGAAGTCCGCCAGCAGGCCCACCTGGTTCATCATCACCGGCTCCCCGGAAAAGGCCACACCCACCATGTCGGCGGGGGTGAGCCATTCGGAGCTTTCCGCGGCGGCGGGCGGCGGGAAGAGGGCGATGGCATGGGCGTTGGTGACGGCCTCGTCCATTTCATGGAGGAGCGCGGTGAGCGCCTCAAACTCCGCCTTTTTCTCCGCCTGGTTTTTGCGCAGGTCCATGTACGCAGCGAAAATCTGGGGCGCCTTGCGCAGCAGATCGCTCAGGCGGCATTCGGCCTGCCCGGGAAACAGCACGGCGGCGGGCGCGCAGGCCGCGACGTTGAAGCGCTTTTGGGTGAATTCCGCGAAGGACGTGAGCTCCTCGAAGCTTCTCAGGTTCATGGCGAGCGTGGCCAGTTCGGACTCCACCACGGTCCGCTCCCGGTCGTCGCGCCCCATGTTCCGCCGGCCAAGCTCCATCAGCTTCTCCCGGCCCGGCAGCAGTTCGTTGTAGGAGTAATAGTCCCGCTTCTTTTTCGGCAGCAGGCCGGCGGCGACAATCACCTCCGAGTTGTCCACCCGGAAAACGGGGTACTGGCGGGCCGTTTCCGGCCGGAACACGCAGTCCAGCAGCCATTCAACCGGGGTGAGGCGGCCACCGGAAAGGTCGGGACAGCTCCTGCGCCCCCGGAATTTGAGGAGATTGAAGGAGGCGAAGGTGTCCAGCGGCTTGATGCGGCCCCCGTCCTGCACGGGAAGCAGTGAAAACTGTTTCACCACGGACTCGTCCCACTTCGGGGCGGAATCCGCCGCGGCGGCGTCCGCGCAGCACAGGAGAAGCATCGCCGAAAAAACAAGCGCGGCATGGGCGGTGCGGCCGGTCATGGGGTGCGCGCCCTTTCTTTTTTAAGGTAGGTGAGCAGTTTTTGCAGGAAGTGAAGCACCAGCCCGATGGTGGTGATCACGCAGGCATACAGGGGGACCTGGTCGGCGGGATTTTTCACCACCGCAAAAACCGAGTAAAAGGGGCCGTTCTGCATGGAGTTCTGCGGGCCCCAGGAAGACTGGTAAAAGGTGTAGCCGAGATGGCGGAAGGGCTCGTTCATGGTGATCTTCACCTGCCGGGACACGCCGCCCTCGATGGAGGTGATGTCGCTGGTGAATTCGCGGGGCATGTTTGTGCGCGGGTGCAGCTCGCGGGTGAACTTGTCGAGGCGCACCGCGAAGGGCAGCTCGAAGCGCCGTTTCCTGAGGGAAAGGCTCCATTCCGCGCCGCCGGCCTCCAGAACGGTCGCCTTGGCCGCGCCCGCCCACACCACCGACCGGCGCTCCGTGCCGTCCGTCTTTTCGATGACGGCCACATTCGCCCCGGCCATGTTCTGCTCGTGCTCCCGCTCAAGGGGGCGTTCCTTCAGCACGCCGCCGCCGGCCTCCCCGCCGTCCAGCACGGCGTTGGGGGCGTAGCCCCATATCTTCAGGTCAAAGGGCAGCCCGGCGAATTTGAACACCCGCTGGCGGTCCCCGGCCAAATCCTCAAAATCCCCCTGGCGGATGATGTACTCGGTGGCCTTGCCGTCCGACACCTTTCCGGCCACGCCGATTTCCCACTCATACGAGCTTTCAAACTCGTCCGACTGCTCGTTTTCGTAGAGGATCATGTGGCCGTTGATCGAGTGCGCGTAGGAAACGTAGGCGCCCGCGAGCATGACGAGGATTCCGGCATGGGCCAGGGTGATGCCGGCCTTCGACCACCGGGCGCGGAAGCGCACCACCACGCCCCACAGCAGGTTCGCAAAGGTGAGCGCCATCACCAGGTAACCGCCGGGAAGCGGGACGGGCACGGCGTCAAAGGCCCAGTGAACCACAAAAAGCGACTCGAAGTACTTTTGCTGGCTCTGGTAAAGGCCGTTTTCAACCTGGTTCATGGTGCCCAGGTAGGTGAGCAGCAAAAGCAGGAGGAAAAGGGCGCAGGAAAGCTTGTAGGAGGCGAGAAAATCACTCGCCTTTTTGATCAGTCGCATCGGCGGCCGCGCCTCCCTCCTTCACGGACTTGCAGAACTCCAGGAACCGGTCCTTTTCGGCGAGCACCGCCGCCTCGGGGCCGGTCATCTTCACAAAAAGCGTCTCTTCGGGCAGGGCGCACACCACGGCCAGAAGCATGTAGCCGGACTGCTGCTGGCCGTTCATTCCCGTGAAGGATCCCGCGATTTCCACAAGGGGGGAGGGTTTGCCGAGCATGTCCAGGGTGGGCAGGGCCGCAATCGCGGCGGCATCCAGGTCGGACTGCCCCATCTGGCGGCGCCACCGGTTCACATTCGCCTCGGCGCCGCCCGCCGCGCCGGTGAGCACCGTCAGGTAGCATTCCACCCCGGGGGCGGCGTCCACCTTGAAGTTGCCCACGCGCATCGGCGTCGCGCCCGCGTCCGACCAGCCCGCGGGCAGCGTCCATGCGTAGCCGCTGGTGGGGGGGTGGCCCGGGGGCATCGCGCCCATGCCCATGTCCATGGGCGCGCCGTCCTTGCCGTGGGCAAGTCCGGCGTGGGGATCGGGCGCGGACGGTGGGGCCTCCACCGTCCGCGTCTCGCTGATTTCCTTCGCATCCTGGCCGTTTCCACAGCCAGCCAGCGCAATTCCAAGCAAAAAGGCGGCAACTATCCTTGTCATATGCGGCGTATCTCCCGGTTTTGGGTTTTCAAAATCCAACTATGCCACACATGGCAACAATGGGGGGAGCCCCGGTTATTTCGCCTTTTTGGGATTGTTGTGCTGAATCTTCTCCCACGCCTGCTTGTAGTCAAAGCCGGAGGTGGTGCCGTCGGCCAGCTTGTAGCGGTCGGCCTTCCAGGTCGGGCTCTGCTCATTGTGGCACTGTTTGCACGTTTCCTCGGTGGGGCGGGTGATCTTGGCGGCGGGCTGGGCGGCCTTGTCGCCGGATTTGAACTTCTTGGCTTCGGCGGTGTGCGCCGAGGCGGGGCCGTGGCAGGCTTCGCACTGCACGCCGTCGGCCGGCAGGATTTTTTCGGGGGTTTTGCCCGCGGCAGCGTCATAGGCGGTCACGTGGCACTTCAGGCATTCGGGGGACTCGGCGGGCGGCTTGGCAAGGCCGAGCTTCTGGCCGACAGCCTTGGCCTCCTCGCCGGACAGCGTCTCCATCGCCTTGGAGTGCGGCTCCGCTTTCCACTTGGTCCACGCCTCGCCCTCGTCCTTCTTGTTGTGGCAGACCTTGCAGGTGCCAGCGCCGACATGGGTGGCGTCCTGGGCGAAGGCGCCCGTGGCCGCGGCCAGCAGAACCACCAGGGCCGCGCCCGAAAGAAGCAGGTGCTTGGACATCATTTGGAAGGTCTCCTTTTACTGTTTTTTCCGCAATGGCGCGGATGCGTCCGTTTTCATTCCACCATCAGGCCGCGTCCGGGGACAACAGCCACGTCATATAATTATAGGATGCGCGCGTACCCTTCCACATCAGGACAAAAATGTAAATTTCCCGCCCGATCTACGGGAAAACCCCGTAGGGGCGTCAGGTCGTCTTCAGGAGGCCGTTGTCAATGGCGAAGCGCACCAGCTCGGCGCGGCTTTTCAACCCCAGTTTCCCGGTGATGTTGGTGCGGTGCGTTTCCACGGTGCGGTCGGAAATGCACAATTTTTCCGCGACCTCCGCGTTGGTGTGGCCGTGCACCAGCAGTTCGAGCACCTCCTGCTCCCGCTGGGTGAGCACGTCCAGGCGGCTTTGCTTTTTGGCCGAAGCCCGGCCCACGTAGGGGAGAATCACCAGGTTGGCCAGCGCGGGGTCAATGTAGCTGTCCCCGCGAAAGGCCGCGCGGATGGCCTGGAGCGCCTCCGTGCCGGTGGATTTTTTCAGCACATACCCGCGCACCCCGATTTTCAGCAGTTCCTGAAGATAGTACTCGTCCTCGTGCATGGTGAGGACCACGATGGGCAGGGTCGGCCGTTTTTGCAGGGCCAGTTCGGCCACCCGGTTTCCCGAAAGGCCCGGCATGTTGATGTCCAGCAGCAGCACGTCCGGCGAGGTAATTTCAAGCGCCTCAAGGGTTTCCGGACCGTTTCCGGTCTCGCCCACCACTATCACATCGTCCTCGCGCTCAAGCAGCGCGCGGAGTCCGCTGCGGAACATTGCATGGTCGTCGGCAATAAGCACGCGTATGCGCATGGGAACCCCTCTATGGTGTTGTGTTCCTGACTTCCCGTGTTGTGCTGGAAATTATCGGTATTCTCACACGGATGGTGGTGCCTTTTCCAACCTCCGAGGTGATGTCCAGTTCCCCCCCCACCAGCGCGGCCCGCTCGCGCATGCCCATCAGCCCGAGGGTTTTGCCGGTCTCATGCGCCTCCGCGGCGAAGCCCCGGCCGTTGTCCTCCACCACGAGCAGCAGCTCGTTTTCCCGGCGCATGAGCACCACGCTGGCCTCCGTGGCGGCCGCATGGCGCATGACGTTGGTGACCGCCTCCTGGGCGATGCGGTACATGGTCGCCTCCACCTCGGGGGCGGCCACATGCTCCATGTCGGAGGGCACGGCCCCCTGGTAATCCAGCAGGAACCCGGCGCGCTTGGCCGTTTCGGTGACGAATTTTTCCAGCGCGCGGTTGAGCCCGTAGTCGTCGAGAATGGAGGGGCGGATGTTCCAGGCGAGCTGGCGCACCTCGTCAATCATGGCGCGGATGTCCCCCCGGATTTCGGGGCAGTGCGCGTTGGCGCCCGCGCATTTGCCGCAGGAGGCGTCAATGGTCATGAGCGTTTTGGACAGCATCTGGCCCAGCTGGTCGTGCAGCTCCCGCGCCACATGGGTCCGCTCCGCCTCCTGCGCCTGCACGATCTTGCGCAGGAGCATCTGCCGGGCCTCCTCCTTTTCCACCACCGCCTGCTGGTAGGATTCCAGGCCCTCGGTCATTTGGTTGAACGTTTCCGCGAGCCGCCCGATCTCGTCGCGGGAATGAACCCGCGCGCGGGTGGTGAAATCCCCCTGGCGCAGCCGTTCCGTGGCGCGGAGCAGGTCGCGCACCGGCCGGACCAGCACCGACGCAAGAAACACCGCAAGGGAAAGGCCCACCACCACGCAAAGGGAAAGGCTGAGCGCGAGGGACCGGGAAATGGACGCCATCTCCCGCGCGATGATCTTGTCCCCCACGCCAAGGCGGACGGAACCGTCCCTGCCGTCGCCCACGGGCACGCGCACCTCGAGGATCATGCCGCCGTGGCGGGTGTAGGAGCGGAGCTGGCCGGCGGCCAGTTTGGCCTGGGGCTGCAGCTCGAGCAAATCCGCCGGTATCTCCGTCGGCGACAGCGAAGCGTGGCACGTGGCGCAGAGGTCGCCGCTGTTCTGCAGCAGGTCGGCGGGCGCCTCCTTGGGAAAGGTGAACCCGTGGGACAAAATCGCCCCGGCCGCGTCCTGCACAACGATGTACCGGACGTCGGGAAACTCGCCCATCGTCCGGGTCACCTCGATGTTGACCGCCGTCTCGTCCCCGTCGTGCAGTAGCGCGTCCAGGCGGGCGGCAAGCGAGGTGGCCAGTGAAAATGCCGTCTCCCCGTGTATCTGGTAATGGGTGCGCAGCATGCCCGTGCGGATCTGATAAAAGGCCACCGCGCCGAAAAGCACCGTCACCAGCAGCCCGATGCCCAGTATCTTGATGAAAATGGGCACGGACAGCACCAGCCATCTCAGCCGGTTCAACCACTGCGCAAGTTGTGACGTGTCCGGTGTTTCGGTGCTCATGCCGGATTCCTTTTCGTCCCGGACCGGCGCGGACCGGGTGTGCATGCCGTTCCATTGTCCACCTTTGGGCATGGACGCCGCAAGGCGTCCGTGGCTTCCCGAATCACCGGATAACAGGCGTGAAGACAACAGGCTTGGTGATGTGTTGATCCGGCACGCATTTTTTGGGAGTGCGGCGGCAACGACGCCGCTTTCCTGTTGACACAAAAAGCCAGTCTCCGGGTATCCGCCAAGTTTTTCCGGAAAAAGCGGTGTCGCCGCTGCGCTTTGCCACCGCACACACCGGACAGGCAGTACCCGTTACTACACATCCCCACGCATACGGAAGACCTATCCGACGATTGGGGTGGTCCAACCGTATACATCGCCCACGACGGGAAATACCGCATCGACAGCCTAGCAGCGGGCCGGTATGAAATCCGGGCGTCCGCACGCGGCAACGGGCACATGGCCGGGGAGAAGAAACAGGTCGAAGTGGAGGCGGGCGGCACGCTTCGCTTACCAAGGGGGCGGCTTATGTCAGCCAATCGCCCATATAGCCCAACATTATCCGGGAAGATTTGAGAGGCGGCAGAAAAAACCGACCGCCCGTTGACTGAATATGATTTCAGGTATATAATCCTTCTAGCTTCTTCTTGGGGCATCCAGGCATGACAGAAATGATGGTTCGGATCATGGTGCTGACGAAGTTGTGGGTTTGCAGGGAAAACTCTCAGGGATTGCTCTTGCCGCCGTTGACCGTATCGGTGGAAAAGTATTAAGGATTGTAGCGTTGTTGCATAACCGGCAAGAAAATGACATGAGCCTTTTGGGCACTGTACACTAAATGAAGCCGTTCGTCATGAATGGTAGCCAGGTCATTGCGCTGAGGGTGAAGATATGAGCGGCATCTTGTTCAACCCGCCAATATCGATGGCGTTCCACTCGTGTATGAATCAGGATCGAGCGCCAAGTATCCTCTTTCCCGAATGCGCAATGGAATCCAACGAAACAGGGTCGTTGTGCCCATGACTACCGCCCAAACAGACTGGAAGAAAGACTTTGGCCTTGACGGCCATGCGCCGCCGCATTTCTTTTCGAGCGTGGACCAGCTCGACGCTGCAGCGGTCGGTGGGCCGCAGCCCCATGCCCTTCGCCGGGCTTTTGAACAGCTCGGCATCCATGGGGTTCTGTGCCAAGAACGCAGTCCGGTCATCTACTTCCGTCAAGTCAGGAACATCGATCCCACCAAAATCATTGACCTTCACCGCTCCTTCTGGAACCAAGGAGTTGCGCCCATCCTTGTCATCATCGCTCCCGACGAGGTTCATGTCTATTCCGGGTTAATTCCCCCGGCAGATGATCGGGCCGAAACCGACGCACGGCCCGGCTTTGTCGAGAAGCTTGGCCGCATCCAGGATCAGCTTCGATCCTTTCTCCTCTCGGTCGAATCCGGCGAGTATTTTCACACCCATCGGTCTTCGTTCAATCCCTGCAAGCGAGTCGATCGAGAGTTGCTTCGCAACCTTCAGGCGACCCGGCAGGAACTTGGCCAAGTCAAGGCACCACAGTTGGAGCCGAAGACCCTTGACGCGCTTCTTTGTCGATTGGTTTTCACCTGCTATCTGTTTGACCGTGGCGTCATAGACCGCACCTATATCACGACGCTGGGCATTGACAACGTGGAACACGTGAGGGATATTCTTGCCAAGAAGAACAGGGTGGACGCAAAGGAGGATCTTTACAAGCTCTTCGGCCAGCTTGGCAAGGACTTTAACGGTGATCTGTTCAGCGCCGACCTGGACGCAGAGTGCCGCCAGATCAGGGTTGAGCATCTTGAGATCATAGACCGATTCTTCCACGGTACCGATGTGCGATCAGGGCAGCAAGCATTTTGGCCCTATAACTTCGGATTCATCCCGATTGAAACCATTAGTGCAATTTACGAGTATTTCTTGAAGGCATCCGGTGAAAAAGAGAAGAGGATGGCTGGAGCCTTTTATACGCCCAGGTTTCTGGCTGAGTTTGTTCTTGACGTAGCTCTACAGGGCGAAACTTCGCTCCTCGACAAGCGGTTTCTTGATCCTGCTTGTGGGTCGGGCATCTTCCTGGTAGGGCTTTTCAACCGCCTCGCCGAAGAATGGAAGCGGAAGAATTCTGGAGCGCGTTACGACCGCCGGGCCAAAGGCCTCATGGACATTCTCCGCAACAATCTTTGCGGCGTGGACCGCAACCCCAGCGCGTGCCAAATCACGGCATTCAGCCTCTACCTTGCCTTTCTGGATCAGTTGTCACCGCCGGACATTCAGAAGCTCCTTGGCAGGTGGGATCGTCTTCCATATTTGGTCTCCGTTCCGGGCGAGATCCAGGGGAAGGCGCATGCAGGGACGATCCGGTGCGCCGATTTTTTCACGGATGCAGCCGACCGTCCCGAGAAATTCAATTGCGTTGTCGGCAACCCGCCTTGGGGAAGCGAAAAAGACAAACATTCTCCCGCGGTCCGCTGGTGTGCCGACAGAAATCTTCCTCATCCAGATCGTCAGATGGCAACGGCTTTCGTTTGGAAAGCGCCGACACTCTTGGCGGACGGCGGCAAGGTCTGCTTTGTTTTGCCACACGGCACCCTGTTCAATCACAGTGGCACAGCAATCCGTTTTCAACAGGAGCTAATTCGCAGCCACGCTGTTGATCGTGTCGTCAACCTGACCGACTACCAGTTCTTTTTGTTTGAGGAGTCGCGAGCGCCTGCACTGGTTGTCAGGTATCGCAAGGAGAGACCCGCAGACAGCGCGCATCGCATCGACTACTGGACGCCGAAAACGGATTGGGCAATCAAGCAAGCGGACATAATGACTATCCTGCCGCAAGACCGCGCGCGGGTGACCGTCCGCGAAGTGCTCGATGATCTCAACGGAGACGATGCCCCTCTGATCTGGAAAGAGAAGTCTTGGGCGACCCCGCGCGACTGGCGACTGCTTGATCGCCTCTCCTTGATGCCGAGACTACGAAACATCGTCGATCAACCTCCGGCATCCGCGAGCACGCGTTGGCTGATCGCCGAGGGGTTTCAACCATTCGGGCCGAACGATCCGAATTCCTCAAGAAGATCCTTGGTGCTTCCAGGTAACGCCTTCATCAATGCCTCTGACCCGCGTATAAACCTTTTTGTTCTTCCCGATGATTGTGAGACTCTAAGCACAAACCAGATCGAAACGCGCAGACGCATTAAGAACACAACGATCTTCGAGGCTCCCCACGTTCTTGTAGCGCAGGGGTTTTCTCACGTTGCATTCGCCGACTTTGATGTCTCTTTTCAGCATGCGTTAAGAGGCATTCACGGACCCGAATCAGATCGTGACCTCTTGATCTTTCTTGCGGCCTATCTGCGCTCGGACCTCGCCAGGTTCTTCCTGTTCCACACGTCGTCGAACTGGGGCGTTAGTCGAGCAAAAGTCCATGTTGAGGAATTGCTTCGATTGCCCTTCCCGCTGCCGAAGGAGACTCACGACCCGAAGCGATGCCATGCCATCGTGAGTGAGATCGCTGCTGCCGTCGCAAGGGCAGCCAAGGACGCGTCCTATCACCTCGCTGACCGTGAGGGTATCGTTCGTCAAACGCAAGAGTCTATCAACAGGCTCATTTACGAGTATTTTGACGTTGATGAGACAGAAGGAATGCTGATTGCCGACACGACCGAGATCATTATCCCGAGCATCCGACCTTCTCGTGCAAAGCCCGATGTCCCGACGATTAGGCGAGGAAGCGAGTCGTTTCGAACGGCGTACACGAACCTGCTTTGTCGCGTCTTGAACGGCTGGGCCAAGCAGGAGTACACCGTTCAGGTCAAGACCATAGTCGATTTGTCCATTGGCGTCGGCTTGGTTGTTCTGGAAAAGACCAAACGGGGTGGGAAACCGTCGCAGCTTGACGCCATCGACGGTCGGTTCTTGAACGTAATGGACCAATTGCAACGCACTGCGGCAAAGAACCATGGCACGTTCGAACTCGTCCGCGGCATGAAGGTGTTCCACAAGAACCTGCTTTTCATCATCAAGCCGCTTGGACAGCGCTTCTGGACCAATACGGCTGCCCTTAACGATGCTGACGAGATCGCTGCCACCATATTATGTGGCAACTCCAGGGAGGAATTGTGATCGAAGGTGATTCATCATCATGGGACGACTTCTTTCAGCAGAATCTTGTTCCAACCGTGCTTTCCTACGTTGTCGAAACTTGGGCACAAATGCCCAAGCCGGGCGTATCGGAATTGGAGGATGCCATCTCTCTCAAGTTGTATTCCGCCATGATCCATGGTAAGGATCGAAGCAAACACTTATTTCTGATTCGCTACCAGGACGTGGAGGTGGATACGAATCTGGCTAAGGTAACAGGCAAGAAGGACATCGTCTTTTTCCCTCCTTCCAACATGGAAGAAATCTATCTCTGCCTGGAAGCTAAGCGCCTGAATGCAGTCATATCCGGGGTGAAAAAGTCGCTTGCCGACGAGTACGTCAAGAACGGCATGCAAAGATTCGTGAACGGACAGTATTCCCGGACCGTTCGGCACGGGGCAATGCTAGCCTATGTGTTGGATGGCCAAATAGCGCAGGCGATGAAAAATGTCGAGAACAATATACACAAACGACTAACAGCGCTTTGCATGCCGCCCAATGGAGGCTTCATGGTGTCAAGCGTTCGCCCCACCGATCCGTGCAGCAAGGAAACGCATCATCAACGAAAGGATGAGACCGACAAGTTCCGCATTCACCATCTTTTTTGTGACGTGAAGTGATAAGCATGGATCGACTACCAAAAACGGACATGTATGATCCTGAAAAAGTCTTCGCTCTTCGCTGGCTCCGAACGAAGACTGGTGGTCAATGAGGGTATCGAACCCTCAATTCTTTGCGGAAGCCTAATTTTAAGTCCGTCGAGTATGCCAGTTCCACCACTCGCCCGTGGGGCGTTCGACGCGGCTGGGTCCAAGCAGTTAGAGTATAGCATGGGTTATGCGGAAACAACGAAACGGCACCGAATGGAGAACGCACAGATGAGAGGGTGCATTGCCGGCCGCAGTATCGTTGTGTTGGTGCTGTTGTTTTTGCTGTCCCTCCCGACCGCCGCGGACCCCGCGCCGCGGCGGGTGCAGACGGGGGCGGGCCACCGTTTCGCGTGCGTGGACATCACGGACGGGAGGGTGTTCATCGTTTCGCCGGAGGGCCGTGTGGAGTGGGAGTATGAGACCGGCGGCTGCAACGACCTGTGGGCGCTGCCGAACGGGAACCTGCTGTTCAACATCACCCACGGCGTGCTGGAGGTCACCCGCGAGAAGAAGACGGTGTTCAAGTACGAGTCGGCCAGCGAAATCCACGGCCTCCAGCGGCTGGCAAACGGCAACACGCTGGTGGGCGAGTGCAACGCGGGCCGCCTGGCGGAGATAGACCCGTCCGGCAAGTGCGTGTTTGAGCTGCGCCTGCTGCCGGAGGGGACCGACGGCGGCCATAATTACATGCGCAACGTCCGCAAGACGGCGAAGGGCAATTACCTGGTCTGCCTGTACGCGGAGGAGATGGTGCGCGAGTATGACGCCAGGGGTGCCGTGGTTTGGGAGGCGGCCGCGCCGGGCGGCGCGCGCAGCGCGGCGCACCTGCCGAACGGGAACACGGTGGTGACCTGCGGGGACCTGAGGAAGGAGAGCATGATTTTCGAGGCGGACGGGGACGGCAGGGTTGTCTGGAAAATCGCACACGACGAGCTGCCGGGCGTTTCGCTGAAACTGGCGGCGGGGTTTCAGCGACTGCCGAACGGCAACACGGTGCTGGCGAATTTTCTGGGCCACGGCGCGCTGGGCCAGGCCCCGCACCTGATCGAGGTCACCCCGGACAAGAGGGTGGTCTGGACCTTCCATGACCATGAAAGGATGAAGACCATCTCCAGCGTGCAGCTTCTCGACGTGCCCGGCGACGCAACGCGGGGCGAAATCATCCATTAGAAGGGCTTGAAAAGAAACCGCCCATGCCCTAGACTTGCCGGGGATTTGGGATACGACACGCAATGGAACAACTGGGCCCAACATTCATATGCCTGCTGATCATCGCGGCGGTCATTGTCATCGTCACCTTGGGTCTGGTGATGCAGCACCGACGCGCCGAGGCGTTCCGCGAACTGGCGAAGCGCCTGCACTTGGACTACCACAAGAGGAGCCACCGCATCCCGAAGACGTACAGCTTCCTTGACGCGCTTGATTGCGGCCACTCCCGGTACGCTGAAAACATTCTGGCGGGGCGGTACCGGGAGCATCAGGTGCTGGCCTTTGACTATCACTACACCATCGGGTCGGGAAAACACAGCACACACATACACTTCAGCTTCTTCATGCTGCAACTCCCGAAGTCCTTTCCCGAAACGCGCATCTATCCGGAAAACGCCCTGTCAAAAATCGGCCAGGCCCTCGGCTACGCGGACATAGACTTTGAGTCCGTCGAATTCTCGCGGGCCTTCACGGTCCGCGCGGACGACAAAAAGCTCGCCTATGACGTCTGCCACACGCGCATGATGGAATACCTGCTCGACCACCGGGACATTTCGATCGAGATTGAACGGGACTGGCTCGCGGTGTGGGTGAACATGAAGCGCGTGAACCCCGAAGAGGTCCCCCGGTGGCTGGACACGCTGGTTGAGGTCCGGGAGCAGTTCCCGAAATACCTGTTGGCATGATGGTGTTGGGGCCGCCCGGCAGGGGCATGGAGAAGAGAAGGTGGATTCCGCCGCATACATTCTGACGGGGCTTGCCGCCGCGGGCCTTTTGTGGGTCCTGATCGTGTTCAACCGCCTTGTCCGGCTGCGCAACCACTGCCGCGAGGCATGGTCCAACATCGACACCGAACTAAAGCGCCGGTACGACCTGATCCCCAACCTTGTGGCCGCGGTAAGGGGGTACGCCGCCCACGAAAAGGGCGTGTTCGAGGAGGTGGCCCGGCTCCGGGCGGAATGCGTCCGCGCGACGGGATCCCCGCTTGAGCAGGCCCGGCCGGAAAACGAGCTGGTCCGCGCGCTCAACCGGCTGATCGCCGTGGCCGAGTCCTATCCGGAACTCAGGGCGGCGGACGGGTTTTTGCGTCTGCAGGAGGAGCTGGCAAACACGGAGGACCGGCTCCAGGCCGCCCGCCGTTTCTACAACGGAAACGTGCGGGAGATCAACAACCTTGTGCAGACCGTCCCCAGCAACCTGATCGCCAACCTTTTCGGCTTCAAGGGGGAGGAGTTCTTTGAGGTTGAGGGCGCGGCGGTGCGCCATGCGCCCGTGGTGGACATGGGTCGGCAGGGGGGCCCGCCTCAGTCCGCGTTGAACTTGAAGGAATAGAGATCCGCGTCGCTCAGGGTGATTTCCATCACGACCGGTTTTCCGGACAGCGCGGCGGCCTCCCCGTTCTGGAAGGGGACGATGCGGTCCAGCGTGTCGCCGAAAAGCTCCACGGACTCCAGTGTCTGGTCCCCGCCGACGAGCCGAATCCTGACGTAACCCATGGCCGAGGTGGCGAAGTTGAGCGACAGCGACCTGCCCGCGAAAACAAAGGGTTTGGTGACCACGGTGGCGGGCTTGTGGGGCGCGTTGTACGAGACGAACCCGTCCACGCGCAGGGTGTGGCGGCGCAGGCTGTGGTATTTCATGGACCAGTGCCCCTCGGCGGAATACATGGAGAGCTCGTTCGGCAGGCCGGGCCGGTCGTTCGCGGTTTCAATCATGCCGGTGGCGGGATAGCAATCGCCGTAGACCCAGTTGTTGGGCTCCTCGGGGCCGGGCGTCATGAAGGCCTCGTCCCACCGTTTCCACTTCGCGCCGTCGCGGGACGACATGAACACGCAGTCGGTGACGGCGAGGCCGAAGCGCGGATGGCCCTGCATGCGCGCCCTGCGCCGCTCCGCGCCGGGCATCTGCTCGAAGTTTCCGGTCCATTCCCCGCGCTCCACGTAGCGCGACGGGAATCCGACGAACATGTGGTCGGCGCGGTAATAGGGCTGCGCCGCGTTGGTGTAGAGCGGGTAGTCCTCCCCGCCGCCGAAATCGAGCATCACCGGGTCCGACCAGTTTTTGAAATCCTCCGAAACCATCCAGCGGATGTCGCGGACGCCCGCGTTCAGGTCGCCGCCGGGTATGTTGTGGAAGTCGCGGATGTAGCAGCGGTACTTTCCGGCGTGCCGGTCCCAGAAGGCGATGTTGAGCGTGTCGAACCTGCCCTTGTTCGTCATGGGCCACGCCTTGGTGAAGCGGAGTCCGTCGGCGCTGGTGAAGCACCACAGGTAATGATCGTTCTCGTCCACGCCCACGCCCTTGTAGCGCTCCTCCGGCGGGCAGGCGGGGTTGGCGTCCTTGAACACGGAAAAGTTGTCGAAGCGGGCCGTGGCGCTGTCGAGGATAATGTTGTTTTCACGCATGCCGTTGAACGCGCATATCCCCAGCTTCGGCTTCACCCAGGCCTTGCCGTCCCGGCTTTCGGCGTAGCACACCGAAAAGGGCTGGCTGCTTAGTTTGGTGCCGTCGGCGTTGAGCTGTTTTCCGGCCAGGTAATACATCCGGTACAGGCCGTCATCGTTGAGCAGGTTGTAATAGCCGCCGCCGTCCCCCTCCCAGGGCTCGTCGCTGTTCATGACGATTTCCCTCGGCTGGGGCCGGTGCAGCGTCAGCACCGCCGTTGTTTTTCCGGTGTCGATGAGGTGCTCGTCCCAGAAAAGCTCCCGGCGCGATCCGATGTCCTCTGCATGGCCCCCTCCGGCGGGCGGAACCGCCTCCAGCGAAAGGCAAAACAGCGCAAGCAATGCAACCATCACACAACCCTCCCGGCGCGCCGGAACCCGCGGCCTGCGTTGTTCCTTTGCGCGCCCGCCGCCCTGGCGGCCCGGCCAGTATAGGCCCCCGGAACCGCGCCGGTAAAGGGGCACCCCGGCGGGTGTGAAAACGCCCCGCAAAACGGGCACGAAACGGGCGGGGAATCGAAAAAGGGGACGCCCTGCCTGCGGCGTCACCGACAGCGGCGGTCTTTGCGCGCACCCCCGCCGGGCGCGCGGGTATGACTTTTGCCCGCGTTTTCGTTAAAATGGCCGCTCACAACCGGAGCCAACCGCGGACAACGCAGGGAGACCCCACCATGACGAAGCATTTCAGCCGCCGCGCCTTCCTTTCCGGGGCCGCCGCCGCCACCGCCGCCGTTGCGGCGCCCGCCGCCACCGCGGCGCAGGCCGCCGCCCCCCGCTACCAGAAGGGCGTCAGCCCGTGGCCGCTGGCCATCAACTCCAGCACCATCCGCCCGGCAACGGTGCGCGGCAAGGTGGAGGCCGCCGCCGAGGCGGGCTGGGACGCCATCGAGCTGTGGATCAACGACCTGGAGAAATTCGAGGCGGAGGAGGGCTCCCTGAAGCTCCTCAACACGATGATCAAGGACAAGGGCATGTTCGTGCCCAACATCATCGGCCTGTGGGACTGCATGCCCTCCACGCAGGAGGAGTTTGACGCGTCGCTCCCGGCCACCCGCGAGCGCATGCGCCGCTCCGGCGAGGTGGGCTCGGAGTTCGTGGCGGCCATCCCCGCGCCGGACCGCGCCGACTTCGACCTGAAATGGGGCGCGGAAAAGTACCGCGAGCTGATGCGCATCGGCCGCGAGGACTACGGCGTCAAGGTGGCCATCGAGTTTGTGGGCTTCATGAAGGGCGTGCACCGGCTGGGCCAGGCCTGCGCCCTCGCCGTGGACGCCGATGATCCGGCGGCCTGCATCATCGCCGACACCTTCCACCTGTTCCGGGGCGGCTCGGGATTCAACGGCGTGCGCCACCTCCAGGGCAGCCTGCTCGCCAACTTCCACTGGAACGACGTGCTGGACGAGGTGCCCCGCGATCAGCAGGGCGACGAGCACCGGGTCTACCCCGGCGACGGCATCCTGCCGCTGGGCCAGTTGCTGAAGGACCTCAAGGCCATCGGCTACACGCGCACCCTCTCCCTGGAAATCTTCAAGCGCGAATACTGGGAGATGGATCCGAAGGTGGTCGCCAAAACGGGACTGCAGAAGATGGTGGACTGCATCGCCAAGGCGGGCGTGTGAAAAGCGCCTAGTCCACCGCGTAGAGGCGGCTGAGGGTCGGGATGTAAAGCACGCCGTTGGCGGCGGTGGGGGTGCCGTTGATCTCGTCCGGGAATTTGGTTTCCAAAAGAACCTTTTTCTCCCTTTCTGCGGCGAAGACACAGAAGGCTCCGTTGCGCGCGCCCGCATAGACTTTGCCGTCCGCCGCGAGGGCGGAGCCCCAGATGGAATTGCCCGCGTCGTGGGTCCAGCAGGCTTGGCCGGTTTCGGCGTCCACGCAGTGGACGGTGCCCCTGCCGTCGGTGACGAAGACCAGCCCGTTGACGATGGCGGGGGTCGCGCAGGAATTCCTCTGAAGCGGATAGGACCAGATTTCGCCGGTTGCCGTGATGTCGCCCGTCCCCGTGGCGTCAACGCACTTGAGCACCGCCCAGTACTTGCCCCACCAGATGTCGCCCCCCGCGGTCACATACACCCGGTTGTTGTGAAACACCGGCATGCCCATGATCTCGCTGGGGCCTTCCCTCGTGTTTTTTGACCATTCATGCACGTTTTCCTTGGGGGAGGACGGATCGCAGTCGAAGCGCCACACCCGCTCAAGGGTTTGCACCGCCTCCGGCGTCCCGGGGGGAAGCGCGTTGAAGGCGTAACAAACGCCGTCGGGCCCGCCGAAGAACACGAGCCGCCGCCCGTTCACCACGCCGAGGGAGGGTGGCGACCAGGTGCAGTGGAAGATGCGCGGGCCGATGCCCTCCCCGTCCTTGGCGAGAAGCCGGCCCGTCCGCTTGTCGAGCACGATGAGGCTGGGCGCCTCCGGGGCGCGTATTTTCAGGTGCGTGTTGTCCACGCCGTTGCCCGTGTTGACGTAGAGGTGGTCGCCGTCCACGAGGATGGACGTGTGCTGCGAGTCGTGGGGGTACATGCCGACGCCCGCGCGCATGTCGAAGAGCCACAGGATGTCCGCGTCGGCGGGCCCCGGCTCCATGGGCGGCTGGCCGTCGGGAGTCATGTGGCGGGCCTCGTCCGTGTACGGCCCGTCGTTGCCGTCGGCGAGCCCGTCCAGGTCAAGGCAGACCACCTCGCTCCGGTTGGTCACCGTGTAGACACGCCCGTCCTCCACCGTCGGCTCGGAGCACAAGCCCACCCCCGGCCAGTCCAGGTAGTCGTCGCCGCCGGTGCGCGGCACCACGAGCTGCCAGCACAGGCTGCCGTCCTTCTCGTTCAGGCAGAGCATCACCCCCCGGTCGCCCTGGTGGCGCGGGTCGGCGGGCTCGGAATTGTTGGCACCGATGAAGACCTTCCCCCCGGCGATGACGGGGGAGCTGTAGGAACCGCCGCCCAGGGGGACCGACCACAGGATGCCCCGCCCCGCGGCGGGATCAAAACCGGCGGACAGGCCCGTTTCCGCGGAGACCATGTTCCGCGTGTGCCGCTCGCCCCACTGCGACTGATCCGCCGCCCGCAGCGCGGCGGGCGCGGTGAAAAGCGCCGCGGCGCACAACAGCGTTCCAAACAGCCGGGCCTTCATTCGGGCTCTCCTTGCAGGGTGGTTCACAAGTGTAGACCAAAGGCGCGCGCTGCCGCCAGCGTTTCGCGGCGGCGGGCCTTCGCGCCCCTCACTTCCGCGGCGGCTCAAGCCCCGCGAGGAAGGCGCGGGCCTCCGCAACCACATCGGCCCGGTCTTTCCACGGCTTGCACACCAGCCGCGCGCGGAACCCGTATTCTTTCCCCTGCTCCGCGCCGGGAATCAGGTACTGGAAATCCCAGGCGGGGTTGGTGTCGTCACCCGCGGCGGTGCGGCCCCCGCCCGAGGGGGAATGGGAAAAGCGAATGTGCGCCGACGGCTCGAACAGGAAAATCAGCACGGAGCCGCCCCTGCGCCCGTAGAAAAGGGGCGGGCCGCGCCGCAGCGGTGAAATGCTGTTGTACAGGGTCGTGCCCGATTCGGGAAAGACCATTTCCGGCGCGTCCCCCTCCGGGAGGATGGTGCTGTCGCGGTTGTGCGCCATCGTGCAAAACTGGGCCCACTGCGGCGCGTCAAGGGTGGCTCCCTCCCTGAGAAGGTAAATGCTCTTGTCCTCCGGCGCGTTGATGTAGGACGCCCAGAAACAACCCAAAAAGCCGCCCTGGACCGGCTTGTGCGGCGTGCAGCGGAATTCAAAGTCCACAAAATGGGGCTCGCGCAGGGTGAAGCGCGACCAGCTTTCCACCCCCCAGTACGGCGTCTCCGGCTGGTGCAGTTCCACCGTGGCGGCGTCCACACGGCGGAAGGTCATCGGCGCGTTGCGCGGCTCGAAGAAAATCTTCCTGTCCTCCTGCCCGGGACGCCCGTCAAAATAATGCTCCAGGTTCCAGCCCGCATAGGCCGGCACGAAGGGCGTGTCCCCGCCGCCCCCGGACTCCATCAGGAATATGCCGTTGTACCCCTCGCGGTGCGCCTCCCACGCGCCGTTGCCGCCGATGACGCAGCGCAGCCCCGGCACGGACAGTTCCGCGCGGTCGGCGGCGTCCCCCGCCGCCATGACGGCGGGCGCCCAGTGCAGCGCCGCCAGCGCCGCCGCAACCACACGAACCACAGGGATGCCGTTCATTTGAAATACTCCTTGCCTTGCGGCCTTCGGGACCGTCCGCATTCAAGTGTATCCGCGCGGCGCGCATGCGTCCACTTTCCCGCACCGTGGCAAAAAACAAAAACTCCCCGGTTCCAATGGGGGAACCGGGGAGAAGAGGCCGGAAAAAGGCTCCCTGCCCGTTCAGCACGCCTTCCGCAGGGAGGGGGCGGCGTCCGCCGCGAAGCGGCGCAACACCTGGGTGAACAGGGGGTTAAGGTCTTCAAATGTTTTCTCGTCGGGGGAGGGGACGGGGTACTGCATGGCTTGCACTCCTACTGCTGTTGCGCAATAAAACGGGCTGTCCGGGCAAAATATTCCCCGCGCGGGTTGGGCCTTGCGCGCACGGGAAAAACCCGTTATTATTGGGCGTGTCATTTTTCACACAACGGGAAGCAGGAAGGAACGCGCATGATCCTCACAACGATTGACCAGGTGCCGGGCATGGTGATTCACGAGCATTACGGGCTGGTGTCCGGCAGCACGGTGCGGGCGAAGCATTTCGGCCGCGATTTCATGGCGGGGTTGAAGAACATCGTGGGCGGCGAGCTGAAGGGCTACACGGAGCTGTTGCAGGAGTCGCGCGCCCAGGCGATTGAGCGCATGGTCGCGCAGGCGCAGGCGCTCGGCGCGAACGCGGTGATCAACATCCGCTTTTCCACCTCCGCCGTGGCCCAGGGCGCGGCGGAGCTGTACGCCTACGGCACGGCGGTGCTGGTGGTGCGGCCCGATCATGGATAGCCTGGTACAACTGGCGGTTTTCGCCGTGCTGGTGCTGATCGGCCTGGTGGCGGGACGCCGGAACGAGAACCGCCACTACGAGAGCATCCGCCGCCGCGAGCAGGCGCTGTCGGGCATGCCCGCAATCCCCAGCCGCGAATGGGACACGGGCCGCGGGGTGGAGAACGCCTGGATGGAAAGCGTGTCGGTGGTCATCTCCATTGACTATTTCAAGCGTTTCGCCATGTCCATCCGCAACTTTTTCGGCGGCAACGTGCGCTCCTACGAAAGCCTGCTCGACCGGGCGCGGCGCGAGGCGGTGCTACGGCTGAAGGAGTCCGCCACCGCGGGCGGCGCGGACATCATCGTGAACCTGCGCCTGGACACAAGCAGCATCTCCGGGGCGAAGACGAGGTCGGACCGGCGCAGCATCGGCGCGGTGGAGATGATCGCCTCGGGCACGGCGGTCCGCTACCTGCGCGGACCGGACGGACAATGAAATTCACCGAGCGCCCCCTGGGCGACGCCGCCGAGGCGAGCGCGCACACCGGCGGCACCCTGCGCGACACGCTCCAGCTTTGCGCCGTGGTGGTGGCCTGCGGGGTGGTGCTCTATTTCACGGCGGCCCTCGCCGTGGACAAAATCGTGGAGAACATTTCCCCGGAAACGGAGGCGCGCATCTTCGCCAAGCTCCCCCTGGGAAACCTCCTCCCCTCCGGCTCGGAGGAGGAGGCCGCCCGGTGGAAGCCCCTGCTGGAGCGGATGGCGGCCCACCCGGAGGTGCCGAAGCTGCCCTACACGCTGGAGGTGGCCGCGGAGCCGGACATGCCCAACGCCTTCGCCGTGCCCGGCGGGCGCATCGTGATGACCAGGGCGCTGCTGGACAAGCTCGGCGACGACGAGACGGCGGTGGCCTTTGTGATCGGCCACGAGCTGGGCCATTTCCGGCAGCGCGACCACCTGCGCGGGCTGGGCCGGGGCGTGGCGCTGGCCGTGTGCCTCATGGCGCTGAGCGGCTCGGAGGATCTTTTCTCCGTGGCGCAGGCCGCCGCAGACGCCATGAACCGCACCTATTCCCGCGCGCAGGAGGAGGGCGCCGACCGCTTCGGCGCGCGGCTGGTGCTGGAAACCTTCGGCTCGGCGGAGGGCGCGGACAAGCTCTTCAAACTGCTCCGCGACATGGAGGGCCTGCCCAACTGGGCCTACATGCTCACCACCCACCCCGACCCCGACCGCCGCATCCGCGCCATTCGCGAGACCGTGGAGGCCCGGGAAAACCGCTGACCCCGGCGCGGGGGGGCCGTCAGGGGTTGCCGCGCCGCCCCAGCATCAGGCAGTAGACGAACAGCGCCGAATACCAGCAAATGACCAGGGAAACGAGGTCGTGGCTTAAAAAATGCGCGCCCCGCATCTCCTGCGCCGCCGCAAAGAGCGCCCCCACGCCAAGACCCAGCGCCAGCCCGCAAAACCGGCGCTTCGGATTGTACGCCAGCAGGAGAAAGTACACACTCAGCAGGGCAAAACCGCCGGAGGAATGGCCCCCCGGAAAGGCGTTTCCCGCGGGAAGCCCCGCCGGGGCGTGATCAAACAGCCGTATGTACGGCTTGTCGCCCCCGAAAAGCTCCAGGCTCCACGGCGTGTATATGCGCGTTGTGGCCTTCAGCAGCGCCACGATTCCCGGCCCCAGAAGGCTGCCCAGAATCAGATATCCGGCCCCCCGGCGCATGCGGCGCGCCCTTCCCCAAACAAAGGAAAGGATGAACACGCCCAAAATGGCAAACATGACGCACAGCACGGCGTCCTTCCCCCCGGAATGCAGGATGCCGGAGGTGATGAAATTGGATTTCAGCGGCCAGGTCCGTGTTCCCTCGTCGTAAAAAATCCGGGCCAGCGCGAGGTCGAGCCCCGAATATTCTGAAAGCACGGCAAAGGCGAGGACGAACAGCGGCGCGATGAGCTGGACCTTCATTTTTGAAAGTGTCATGGGTGTTTGTTCCTTTGGCTTGGATCCGAAAAGCGCGCGCGGCCGCCGCGCACAGGCGGCGGACGCGGACAGGGTTGTTTCACTGCGTCACATGCGGAATCTTTTCCCTCCGCAGCAGTTCCTCCCCCGGCGCGTTCGCCATGAGCAGCGTCCGCCGGGTGCCCACCATGCGCAGGTTCAACCGGCGCACCGGCGTGTCCCCGGGAAAGAACGCCGACAGCCACCGCCAGTCCCCCTCCTGCACAAAGAAGAACGCGGGCCGCCCGTCCGTCAGGCGGCGCGCGAACGCGTCCACCTCCCGCCTCAAATCATCCTCAAACTGGAGCACCCCCGCGTTCCTCTCCTCCTCCCCCGCCACCGCGCGGTGCACGGCCTCAAGCAGCCGCGCCCGCTCCTCCCGGGTCGGCTCCGCCCCGTCGGCCACGGCCACGGCGGCGGCGGCCTTCGCAATGGCGGATCTGGCCCTGCCCTGCGCCCTCGCCGCCTCCGCCAGTTTTTCGGGGGGAATCGTGTCCCTGCCCACAATGTCCGCCAGCACGGGCTCATGGAAGCGCCCGCTGTAGAAGATGTACTCCTCCCGGCTGAACCCCAGGCAGTACAGGTCAAAGTCCGCGCCCCTTTCCGACAGCGCGCGGACGGGGGCGCAGATGCGCTCTGCGGACTTGTAGGCGTCCATGGCCGGAAAGACCAGCTGGGAGGCGCCCGCATAGAGAAGCGCCGCCGTGGCCGCCATGAGCGCGTGCAGGCGGCGGCAGTCCGTGCGGAGCGCGTAAACAAAAGAGACCACAGCCGCCGCAAGGGCCGCGGCGGAAAGCAGAACCGGCCCCGCCGTGTAAAGATCACCGTATTCGGTGAAGGGCAGGGCGTGCACGGCCAGGCCCGCGAGCAGCAGCAGCACGGCCCACACCAGCCCCGCGGCGCGCCGCCACCGCGCCCGGCCGCCGTCCATGAGCTCCAGCAGCGTCATGGCGGTGAAAATGGCCGCGGCGGGAAACAGGGGCAGCAGGTAGATGGCCCGCTTGCCGATGCTTATGGAGAAAAAGACAAACGCGGGGGCAAACCAGCACCACAGGAAACGGTGCGCCTTTGTCTCCCGCCGCAGCCGCCAGGCGCGGAACGCAATCCACGGCAGGAAGAGCGACCAGGGAAGCCAGTCAGTGGGAAACTGAAGGAGGTAATACCAGGGCGGCTGGGCCTTGCTCACCCCCATGAGCGCCCTCCCCACGGTGTTGCGGATCAGGTTGCCGCCAATACCCTCGGACACCGCGCGCACCCCCTCGCCGTCCAGGGCAAGCCGGGCGGGCACATACCACAAGGCAGCCACGGCCAGGGCCGCGGTGCAGCCCGCCGCCCAGTGCAGCGCCTTCCGGCCGGGCTTGTCGCGCCAGTGGAAGGAAAAGATGAGCAGCAGGGGAAAAATCAGGGCGGGCGGGCCCTTGGCGAGCATCCCCGCCGCCATTGCGCCGTAGATCACGGGAAGCCGCCACGCACGGCGGTCCTCCTCCCACCGCCAAAGATGGTAAAGCACCACGGTCATGCATCCGGTGAGGAGCATGTCTATCTGGGCGAAACCGGCCTGCCACCAGAACCGGTACGCCGTGACCATCATGACGACGGACCACAACGCGACCCGCCCCCCGAACATGCGTCGCGCAAGCATCCAGGTGAGCACCGTGGTGAGCAGCGCCGCCAGCCAGGAGGGGATGCGGGCCGTGACCGGCGTCACATCACCCGCGGGAAGGGAGGCCAGGGCAATGGACCAGAACAGCAGGGGCGGCTTTTCCAGATAGGGCTCCCCGTTGACGCGGGGTACAAGATAGTCGCCGGACTGCATCATCTCCCGGGCCACCTGGCCGTAACGCGGCTCGTCGGCGGGCCACAGGCCGTGGCCGGTCATGTTGATTCCCAAATACGCGGCCAGCAGCAAAAAAAGCGGCACGGCCATCAAAATTGAACGTTTCATCGGCGCGTCTCCCTGGCGCGGCCATGGCGGGAAACACCGCCCGCGCCGCGCGAAATAATGGCAGACGGATTGTTACCGGGAGATTACAACGGGGGGATCGGGGAAAATTATGCGAAATCACCCCGCGCGCAGGGTCAGCCTGAACATTTCCCCGCCGGGCATGGACGCGTCCGCCTCCATGCCGAGGAGCTGCGCGTACGCGGACACAAGCGAAAGGCCGATGCCGCAGTGCCCCTCGCCGGGGCGCTCCCCCCCCTTGCGCCAGAAAGGCTCAAACACATGCCCGAGTTCGGACGGGGCCAGCCCGCGGCTGGTGTTTGTCACGGTGAAAACCGCCGCGCCGTCCCGCATCCGCAGGCAAAGGGCGATTTCTCCGCCCGGCGGGGTGTAGGCGGCGGCGTTGGAAAAAATGTTGGCGAGCATGGCCCGGAGCAGCCCCTCGTCGGTTTCAATAACCAGGCTCTCCGGCGTCTCAACGGTGACCGTTCTCCCAAACTGCCCCGCCTCCGCGGCATACCCCTCCCAGGCGTCGCGGATGACGGCCGCCAGATCGGCGGGGCTCTTTTCCGTCCTCAGCAGGCCCGCCTGGCAGCGGGTCAGCGCCAGCAGCGTGGTGACAAGCATTTCCAGGTGCCGGGAAATCCCCAGGGCGTCCTCAAAATAGCCGGTCATCGCCGGGGCGGACGCCTCCGCCTCCTCCCTGCCGACCTCGGCAAGCGTCCTAAGCTCCGCGATGGGCGTGCGCAGCTCATGGGCGGCGGCCGAGGTGAAGCGGCGCTCGCGGTTGAACGCCGCCTCCAGCCGCCCCATCAGGCTGTTCAGGCGCGTTATGATTGGGCGCAGCTCGGCGGGGCTGTTGTCCGCCGGAAAACGGAAGGAGAGGTCGTCCGGCCTTATGGCGGCCGTCTGCTCACCAAGCGCATGCAGGCTCGCCAGCGCCCGCTTCACCGACCACCACACGGCGGGAAACGCGCCCAGCACAAGAAAGAACCCCGAAAGCAGCAGTCCCTTCAACACCCGGCGCTGGGCCCTGTCGAGCTCTACGCGGGAGATGGCGAGCGCCATGGCGTATTCCGGAACGGGGCCCACCTCGTCGGTTACCGGCCTGAAATTCAGCAGCACGATCTTTCCCGGCCTTCCATCGGGCAGGGTGATGTTTTCAAACAGTGGGGATCCGCGCAGGGGCAGCGCGGCGGGCAGGCTGCCCCCCTCCAGGGAGGGGGAGCGCCCCACTGTTTTGCCCGTCCGGTCCCAGACCTGGTAGTACTCTGCGTTTTCATGGGGCATAAACTGGGCGATGTTCGCCTCAAGGAATTCAAACTCCAGCCTTCCCCCGGCGTACAGTTCCGTTGTCTTCGCCAAAACGCTGCCCATTTCAAGGAGTGACGCGTCAAAACCGGATTCGAGCACCCGGTGGAGATAGGTGTGCAGCAGCGCCCCGGTCACCGCGAGAACGGCGAGAAGGCAAAGCCCGTTGCCAACAAGCAGCCTCATCCGTATGGAGTTCATGACGGCGGCTCCGAGAAGACATACCCCACCCCCCTGCGCGTTTGGATGAACGATTCCCCGCCGGGCCCGTCAATGATTTTCCGCAGGGAGCAGACGGCCGAGTCAACCACATTGCTCATGGGGTTGATGTGCTCGTCGTAGATATGGCGCTCGATTTCGGCGCGGGGCACGACCTGGCCGTGCCTCAGGGCGAGAAACTCAAGCAGTGCGTACTCGCGGGGTCTCAGCTCAAGGGGAACCCCCGAACGGCTCGCGGTGCGGGCGCCAAGGTTGATTTCAAGCGGGCCAAAGACAAGCCGGGGCGATTTCACGCCGTACCTCCGGCGCAGCAGCGCCTGGATGCGCGCCAGCAGCTCCTCGAAGGCGAAGGGCTTGACGAGATAGTCGTCCGCGCCGTCCTCCAGCCCTTTCACCCGGTCCTCCACCGTGTCCCTTGCGGTGAGAATCAGCACATGCGTGTCGCAGCCCCGCGCGCGGAGCTCCCGGAGCAGGGAAAGCCCGTCGCGCTGCGGCAGCATCAGGTCCAGCACAATCAAGTCATAATCGCCGCCAAGGGCCAGGAAAAGGCCCTCCTCGCCGTCGGCCGCGGAATCCACCGCATAGCCCCTCCGGCGCAGGCCGCGGGCCACATAGGTTTGAAGCCGTTTTGAATCCTCGACTATCAAGACGCGCATGGTTAAACCCCAAACCGGTCACACGACAGGCGTGCCGGGCACACATGGTACACCCGGACGGCGCCCGTCAGCCAAACACACGGCCCGCCTCCCCGGCCCCGTGCGCGCGCCGCGCAATCATGATGTTGCGCGCGTACACCAGCGAGTTGGCCAGCTGGCCCGCCGCGTTTATCCAGTCGGCGGGGCTTCGAAAGATGAAACCCGGCGCCTGGAGAAGGGCCGCCGCCAGGCTGAGACGCCAAAACAGCCCCGGGACAACGCTTTTTCCGCCCATTTCCGACGCAATCCACTGGATGAGAAAGCGCAGGAAGAAGCACGCCTGCCCGACACCCCACATCTTCAGCCAAAACCAGTTCCGGGCGGCGGACGCCGGGTCAAGCGCGCGGTTCGCCGCCACCTCCCGCCCCCAGGTGTGGAGGGTCAGGCCGACGGCCCCCGCGGCGACCAGCACCGCAAGCGCGTGGACGGCGAGGCTCCGGAAGCGTGTGAGCCGCCGCTGATCCCGCCAGATGAGCGCAATGTTGCGCGCATAGATCAGAATGCTGAAACAAAGGCCGAAGGCCGCGCCCGGTGATCGGTTCCACACCGAATAGGCGAAGGTGAGCAGCGCGCCCGCGCTGCTCATGTACCAGAAGGCCGCCGGTATGACCACCTCCCCGCGGCGCTCGGAGGCGTACCACTGGACATAAAACCGTCCGTAAAAAAGCACCGCGCCCGCGCACCCCGCGCACATCCAGAGCGTGGCCGGTGATGGGAGTCCCGGTAAATGCGTCATAACCGCCAATCCTTTTCATGCGTTGTTGCGGGTAGTGTGCGCCGCGCCACATTACCGCAGGATTACGGGAAACCTTGACCATGCGGGCGGCGTCATATACCCTGATGGCACCGGCGGCAGGCCGGAAAACGCCGCACGGCGGCAAAACGCATTGGAGCCCCCCATGAGCAAAATCGCCCCCGTCCTCCTCGCCCTCCTTTTTCTCGCCCCCGCGGCGGCCCCCGCGGAGGAGGCCCCCTATTACCGCGACCTTTTCGCGGACACCTGGGCGGCCACGGACGCGCTGGGGCGAACCATGCCGGACATCACCGGGGCGGGGCCGGTGAAGAACGATCAGCGCCGCGTGGTGGGCATCTTCTACATCACCTGGCACACCGACGGCCTGGCCAACATGAAGAGCCCCTACGCCGCTGATGTGAACAAGATTCTGTCCACCGACCCCAACGCGCGGCTTGACGCGAAGCACCCCCTGTGGACGGAGGGCTCCTACCACTGGGGCGAGCCGGAGGCGGGCTATTTCCTGAGCAGGGACGAGTACGTCATCCGCAAGGACATGTCCATGCTCGCCGACGCGGGGGTGGACGTGCTGGTGATGGACGTGACCAACGCGGTCCGCTATTGGGACGAGTGGGACGTGCTGTTCCCGGTGATGCAGAAGATGAAGGCGGAGGGGGTGAGGGTGCCCCAGTTCTGTTTCTGGGCCTTCAACGGACCGGTGATCACCGTGGTGCAGGACCTCTATGAGAAGATTTACAAGGCGGAAAAGTACAAGGACCTCTGGTTTTACTGGGACGGCAAGCCGCTTCTTCTCTACAACGCCACCCCGGCGGTGGACGCGAACGGCACGGGCGTGAAGCATCCCAACCCCCATTACGATGCCGCCGCGAAGACCGACCCCAACCACCCCCACTACAACGACCCCGAATATGCCGAGGAATTTTACACGGACTACACGAAGGCGGTGAGGGATTTTTTCACGCTCCGCGACATGTGGTGGGGCTATTACGAATGGGCGGGCAGGCGTTTCGTGGGCACGGAGGACACGTGGAGCTTCGGATATGACCTGGGCAACGAGAAGGTGCGCGGCATGGACCCGAAGGACCTGGTGTCCACGCACCAGGGCGCGCGGGAGGAGGCCGCCGTCACCCCGGCGCAGCATCCCTCCAGCCTCACCGGCAAATCCTGGACCCGCGCCCACGGCGAGCCGGAGCTGAACGAGTTCGACCTGCCCGTGCCCACCCATGTGCCCTGGCTGGGCAAAACGGTGGAGCATCCCGAGGGCTACGGCATCTATTTCCAGGAGCGCTGGGACGAGGCCCTCGCCGCCAACCCGCAATTCCTTTACATCAACGACTGGAACGAGTGGTCAGCGGGCAAATACCACCCGGAGGAGGGCAAGACCACCAAGTTCATGCGCCGCGACTCGACTTATTTCTTTGTGGACCAGTACAACGCCGAATTCAACCGCTGCATCCAGCCCATGAGGGGCGGCTACACCGACAACTACTACATGCAGATGGCCCAGAACATCCGCCGTTACAAGGGCGTGCGCCCCGTCCCCGAACTCGGCGAAACGGACGGCATGGGCATTGACGGGGACTTTTCCGACTGGGCGCGGGTGGCCGTGGAATACCGCGACACCCGGGGCGACGTGTTCCACCGGGACCACAAGGGCTACGGCGGGCTCCATTACAAAAACGACTCGGGCCGGAACGACATCCTGACCTGCAAGGTTGCCCGGGACGCGGACACGGTCCGCTTCTACGCGCAGACCGCCGCCACCCTCACGCCGCACACCGACCCCAACTGGATGCTGCTGCTGATTGACGCGGACCGCGACGGCAGCACCGGATGGTTCGGCTACGACCTGCTGGTGAACAAGGCCGTCGTGGACGACAAGACCACCACGCTGATGCGCTACGAGGGAAAGGCCCCGGACGGGGTGTGGGTGGAATGCGGACGGCTGGACTACCGTTACGCGGGCGGGGAGCTGGAGCTGGCCATCCCCCGCGCGCTGGCCGGATGGGCGGACGGCAGCCCCGGCTTCGACTTCCACTGGTGCGACAACCCCGCCGACCTGATCGATCCCATCTCGCTCTGCGTGAACGGCGACAGCGCGCCGAACCGGCGCTTTAACTACCGCTGCGTCTGGAAGAAATAGCGCTCACTCCAGAAACCACTTTGACGGGATGGACCGCAGCCAAAGCGAAAGGCCGCCGGTGTAGTTGAAGTACGTCAGCAGGGCGCGGCCCTCCACCCAGGTGACGGCGGGGTAGGCCCACGCGTCGTCCCCGCCCTCCTCGATGTTCCTGATGTTCTCCCAGGTTTCGCCCTCGTCCCTGGAAATCGCGGCGCTCAGGGGGGACCGCCGCTCCGCGCCGGGGTTGTGGTTCCACACCGCCAGCAGCGACGCCCCGTCAGGCATGCGCGAGACGGACACCGGCGCGGCGGAACCCTTCAGCGCCGTCGGCTCCGGCGCGGACCACGTCTCGCCGCCGTCCGTGGAGAGGCTCCTGAACTGGCCGCCAATCTGGGTGCGCATGAGCATCAGCACCCGGCCGTCCTTCAGCTCCACACAGGCCGGCTCCCAGCAGCCGCCCCCGGCCGGTTTCACCCGCGCCGAGTCGCGCCACGTCCCCCCGTCATCGTCCGAAATGCAGCAGTAACTGTCGTTGTTCTCCCACGCCTCCAGCAGGATCCGGCCCGTCTTGAGCCGGACGGCCCGGCCGTTGGTCAGGCCCGTGTAATTGCCGTCCGGGCTGAGCTGTTTCGGGTCGCCAAAACTTTTCCCCTCGTCGGCGCTGGTCCGCATCATCACGCGGCAGTCCTTTTCCTCGCTGTTCTTCTGGCAGTAAAACAGGGCGATGCGCCCGTCCCTGAGCCGCAGGAAATTCACCTCCATCACGTTGCACCCGCCGTCGTTCTCCACCAGCACCCGCCGCTCCCCCCAGGTGCGCCCCCCGTCGCGCGACACCAGGCCGGGTATCCGCGCCGGGCCGTGGTCCGCGCCGTTGCCCGCGTAAAACTCCGTCCACCCCAGCAGCAGCGAGCCGTCCTTCAGCGGGATGATTGCCGCCTCGCTGTTGCGCGGGTTCTCCGGCCCCACCGGTGCCACCACCGTCTTGAAGGCCCCCCCGTCCCCGTCCGCGCCCGCCGCTACGCCCGCAACCAACAGGCACCCAACCATCAGCCCAATCCATCCCCGCATCATGTTCACGCCCTTTCCAAGCCTTTTATAAGACACCGTCCGCCGCATACCGCGCCGTCCCTCCCCGCATTATGCGCCTCTCCCCGCCGATATCAAAACTCCGCGCCCCGCTCGGTGCTCCAACGAACATCGGCGCCTGACATACATCCTGTTGTCTGAATGAAACTGTGCAGCCTTCATCGCTATGGTGGAATTCCGACAAACGCAATTTGACTCTACAAACGTAACCCCCTAGGATGAAACGGCGTCTGGTACAGTTGGTGGTGCTCATTTTGATAACTCTATGTAGGGAACACCGCCAAGGAAGGGATCGCATGTTAACCAAGTCAACATTTTATTTGCTCTATGAAGGCGCAGGAGATCCGCCCTGCGCGGATTTTGGCGCTGTTTACTATCCAGAGGATCCAGTGCAATCACAATTTGCACTGTGGACTTGGACCAACTACCGTAATCCGGTTGAAGTGATTGAAGACATGGGGGAAAATCGGATTGAATCAATAGAGGGGGGCCGGTGTAATGCCAAAGAGTTGCTGGAGGCCATGAAAACACTGGGGCCGGTGCAGGCGCTATCTGTGCCCGACTTTGATTACACATACGAGTGGGGATACTGGGATAGGGGTTCGCAGGCGCGCATGTGTGTATGGGATCAAGGCAGCTTTTATAGCCTTGATTTTTTCAATAATAAGGACAACCCAAGTGATCATATTCGTGTGCCAAAGGAGGAGTTCACAAGGTTCATGCGGGGCGTGGCGAGGATGCTGGTTGCGGACATTTATCCTGTCGGACAACAGCGGCACCAGAAATTAAACCATTTTACCGCACAATCCGCGCCGCCAAATCCTTCGGATGTGCAAAATATCCCTTGTAGTATTGAGTATGGAAAAGAATATGCAAACCCGGACACCGGATTCTCTCATTGGTTAAATGTACGTCTTAATCCGGGGACGCACATCTGCTCCTTGAAGATTGTCAAAAAAAAGGATGGCAAGCCCATTGATTGCCCGGAAAAGCCCCCGGTGTTGACATGCGGCATACAACAGTTCCTCAGCGGGTTAAACTGCGGAGACAAAATATCCGCTTTGGAAAACGTTGATTGGCTGCTGGAAGGAACCGGGGATCGGGTTCGTTTGCAAACCCATGTTCAGGGTGGAATGGTTGACGTCCTGGTCGGGGATTCGGGCGCGGCCACTAGTTTGGCATTGCTGCGCGGTTCGGAATTGGCCGTTTTTCTGGACAACGCGCACGACATGCTCCAATATGAGGCGGATTGCGGACAGGGGTAATTCCCCCCTGCGGACGGTCCTACAGCTCCTCCCCGCATTATGCGCCTTGTCCCCTCCCGCCGCAATTGCCGCCTGCCCTGTAATCCTCACCGGACAAGGCCGCCGCCAGTGCGCCCCGCGCCAAATGCTTGCACTTGGCCCCTAAATATCATATACTTTATCCACTAACTACCAGAGGATAAAGCCTGTGGACTTTACCGGCGAAAACGACCTGGAACGGGCGCTGAAACTGCTCGCGGGGCATTTGCGCCTTGCAAAAACGCCCCCGGTCAACCTGGTCGTCTGCGGCGGGGCCGCCCTGCTGGCCCGCCGCCTCCACCTGCGCACCACCCAGGATGTGGACGTGCTGGCCCTGCTGGACAGTGAGGCGCACCTCCATTCCCCCCTGCCCCTGCCGGGCTACCTGCTGGAGGCGGCGCGCGACGTGGCGGACACCCTCGGCCTGCCGGGGGACTGGCTGAACAACGCCCCCAGCGCGGACGCCGCCGGCCTGTACCAGTCCGGCCTGCCCGAAGGGCTCCTGCAGCGCGCCCTGCGCAGGGACTACGGCGACCGGCTCACGGTCTGGTATGTGGGCCGGTTTGACCAGATACATTTCAAGCTGCTGGCCGCGGTGAACGCGGGCGGGCGGCATTTGGAGGATTTGCGCATGCTGGGCCCCACCGCCGCCGAGCTGGCGGCGGCGGCGGCCTGGATGGTTCGACGGGGCATGACGGAGCAGCAGGCGGGCGCCCTGCGCGCGCTGCTGGGGTATCTGGGCCATGGACAAACCGCTTCCGGAATTGAAGAGGGAACTGCTTGACGGCCTGCTGTCCTTTCTCTGGCGGCAATGGACCGCGCTGGGCGTGCCGGGCCGCGCCGGGTCCGCGCGCCATGTGGTGGACCCCGAGGCGCTCCTCGCGCTGACGGCGGTGCTGGGGCGGCACGACCCGCGCCTCTACGACGAGGCGCTGGGCTGGCTTGCCAAGTACGGGCGGCTGGTGAGCGTGCAGCGTCTGCGCACCATCTTCTCGCTCAACTGCTTTTCCCCCGCGGCCCCGGCGGCGGCGGCCGGAATTGCCTGCTGCCTGCTGGACGGCACGGGCGACAAGCGCTGGGAGAGCCTGTGCCGCCCGGGCAGGCGGGGCGGCGATCCCCCCCAGCCCCTGTTTTTGGACCCCTCCGGCGCGCCCCTGCCCGTGCTGGGCGAACCCGACCCGTCCTTTTTGAAGGCGGGGCTGCTGCGCGACACGGTGCGCCCGCGCAACCATGCGGGATTCCGCCCGGAAAACGCCGGGGCGCTGGTGGCGCGGCTGCGGGCGCTGCTGGGCAACACGGCGCGCTGCGAAATCCTCTTTTACCTGCTGGCCCGCCCCCACGGCTACCCCTCGGAAATCGCGCGGAAAACGCACTACTCCCAAAAGACGGTGCATGATCTGCTGGAGGACATGGTGCTTTCCGGGGCGGTGCGCTCCGTGAAAAACGGGCGGCAGCGGCTGTGCCGCCTCGCGCCGGGCGCCTTTCCGGCTTTTCTGCTCCAGGGCCAGCCCCGCCCCGAATATGTGAACTGGCCGCTGGTGCTGGGGGCGGTGGAAAGCGCATGGCAGAAACTCGGCCCCCTTTCGGAGCCGGGCCTGCCGGAGGATCTGGTGATCAGCGGCTGCCACGCCCTTTCCGAGGCGCTTTCGGCGCGGCTCATGGGCGTCTCCGCCCTGGCCGAGCTGCCCCAGGCCGGAACCGCCTCCGTGGCGGCGGCGCTGCGCCCCCTGTCCGCCGTCATGCCGCTGCTGGCGGAATGACCGCGGCTAGAAGGACGGGTGGAAGACTCTGAGGGCGTAAAAGCTCAGCGCGGAAACCAGCGCGGAGGCGGGAATGGTGATGATCCACGCCCAGACGATGCGCCCCGCCACCCCCCACTTGATGCCCGACAGCTTGTTCGTCGCGCCCACGCCGATGATCGCGCCGGTGATGGTGTGGGTGGTGGACACGGGGATGCCCCAGTGGGTGGCCATGAAAAGGGTGAGCGCACCCGCCGTCTCCGCGCAGGACCCGCCCACGGGGCGCAGTTTGGTGAGGCGCATGCCCATGGTCTTCACGATGCGCCAGCCGCCGCAGGCGGTGCCGACGGCCATGGCCGTGCCGCAGGCGAGGACAATCCACGCCGTGTTCAGGTGGAACAGCGACAGCGGCGTGTCCGGCGCGAGGATGCCCGCCGCCACAAGAAGCGCCACAATGATGCCCATCGTCTTCTGGGCGTCGTTGCCCCCGTGGCCGAGGGAGTAGAGCGCCGCGGAAAGCAGCTGCACCCGCCGGAAGAGCCGGTCCACCTGGAGGGGCCGCCAGCGCCGGAAAATCCAGAACACGGCCACCATGATGAGATAGCCCAGGGCGAGGCCGATGAGGGGCGCGAGGGGGATGAACTTGACCGTGGACACGACCTTTTCCCAACTGATGACCGAGGCGCCCCGGTGGGCCATGCCCGCGCCCACCAGGCCGCCGATTAGCGCGTGGGACGAGCTGGTGGGCAGGCCCCAGAGCCAGGTGAGCAGATCCCAGACGATGGCGCCAACAAGGGCCGCGAGCACCACATAGACAAAGGCGGGGTCGGAGGGGTCGATGTGCACGATTTTTTCAATGGTCTTCGCCACCGCCGTGGGGAAGATCAGGATGGCGATGAAGTTAAAGAAGGCCGCCCAGAGCACCGCCTGGCGCGGGGAAAGCACGCGGGTGGAAACGATGGTGGCGATGGAGTTGGCCGCGTCGTGGAAGCCGTTGATCACGTCAAAGGCGAGCGCCACGAGGATGGTGATAATGACGACGGCCCATGTGGAGGCGGAAATCATGGGGTTATGACGCCTCTATCACGATGGTCTGGATGATGGACGCCACGGCCTCGCAGCGGTCGGTGGCCTTTTCGAGGCGCTCGTAGAGCTCCTTCCACTTGATCAGCGTGACCGCGTCGGCCTCCTCCTTGAAAAGCTTCACCAGCGCGGCGCGCATGATGGCGTCGCCCTCGTTTTCGAGGTCGTAGATTTTCACGCAGTGCTGCTTGATCGCGTCCGCGTTTTTCATGCTGCGCAGCATGGGCATGGCGGCGCGGATTTCACCGGCGCACGCGGCGAGCACGCCCGCCAGCGCACGCGCCTCCGGGCGCGCCTCCGTGATTTCATAGATGATCACCCGCGTCGCGATGGACTCCACCGAGTCCACCACGTCGTCCAGCCGCTGGATCAGCGTGTGGATGTCGGCGCGGTCCATCGGCGTGATGAAGGTCCGGTGCAGCGCGTCCATGCAGCCCCGCGTCACCTGGTCCGCCTCCTTTTCAAGGTCCTTGATGCGGGCCGCGCCCGCGGCCATGTCGCCGCCCTCGGCGAACATCGCCTGGAGTTCGGCGCAGGCCCGCATGCCAAGCTCGGCATGCTGCTCGAAAAGATCAAAGTACCCGTGCTCCTGGGGCAGCAGTTTTCTGAACATGATTCACCCTCCGGGCGGGGCGGTTGGTTGCTGGGAACGCCTTGGCCGGCGCGACCGAAACGCGGCGGCAGCAAAACGGCACGGGCGGTATTTTACCACTCCGCCCCGCGCCGTTTCATGTCCCGGGCGCGCCCCGCGGAAAAATCCCCGGCAGGCGCGGCGGCCACACGCGGGCGGCCCTCACTCCCCGCCGATGATGCGGACCTCGGTCTCAAGAGTGACGCCGAAACGTTACATTCAACAATTGCAACAACATTTGGGCCGATTGCAATAGGCTTTGCGCGTAAGTTACTAAAATATATTGGGTTGTATCTTTTGATTTGCAACCATGATCTAGTCCTTGGAAAAAGGTTGAATCCTATCTCTCCTGCCGGGGGTACCATCTGGCGCCGCGGGTGCGGCCATCAACGTATATCTGGTTACTCCTCAAAAGTTCACGTAGAAGGACTTGAATCTGGCTTCGTGATTTTGCCGGAAGCACTTGACGGAGTTCCTCCATTCGAGAGCCTGAATCCATATTATCTTGAATGTGTTTTAGCAACAGTGGCCTGCCCCCCGAGAAGAGTACCAGTGGGAGTGAGAAAACCAGTAAGCTTCAACGAAACAGGGCGATTCAATTGTGCCTACTCAGCAGTAGAAATCTAAATTTGGGAACACCTACTTGGTGTGCTTTGAAGCCCGACTCAAAGGTCAATATTCGCATGACACATCAACAATGACCGATATCTACTCAAAAGAAAAACGCTAGCAGATAATGTCCCTGGTTAGAAGCCGCGGAAACAAGGTGACCTGGCTGGCCGTGCTTGAACTGCTCAAACGTCACAAAATACGCGGCTGGAGGCGGGTTGGGCAGTTCCTCAGATTGAGGCGTCTGCCGGAAACCACCCAGGCGGAACTGCGAAATATGCTGGACCTGAATGAGTACCAGACGAGGCGGGTTGTCAGGGCAACCGCTTCAATGTCGAATTGAATTGCTTCCTATCGTTTGGCTGCCCGCCAAGCCTGAATGCATCGGTCACAATCCGCCTGAGGAAGTCGGCTTCCGTTCTCAAGCATCTGTTGAAGTACAGCAATCGCCTTGCCCCCTGTCAACACCTGGGATTTCACCATCTCGTCCAACAGCCAAAGCAGGCCTCGAACCTCAACCCCTTCCTCTTCTCCGGCGGCTCGAAGCGCTTTATCGCCCGTCAGCAAGATGGCTTCTTCCGCGGCAGCAAGGACCAGCGCGGACAAGTCTGGCCGTGAGGGTCGTGGATACTTTCGGGCCAGCTGGATGATTTCCAGCACACGAGTGCCCGGCAATTCAACGACGTGCAACCCCGACCGCTTCAATGAAGCCGCTGAAGGTGAGAGAATCTCATGCGCCACAAGGTCCGGTGTCTTGAACAGGAGATCGAGCTTGAATGCTTCAGCAGTTATTCCACCCCGGTTCAAGTCAATCCAGATGTTAGCGTCTGTTATGATTGCCCGTGGGGAATCCATCGTGTTCCTTTGAGAATGCCTTTCTGAAATCGTCCAGGGAACGGCCTAGAAGTTCCTTCGCCCGAGACTCGGAAATGACCTCTTCAGTTACGAGTTGCATTACTTGGCGGGTCATCCTTTTCGGCTGTTCGGGGGGAAAGACTTCGCCCGGCTCTTTGTCTCGCCATCCTTGCGTGCTGAACGTTATGAATAGGCCTTGAGCAGTGGATTCTGAGATTATGCCAAGCCGTCTGGCCCTTACAACCCACGCTGACATGCTCATGCCGTACTTGTGCTTGAGCATGTGAAGCTCAATTGGGTCCAGCTTGCTTCGGATATTTCCCAATTCCATCCGGGCAACGGGCGCGGGCACCAAAAAAGCTCCCGCAAAGCACTGCATCATTTTTTCATCGTCTAGGGCTGGTTTCAAGAGGATATGACCCAATTCGTGGGCCAGACTAAGCCGTTGGCGGTCTCCCGGCATACCTGCACGAACAACGATGACAGGAATCGCATCATTCGCCCACAAAGTCAACGCGTCAAAATGGGTCTCGGCATCCAATGAGCCGACACGGATTCCGTGCTCTTCAAGGACCTCCGTCAGATTCTGTATGGGGTCAAGACCCAGTTCCCATGCACCCCGGACAGCAATGGCTGCCTTTTCAACCTCCTCGAACGTGGAAACCTTTCGCGGAAAACTCGCTGGAAACTGGAAATCGACACGTTCTTCCAACGTTATCAGGTTATTGACTTCAATGCTTCGCGCGATCCAGTCCTCCACACGGGCAACGATTGAATCCTGTTGTTTCTTGCCCAAACGGGAGTGCTTTCGGAATTCCGGCTGAGACACCGACACCTCAACGGGCTGCAAGAAAAAGTCAACGCCCACGTTCAAGGCGTTGCTCAGTTTCAAGAGCACACCGGAGCTGGGAATGTCTTCTTCCCTCTCGTACTTGGCAATGGCTTGATGGCTGACGCCAACTTTTTCGCCAAGTCCACGCAAGGAAAGACAGGCAATCCGTCTTGCTTGTTTAATTCTTTCTCCAATCATGGCACAGTCTCCTCGGTTGACATTATGCATTATAATACGTATTTTGTCAACCGCCCCTTTGGCTAATGCTAAGCGGCTATTGTCCTCAAGGCGGCCAAACAAGCCCGTGTGCCGCCCCCCCCATTCGCCAGTGCGATGCAATAATCCACCAATTTGTCAAAGGAGTAACCGCCTTTTGCTTCTTTAAATTCAAAATGTGACCCCTCGGGCTCGTTCAACCACTGTTGAAGTTGATCTCGGCTGCTGTTCATTGGCCCTTCCTCATGACATTTTTTACTCTCTTTATGAGCAAAACATCCCTCCCGTCAGACCTCTCCGCCGATGATGCGGACCTCGGTCTCAAGGGTGATGCCGAAGCGCCCGCGGACGGCGTCGCGGGCGGCTTGGATGAGGCCGAGGACGTCGGCGAAGGTGGCGTTGTCCTCGTTCATGATGAAATTGGCGTGCATGGGGCTGATGACCGCGCCGCCCCGGCGCAGGCCCTTGAGGCCGCAGGCCTCGATGAGGCGGCCCGCATGGTCGTTCGGGGGGTTCTTGAACACGCTGCCGCAGCAAAGGCCCTGGGGCTGCTTCTCGCGGCGACGGCGCATGTAATGGTCGTACACGGCGCGCTGGTCCTCCCCCGACGGGGTGAAGCGGAAGGTTCCGCCGAGGATGACCTCGTAAAGGCCGCAGAAGGACTGGCCCCGGTAGGAGTACAGCTCCGGGGTGACCGCCTCGGAGCGCAGGCCCCCCGGCCCCATCAAATCCACGCTCTCCAGGAATTCGCAGGTGCTCCCGTTCACCGTGCCCGCGTTCATGTAAATCGCGCCGCCCACCGAACCGGGAATGCCCGTAAGCGCGCCCACCCCGGCGTAATTGCCGGGCAGCATGATGTCGCGCACCACCCTGCCCAGGGAAATGCCCGATCCGATGCGGTACCGCCCACCCCCCAGCGGCTCCAGCCCGGTGAGGTGGGTGGTGAAAAAGACCACCCCGTCGAAGCCGCCGTCGGCGATGAGCACGTTCGATCCGCCGCCCAGCACCAGCTTCGGCCCCGGCTGGGCAATCATCCACCGGTAGGCCTGCTCCACCTCCGAAGCGGTGCGCGGCAGCAGCGCCACCCGCGCCGGGCCGCCGATGTTGTACAGCGTCGCCGGGGCGAGGGGATAATCCCTTTTCGCAAACTCAAAGGGGGGCATCTCGGGTGTTGCCGGTTCCATGGGCCGCATTATGGCCAAAAAGACGGCGCGGAGGGAAGTTTTTCCAACCCCGCCCTCAGGGGCCCGTGCGCTGGAAGGGAAATACTACGGTTCCTGCAAAGCATCGAGGCGGCTTCTTGCGCTTCCGGACGCGTCTACCCTCAAAATGGTGTTTTTCCGTATTATTATGATTTGTTCGTCGTTAAGGGGAATGGAATGTGGTAAAAAAATTCAAAAATAATAAGTGTCTCCCAGTACAACTGGATGACGAGAGTTGAGAATATTCATATTAGGTTCCTTTTCTACTATTGAATTTCTTCAGCAAAAAAATGACCTTCTGCTGTTTTCCATATAATTTGGGATTTTGGATAGCATTCATAATTACTAATTATTGTACCATATTTAGGAAGACATGGTTGCTTTGTTGTCATGTCTGTATATATCCAATAGCAATAATCTCTTGCTTCGATCGAAGCATTACCCATCCAGTGAGCTTTTCTATTTCCATCGACTCGCAACACAATATTGTTATCTTTGTCCTCGTTGTCAACAAATACAAATCCATTATCATTATTTTTTACCACCCAGCATATCGCTTTAGGATGACGCGGAGAAGAAAGATTGCCAAAATAATAATCACCTCTTTCCAATACGTAGACAACACCTATCGTATCATTTGGCATGTCACCTATTTTCTGTAATTTAGAATAATCTGCAAGCATACACTTTGCCCGGGGAAATGCCGGAAGTCCGTCTTTGTCATAGTGCAACCATTTTGTTGGTCCACAATAATCTTTCTCCGACTTACAATGCACAGTATATTTCAAAGGCATGAATTCTCCATTTTTTGAAACTTTGGCGCAAAGTTTATATTCAAAGGCAAGCACTGAATAATATAAATTTAATCCACCCTGTTTGTTCCGTGTTACGCGAACTATAGAATTACTGTGCACAACTTCACTGTCTGGCATTATCAATTCTCCATATTTTCCAACATAGAAGAACCCAATTGATTTGGCCATGGAGAATTTATCATTATCATCTATTATTTTATTTGTGGCATATGCCAATTCGGAGGACATAATCAATATAATAGTTAAGCAATATAATCCGAAAAATTTATTTAAACACAGTGCAATTGATTTCACATTATGTCTCTCGGTGTTGGCATTTCATCTGCGCAATATTCCTCCGCACACTCTCCTTGTCTGTCGGTGTCCATGCTCCAGAACCAGCAGGAGCGCCGAGAGTTGGTAGTCGTTGGCACGCAGCACCAATTTGGCGATGTCTTTAGCACTGTAAACCTCCACGTTCCGGACATCCGTAAAAATATCCTCTCTCACCATCTGGTCCCCGTTTTTGCGGCCCAACGCCATGCCAACCTCCCCCTCTTGTCACGACTTGCCAGTAAACTATCAGGGTTGTTGTGATTTGTCAATGTCTTTGGTTCTTCTCGTTCAGGGGCCCGTGCGCCGGAGCCGGACCTGGAAACCGCCGTCGCGCACGGTGATTTCGGAGTAGCCGCCACCCCGGCTGTAAAAGAGCGCGGGGCTGGTGACGTGGGTCATGGCGGGGTGGCGGGCGTCGGCGGTTTCGCTGAACCGGTGCACATGCCCGGCAAGGTAAAGGAGGGTGCGCCCCGTTTCGCCGAGGGCGTCGCGCAGCGCGGCGGCGTTGCGCAGGCGGTGGGTGGGCTGCTCGTGGTAGGCGTCCGTTTTGAACAGGAGCGGGTAGTGGCCCGCGACGATCACCGGCCCCGGCGGGCTGTCCGCCGCGAGCCGGGCCGTTTCGGCGATTTCCGCGCGGGTGACGCGCCCCCGCGAGGTGATCAGGTTGGGGCAGGTGGTGGGGGCGAAAATCAGGGGCGTGCCGCCGGGCAGCGCCACGCGGACGGGCAGGGCGTCGCCGGGCATGAAGCGCCCCAGGAAGCGGCGGAACAGGTCCCTCCGGGCCGAACCGAAGGTGTACACATCGTGGTTGCCGGGAATGGCCCACACCCGGAGCCCGCGCGCCGCCAGCAGGTCAAGGAATTCCGCCGCGCGGGCGTACTCCTCCGCCAGCGAGGTGGTGGTGAGGTCACCGCCCACAACCACAGACTTGACGCCCGACGCGCACAGCAGGTCCGCCGTGGTTTCGGCAAGGTCAATGTTCACCTGGCGGCGGCGGCGCAGCCACAGGTTGGCGTTGCCCAGAAAGCGCTTGCCCATCAGGCGCAGCGGATTCCAGGTCACCTTCCAAAAATGCAGGTCGGTGATGTGGAGCAGGGCGTCGCGCGCCAATCCTTCACCGGCTGCGCTCACGGCAGCATATCCCCCGGCGCGGGCGCGCCGGAAAGGAGTTTCGCCCCGTAGCGGCCGATGCCCTCCGCGCCGTTCACGTTCCAAAGCGTCAGCGGCCGGGGGGCAATCATGGCGGCGGCGGTGCGCGCGTCGCCCACGCTGCGGATGCAGGGGATGTAATTGTCCCGCACCCAGGCGTCGTCGTCGTCCAGGGGGAAATTTTCCAGGTCCGCCGCCACGGCGGCGATGCCCGGATCCACCGCCGCGGCGAGGAGGCAGGCGACCCCCGCGCCGCCCAGCCCGGCCAGCTCAATGCGGCCTGTCATGTCGCGGCGCGCCCGGAGGAACGCGGCGGCGGTGAGCACGTCCTGCACGCGGCAGGCGGCGTCCGTGGGCTCGAAGGTGTCGAGGAAGGGGAACACGCCGACCTTCATGGCGTCGCGGGAGCGGCTTTCCGCCGGGGGCTGGTGGTCCCCCGCCAGGAAGGGGTCGATGACCAGCACGGCCTTCCCCTTCGCCGCAAGCGCGGCGGCCAGGGGGCCGGGGCCGCCCTTTTCCGGGTCGATCAGGGCGGCCTTGCCCGCGCCGTGAACGAGGATCACCGCGTCCTGCGGTGTGTTGTCCCTTCCGCGGAAAAGCACCGCGGGCACCGCGTCGCCCTGCGCCGCGCGGCTGATGACCCAGCGCTCGGCCATGCAGCCCTCCCGTTCCGCGGCGCGGCCCGCGCGCTCGCAGCGCAACCCGTTCGGATCGGGCGGGGCCACGCCCAGCACGTCGGCGAGGACCGTGCCGTACTGTTCCTGGAAGGCCTTCACCCCGCCGGCGTCGGCGGGCAGCACCGCGTCCCACTTCGTCTTGTTCCGGGCGATGAAGCCGTCAATGACCTCCTGCTGGCCCATGCTCTTGTAGCCCTCCATCGGGCCCTCGCCGGGGAACACGCGCAGCGCCTCATCCGGGTCCTTCCTGTGTTCGGGCTCGATGAAGCCGGTCCAGTCACGATTGGGGTCGATCAGGTGCCTTCCGAAGAAGCGGTACACCGCCTCGCGGCTGTCCTTGTTGTAGTTGTGGCCGTAGTCGAACTGGGCGCTTTCCACCTTCGCCTCCGCGCCGTAAAGCGCGTAGACGCTCCGGATGGCGGGGTATTCAACGCGGGGCGTCTCGCGGGTCCAGTCGCCCGTGGCCGCCACCATGAGCAGCGGCTTCGGCGCCATCATCGCGCCGATTTCCATGTTCGAGTTGGAATAGCGGATGAGCGGCGCGTTCTCGCACACGCAGCCGCCCTGCATCGTGGAGGAGATCATGTTCACCGGCGCGGCCGCGGCGATGCGCGGATCGGCGGTGTAAAGGGCGAAGGTCTGGGTGCCGCCGCCCGACGCGCCCGTGCAGCCGATGCGCGCGGGGTCAACCCCCGGCAGGCCGCTGACAAAATCCACGGCGCGGATGCTGGTGAGCAGCTGGAGAGCGAAGGGGTGCACGCCCCAGAGCTTCTCCCGCTCTCCGCCCCAGCGGTGGACAAACTGGCGGCTGTCGTTGTAGCCCACCATGTCGTAGGTGAATGCCACCGCGCCCATTTTTGCGAAGGTGATGCAGCGCGCGGGCACGGAGCACATCTCCGAGTCCTCAAGGCGTCCGCTCTGCCAGTGGCCGTGGGGGTTCACAATCGCCGGGAAGGGCCCGTCGCCCTTGGGCCGGTAAAGGTTGCCCGTGCAGAAAAAGCCCGGCACAACCTCAAAGGCCGCCTTCTCCACCGTGTAGTCGCCGTGATCAATCAGACCGGAGAGTTGCGGGTTGAGCGGCGTCTTTTCCGGCTCCGGCACCAGGCCGGAACTCAGCAGCATGCGCCGCCGGATGCCGTCGGCCTTTGCCGTCCATTCCTCCAGGCTCCGGTATTGGGGCATCATGAACACCGTGTCCGTGTGCCGAAGCTGGCGCACGCGCCGGTCGTCCACCGCGCGGGGCCCCTCCACGGCGCGCATGTCCGCCATCACCAGCGCGGGATCATAGTCCCTGCGGGCGCTTAGCGCCATCGCCCAGGCGCCGTCCAGTTTCACCGCGGCGGCCTCCCTGTCCAGCTTCAGCGCGCCCGCATAGGCCCACATCGCCTCCTGCCCCCGCTCCTGCTTTTCCTGCCTGGGCACGGCCGCCTCCAGGGCGCGGCCGCCCACCGTCAGGGTCGCCGTGCCCCCCGGCGCGGCCCACACCCAGAAATGGTATTCCCCCGGTGTGGCGGCGGCGATGCCGCCGTCCGCGAGCTCGCGCGCGTAAAGGATGGCGGACGGACCGGCCACGACCGGCGCGGCGGCGCCCGCGGAAAGCAGCACTCCAAGGCAAAGCATCGGCACCATGACGGACTCTCCCTGTTGTTGGCGTTCGCCCGTCACAATACAGAAACCGGCACGGCCAAGGCAAAAGCCCCCCGGCCGCGGCCGCGCCCGTTGACTGCCCGTCTGGGGGCGTGGTACATTTTTAGCCAATCCCGCATACCCCGCATACACGGGGGATCAAGAATACCCGGAAAAGGGAATGTCATGAAAAATCGCGTTTTTACCACCGGCGAGGTGGCGCTCATCTGCGGCGTGTCCGCCGACACGGTTTCCCGCTGGTTCGATCTCGGACAGATTGACGGCTACCGGCTCGGGCCGGGCGGCGACCGGCGCATCCCCTATCTCAGCCTGCGCAAATTCATGCTCAGCCACGGCATTCCGCTGGAGCGGCTGGAGGAGGGCGACCGGCGGGTGCTGGTGATTGACGACGACCCCTATTATCTCGACTCCATCCCCTCGGTGCTGGCCCGCGAGGAGATGTATTCTGTCATGATCGCCTCCTCCGGGTTTGACGCGGGCGTCATGGTGGTGGAGCACAACCCGCAGGTGGTCATCCTGGACGTGCACCTCTCCGAAATGGACGGGCGCATGGTCTGCGAGCGGATCAAGAACCGCGCGGAAACGCGCAACACCCGCGTGCTCGGCACGGCGGCCTACATTGAGGAGCCGGAAATCAAGGCCCTGTCGGACCACGGCTTCGATGATTTCCTGAAAAAGCCCTTCCCGGTGGAGCAGTTGCGCGACCGCATCAACGCCCTGTTTGAGCTGCCCAACGCAAAGGTGAACCACCCCCGCCACGGCCAGCCGTAGGCCCGTCCCCCCGCGAAAAAAAACGGGCCGGAACCGGGCACCCGGTTCCGGCCCGCGTGTTTGCCTCAGTTCGTGAATTCAGTCTCCAGCTCCGCCGCCACGCTGACACTGTCGTCAAGGTTGACCGCGTACTGGATGGGGCTCTGCAGGTTGGGTTCCTGGAAAAACTCCATCACGGCGGTGCCCCCCTTGACCACGGCGCGGCCCACGGCCCGGGGCCCGCCGAGCCGGGTCGGCTGGGTGGCGGTGATTACCGCGCCCTCCACACTGTGCGTGATGTTGAGCACGCCGTTCAGGTAAAGCACCTTTGAGGGCACGGGAATCGTCAGGGTGTAGGGGAACGCCGTCCACAGCTCAAGGGTCGGATCGCCCAGGCAGTTCCAGAGACGCAGCTCGTCGCCGGTGTCGGCCCAGGACACCCCGGTGCCCTCGACGCCCGCCTGGGTGAAGAGGTAGAGTTTCGCGTGGTTCAGGATGTCGCCCAGGCGGCGCTTGGATTTGTCACCGCCGAAACCCGGCACGGCCGCGGGCCAGATGGCGTCAATAAACCCGCGCATCAGGGCGGAGTTCGCCCAGCTCGGGCTGTTGCGCGTGTCCCCAAGCACACCCACCGCGCCGCCGTTGGGGTTGATCAGCAGGCGCTCGGCGAAGTAGGTTGCGTTCGCCACCGAGCCCAGCGCGCCCCCGGCGGTCTCGTTGTCAAAGAGCCCGCTGGCGCAGTTCACGCTGAACACCACCGGCAGCAGCGCCCCGTTGGTGAGGGCGGAGGCGTCGGCCCAGCTGAACGGCGGGTTGCCCCAGCCGCCGGGCCAGCCGTGGTCGCGGTGGATGAAGAGGAACCGGCCCGCGTTCCACGCGTTGACGATGTCGGCGTTGCCGCCGGACCATGCGAAACCGCCGCCCGGCGCAAGGTCGGCGGGCAGCGCGGTGCCGTCGAAATACTTCCTGGGGGTGCTGTCGCCGGTGTAGGCCGCCGAGGGCGGGGTGCAGTCGGCGCAACCCCCGTCAACCGTCTCCGTGTAAATGCGCTGCACCGTCTTGCCGCGCGCGTTCATCACGTTCCGCGCGAACTCGGAAACCTCGATGAAGGTGCGCTGGTCAAGGCCCGCCTGCGCCGTGTCCTTGCGGCAGCACTGGAACTGCGCCGCGATGGCCGCGTTGCTGTAAAACGCGCTGTTGGCGAAGCCCGGCGGGGTTTTTTCATAGTTGATGATCTTGTTCACCACCGTGTTGGCGTCGTTCAGCGAGTCCACGGGAATGCGCCCCACGGCGATGTCCGGGAACACGCCCGCCAGCACGCCGGTGAAGGAGGCGTAGCGATAGTCCGTGCCGATGGTGGCGCTGCCCACGAGCCCCGGCTGGTTGGCGGTGATGTACCACGTCGGAATGAACTCCGCGTCGCCGAGGAGCAGCGCGTAGGACGGGCGGATCATGCTGTTTTCGTACTCGTCCTTTATCAGTCCGGCAATCGCCGTGTTGGTGGCGTAATCCGTGCCGCCGCCCACCTCGAAGACGCGGGTCATGATGCCCTTCTCGTTCTTCCACGCCGCGAGGGCGTCCGCCGCGGCGCGGAAATTGGGATGGGTGAGAATCATGAACTCCTCGCCCGTGATCAGCGGTGTGATTCCGCGGGGGCCAAGATGCCCCAGAATGGCGGATCCGTTGAGGGCCGCGCCCGTGAACACGTCCGGCCGGCTTTCAAAAGGACTGTCCATCACCTCGGTGGCAAAGAAGCCCCTGCCGCCCTTGAAGGATATTTTCACGTCCACCCTGTCGAACAGTGTGAGTTCGCCGGAGGCCGGGTTGTACTGGCCCGAGGCGACCTCGATGATGTGGTAGTTCACGTCGCGCGACCTGCCCGCGGGGCTCACCGAAACGGCGTTGGGCGGCCAGGGGCGGTCGGCGGCGTATATCTCGGGATCTTTCGTGAACACGGGATCCTGGAACGTCTGGGGATCGGGCGGCCCGGAGGGGTCCTGATCCTGCCGGCTTTGGTCCACCGGCTGGAACTGCGCCGGCGCAAGGTTCGCCGCAATGGTCTCGCCCGCATGGACGGTGACCTCGGGAATCACCTCCGCGCCCTCCGGAACGGCCACCAGCCGCCGCAGAATCGGCACGGCGGGGAATCCGGGGCGTCCCGTGTCCGCGTCCGCGCCGGGAATGTCCATGCGCGTGAACACCTCGCCGCCCGCAAGGATGGTTTGCACCTTCGGCTCGCCGAAGCTGATCTCCGTTTCCAAACCGGTGTTGTCGCTGGTCTGCTCGTCCAAAAGCGCCAGCGCCTCCAGGCCCACACGGGACTCGCCGTCGCAGGGGGAGCCGGGCGCGCGCATGTCATAGCGCAGGCGGCGGCCTAGGTTGTACAGCTCCTCGTACACCCCCCTGGCCGCAACGTCCGCGGATCCGCCCCGGCCCGTCTGCGCGGCCTCCTCATACTCCCTGAGAATGCCCGCCGCCCCGCAGGGATCACCCGCGCGGTAGGCCTCTTCGGAGCGGCCCAGAATTTCCGCCAGCGCCGCCGCCTCGGCGTCGGGCAGCGCGCCGCCCGGCTCTCCGTCGAGGGCGTCCCTCGTGTCGGAGTAGCCGACCAGTATGTTCGGTGACGCCGCATTGCTGGTGGGCAGCGCGGCGGCCTGCACCCCCGGAGAATAGTTCAGCGCCGCGTCATGGGAAAAGGCGGTGTAATAATAGGTTTTCCCGTTTTCCAGGCCGGTGTCGGCAAGGGTGGTTGATGTGTCGTCCAGCACCGTTTCGCCGTCCGTGGGTGATTCGGAATAGCCGCCGAGCTTCCGTTTGATGAGCACCCCCGTGAAATCCGTGTCGCCGGGGTTGGTCCAGGCCAGCACCGCCTGGGCGTCACCGGACACGGCGGTGAAGTTTGTGACATTGGCCGGCGCAACCACATCCGGTTTCTTTTTGCAGGCGCCCAGGGAAGCCGCAAGAAGCACTGCAAGCAGCAGCGCCCCGGCGCAATGCGGCAGGAAGCGGCGGTCCCTTGGGGGGGTGGGGGAAATGTTCATGTGCAAAAAATCCTTCACATGTTGTCCGCTGCATGCGGAAAGGCGGCCCCGGGATGCCGTCTAATCTGTGAATAGTGGAACAAACTGGTCCGGGGGGCTATTCCAAGGCATGCCCCAAAAATACCAAGGCATGCCCGCCGGTATTTTTTGCATAACCTGCTGCAAAAATGGGCTTGGTGCGTCTCAGGCCTTGAACGCGCCGGAGGTGATTCCCTGGATGAAGGGCTTGGTGGCGTAGACAAAGAGGACAAGCAGGGGGATGCTGGAGATCATGTAGGCCGCGAAGAGTGTGGACAGGTTGGAGGCGTAGGCCGAGGTGGCCAGCACGTACAGGCCCGACGCCACCACGTGGCACCGGCCGTTCGGCTGGGTGACAAAGGGCCACATGAAGTTGTTCCACGTGCCCAGGATGCTCATGATCGCCACCACCGACAAGACCGGCTTCGACAGCGGCAGCACGATGTGCCAGTAGCACTGGAGCCGCCCCGCGCCGTCCATGCGCGCCGCCTCGAAAAGATCCTCCGGCAGCCCGTCGAAGAAGCTTTTCATCACGAAGATGCCGAAGATCTGCCCGCCCGCGATGTAGGGCAGCAGCAGCGCCCAGTAGGTGTCCAGCAGGCCCATGCCCTTCACCACCATGTAGCCGGGCACGAAGGTGAGCACGCCGGGGAACATCATGCCGCTGATGATGAGGAAGAAGACGGCGCGCCTGCCGGGGTACCTTTGCCGGGACAGCACAAAGGCGGTGACGGAGGAGAGCAGCAGCACCCCCGCCGCCGTGCCCAGGGAGACCACGAGGGAGTTGATCATCTGGGGGCGTATCTGGGACCACGCGAGGCGGTAGCCGGTGAGCGCCGTCCTGACGCCCTGCCGGAGCGCTTCGCGCGGCGCAAGCATGACCGGCGCACCCTCCCCGTCGCGCGCCGCCAGGGGCGCGCCGTCGCCCCGGGCAAGCTGCGCCGCCGCCGCCAGCGACAGCCCCGCGGACTCGGGCAGCCCGAAGAAGGCGTGGTACATCTCGGAGTTGGTGCGAAAGGAGTTGTTGAGCGCGAAGGCGAAAGGGAGCATCGTGAGCGCCGCGAAGGCGGCCAGCACGGCATGGAGGGTGATGCGCTGCGCGGTCCGGCTCATTTCGGCCCCTCCAGATCCGCGGAGGACTTGAAGTAGCGCAGGTTCAGCGCGGTCAGCGCGAAGACAATGCAGAAGAGGCCCACGCCGATGGCGCAGGCATAGCCCATGCGCTGGAAGCTGAAGGCGTTGTAGTACATCCAGAGCGCGGGCACCGTGGTGGTGAAGCCCGGACCGCCCTTGGTCAGCACAAAGAGCGCCTCGTAGGACTGGACGCCGCCGATGATGGTCAGGATGAGGATCAGCTTGAGCTGGCTCATCACCATGGGCACATCGATGTAAAGGAACTTGCGCAGGCCGGTGCAGCCCTCCATCGCCGCCGCCTCGTTCACACTCTGCGGGATGGACGACAGCCCCGCATAGTAAATCAGGATTTCCATGCCGCCCGCGAAGGGGAAGCCGATCATGGCGAAGGCGGCCAGCGCCGTCTTCGGGTCGTTGAGCCAGCCCGCCGTCCATTCCTGAAGGCCCGCCGCCGTGAGCAGCTCGTTGAGCAGGCCCCGGTCGGCGTAGACCAGCCCGCCCCAGATCATCTGCACCGCCACGCCCGGCACCACGATGGGCACCAGGAAGAGCACCCGGTAGAAGTAGCGCTCGCGCTCGCCCGGCAGGGAGTGGATGAGCTTGGCCACCACGAGCGGCACCGTCAGCCGGATGGCCACGGCGATGAGCGTGAGCAGGGCCATGTTGATGAAGGACGGCCGGATCACCGGGTCGGAGAAGAGCATTTCCCGGTAGTTGCCCAGCCCGATGAAGCGCGCCTCCGCGCCGATTTCGAATTCATAGAGGGAGCTGACAAAGGCCCAGCACACGGGCAGGTACACAAACACGAGCAGCAGCGCCACGCTCGCCGACGAAAGCCCGTGGCAGGCCAGCGCCTCGCGCATCCGGTAACCGATCCGGCTTTCTTTTCCGCCTGTTTCAGCCATGCCGCCAATCCCCCGCCGTTGTTCCGCCTTCACGGTTTCAACTGCGTGTCCGTCACCAGTTTCTCCCGCGCGGGGAAGCCCCGGTCATACGCCTCAAGCGCCGCCGGGTCCGGGCGGAAGACCGGATCCTCAAGAAAGCGCCCCGTGATCCCGTCAAGCCCGTCCGCGCGCAGCTCCAAGGCCATGAAAGCGTCAAAGTTGGCCCCGTCCGCCGTGGTGATGCCGAACCTTGCCGCGTTTTCAAAGCCGAAGCGGTGGTAATATGCGGGGTTGCCGAATATGATCACCCCCCGGTGGCCCGCTTCGCGGGCGAGGCCGAGGGTGTGGCGGATGAGGCGCGCCCCTATCCCCCGTCCCTGGAGCGCGGGAAGCACGCTGACCGGTCCGAAGCCAATGACTTCGTGCGCCGTTCCGGCGGCGTCCGCCACGGTCCCCCTGCTGTAGACGATGTTTCCCGCAACCTCCCCGTCCGCCTCCGCCACATAATCAAGCTCCCGGATGAAGGACGGCGCGCCCCGCAGGTTGTGCAGGATGAAATGCTCGTCGCAGCCGGGCTTGTAGACGTTCCAGAAGGCCTCCCGGGTGATGTGCTCCACCAGCCGGTAATCCCGCTCCTCCTCCGGGCGCAGTGTGATCTCCATGATGACTCCCTTTGCCCGGTCACAGGCCGCCGGGCAGATCCTCCATTTGGGCGCGCACCGGCGCCAGTTCCCTCCAGGCCCGCTCCATCTCCTCCATGGGCACGGGCTTGCGCCGCTCCAGGTTGTCCATGGCCGCGCGCAGGTTCGCCTGCTGCCACTCCATGAACCCGTCCAGATCGGTGCCGTCGTTCAGGTACAGCTCCAGCAGCCGCCGGAGCGTCTCGTAAAAACGCAGGTCGAAGGAAAACACCCACTTCGTGGTGGTGTAGGGCCGCGCCAGAATCTCCTCGAAGGGCTTCAGCACCGGCAGCGTCTCCACGCCCTTGATGTTGGGCAGGAATCCCTCGTACTCGTTCACGATGCGCTCGTGGTTTTCCGGAAGGCAGAGGAACTGGAGGAGCTGCATCACCCGCCCCAGCCGTTCCGACTTTTCAATCCGCTCCGCGAAGGGCAGCCCCGCCGGGGTGTCGCCCAGGGCGCTGTTGGTCACCTCAAGCTGGACCGACGACCCGCCGATGACGCACATGGGCGCGCCGGACGCGTACTTGCTGGTCTTTTTTGTGAAGGGAGGCGGGTAGAACTGGCCCCACTCAAAGCCGAGGCGGTGGTCGTTTTTCAGCCGGTGCGCCAGCGTGCAGGGAAGCCAGATCATCGCGCCGCGCTGGGTGGCGAACTCGCGCAGAAAGTCGATGGTGGATCCGATGCTCTTGTTGCAGTGCCGCCTGAACTCGCGCATGATCCGCCAGCCCTCGCGGTAGCGCGGGTCGCGCTCCGTGAAAAACCCCTTCCGGTGAAGGAAGCACAGCTCCACATCATCGAGGTAACCCTGGAGGTAGGGCTCGCGCAGCGGATCCTTCAGCAGGTCGATGCCGGGCAGCAGGGGGCCGTACAACTGGTCGAAGAAAAGGTCGTTGCACCAGTCCGCCATGATCTCCACGGTCAAAATCACCGGGGTGACGGCGCGCGGCTCCGCCTCGCCGTCGAAGGGGACGGGCGTGGCCTCCAGTTTTTCACACAGCGCCATGAACTCCTCCCAGGTTTGGGGCACCCCCACCCCCGCCTTCCGGAAGATGTCCTTGTTGTAGAAAATGGCGGTTTCGACCATGTCGTAGCTGACGCAGTACATCAGGCCGTCCGGCGCGGCCTTGCCCCGGCTGATGGCCTGATACTTGAACATGTCCCACCACTGGTTGAAGCCGGGCGCGGCCGGGTCGCCCTTCTCACGCACGAATTCGTTGGGCGACTCCAGGAATTTGTCCAGCGGCACATACCAGTTCTTCTGCACGTCCACCCACACGTCCTCCACGTTCACGTTGAGGATGTCCGGGGCCATGCCGCTGGAAAGCTGGGTGACAAGATACTCGCGGTTGATGGGAACGTTGATGACCTGGACGCGCGTGTCGGGGAAGCGCGCCTCGAATTCACGAAGCACCGTTTCAAGCCCGCGCAGCGGCTTGCCGATGCCGTAGGGAACCGATCCGGGCATGTAGGACATGCCGGGGCTGAACTTGATCGTGTGTTTCACCCCCGGAGGCGCGGCCCCACCGCCCGGAAGGGCCCCGCCGGGCGGCGCGGTTTCCGCCTCTTCCGCCGGGGGCCACAGCGCCCAGAGGGCCAGCAGGACCACCGCCGCCATGGAAAGGGGCCTTGTGATGCGCGCGCGGTTCATCGGCGTGACCGGTACTCCCTGCGTTGCCGTGGTGCGGAAATCAACCCATATCAGCCGTTTGCTGATGATACCCGAGGCTTGCCCTTTCCGGCAATCCCAAAAAAGAGGCCGGACCGCGGCGTCTGCCGCGGCCCGGCCGTGTCTCATCCGGTCACGGGGGAAAGCCCCGCGCTATTTGCGCCCGCGCAGAACGCGCGCGCCGCCAAGGGCGCACGCCGCCGCCAACAGGCCAAGGCCCGCCATGCCCAGCGCGGGCATGAACACCACGTTCAAAAGCGTGATCACCGCGGGCGCGCTCGCCGTCGTCAGCGCGGGGCGCGTCGACTCGTCGCTGATCTCAACCACGTACGACGCGTTGTCGTACGCCGGGTAGGTCAGCGGCGGCGTCGTGTAACTCGTCAGATCCACACCCGACGCCACCACGGTCCCGTTCCTCTTCCACGTGTACGTCACCGCGCCAAGGCCGCCGCTGGTCGCAACCGTCATCGTGTGCGTCTCGCCAACATTCTTCGACGCGCCCTGCGGGTAAACCGTGATCGCAAGCGGCTCCGCAACCTGCACCAACGCCGTCCGCGACTGCGCCGGGTACGGCGAGTCGTCGCTCACCACGCAGTAGTACTCGCCCGCGTCGGCAAGCCCCACCGGCGAGAGCGTCAGCACCGGGCCGGTTTCGCCGGAAAGCGGCGCCGCGGCCTTGGACGTCGCAAACCACCACTGGTAGCCGAACACAGGGGCGCCGCCGGACCCAAACCCGCCGCCGGCCGACACCTCGAGCACCACCGTGTCGCCCGTGTACGCCGCCGCGTCCCCGGGCTTCTGCGGATCAAGCGTTATCGGCGCGCCGCGCACCGCAAGCGGCGCGTAGTTCGAGTAAATCGTGCCGTTCAGACCCGTCACAAGGCAGCGGTAGCTGCCCGCGTCAGACCACACCGCCGCGGGTATCGTGTAAGTCGCGCCAACCGCGCCGGTTACCAGCTCCGTGCCCTTGTACCACTGGTAGCCAAAGTCGCCCCCGCCAAGGGGCGTGCCGCCCGCCGTCACCGTGAACACCGCCGGCTGGCCGGGATCAACCGTCTGGGGCAGCGGCTCCACGAGAATCGCGGGATCGCTCACCTGAAGGCGCGCCGAACCAGAAACCGCCACGCCCGCGCCCGTCACCTGAACACGGTAGTAGCCCGCGTCCGAACCAACGCAGTTGCTCACCGTCAGCTCGTAGGTGTCCGCTCCCGTGATCCGGGGATCGCCCGTGCCGACCGGCGTCCAGTTCGTCGCGCCGTCGGGGGACTTCTCCCACTGGTACGAAAGCGCGCCGGAACCGTTCACAAGAACCGTGAACACCGCCGACTGGCCCGTCACACGGCTCAGGTCCGACGGATTAGACGTGATCCCGGGATCAAGAACCGTCAGCGCAGCCCCGGCGCTGTAAACCGCCGCCGAGGGGGACGGGTTCACCACGTTGCGCACCGCGCACCGGTACACCCCGGCGTCCGAACCCACCACCGACGCTATCGTGAACGATGGGCCCGTCTGCGCGGGTACCAGCGCAACGCCGTCCTTCTCCCACTCGTAGCTGAAGGGCGGCGTGCCCCCGGCCGCAACCGTGAACGTCACGGGCGTCTGGTAGGCCACAGACTGGGAAACAGGCTCCGTCGTGATCGTCACCGGCTGGTTCACGGCAAGCCGCGCCGCATCGGACAACACCTCGCTGAAGTACGGCGGCGTCGCGCCCGGGTTCGTCACATGGCAGCGGAACTCCGCGCCGTCGTCAGATGCCTGCGCCGTGAAAGAGTAGCTCGGGCCCGTCGCGCCCGGTATCGGGTCCGCGCCCCGGCGCCACTGGTAGTTGATGTCCGAACCCGTCGCCGTGACCGTGAACGTCGCCGTCGCGCCAGGGTTCACCGTCTGGTCCGTCGGCTGGCCCGTGATGGCCACCCCGGTGCCACCCGTCACCACCGTCCCGGAAACCACCGTCGTCGTCCACGCCTGGCCGGGCTCAAGACGGCCCGGCGTGCCGGAGGCGCCCTGGATGAGCACCGCGCTGTTCGTCCCGATCTTCACCGCGATGTTGTCAAGGGCCGTGGCGCCGTAGTTGACCATGACAAACTGGCTGTAACCCTCGAACACCGACGCCGGGGTCGTCGACTGCGTCAGCAACACCGTCCGAAGGCCCGTCTTGTCCGCAATCGCCGACTCCACCTCGGCCTTGTTCCAGTAGTCCGAAACGCACCAGCCGTAGGTGTAAGGGCCGCCCTCAAGCGTGGGTATCAGCGGGTACGCCGTGCCGGCCGTCTCGTACGGCGCGTTCGTCGGGCGCGTCAGAACCGCGTCGTTGCGCGCCGCGCCAAGCACGGGCATCTGGTTCGGGGTCGCAAACTGCTCCATCGTCGGCTTGTTCACGTTGCGCGCCGATGCCGTCATGTTCGAGACTATCGTGCACGCACCGTTCTGGTTCGCCTGCTGGCTGAACACGTTCTGCGCAGAGAAGGTGGCCGCGGAGGCCTGAACGACCGATCCGTGAAGCTTCACCATGCCCGGCGTGCCGAAGCCGCCCCGGCCGCCGGAGCCGCCCACGCCGCCGATGCCGCCAGCGCCGCCCGTGCCGCCAACGCCGCCGGAGGTGCCGTCACCGTATTTCTTCGAGCTGCCGCCCTTCCCGCTCTGGCTGGGGCCGCCGCTGCCCGTGCCCGAGACGGCAGCACCGCCCGCGCCGGGGACGCCGCCCTTCTGGCCCGCCATGCCAAGACCCGCGGGCTGCGCGTTGCCGCCAGCGCCGCCGAGAACCGCGGGGGCCGCCGAAACGTCAAGAAGCGCGGGGCCCGTGATGCGAAGCAGGCCCTTGGCCGAAAGAACAAAGGAGCCGCCACCGCCTGCGCCCAGCGCGCCCGTGCCGCCTGCGCCGCCAGCGCCGCCAACACCGCCTGCGCCGCCCGCGCCGCCGCCTGCGCTGGACCCGCCGGCGGGGGCCGCCGTCCAGCCGAGACCATACATCACGCCGTTCGCGCCCGCCGCGCCGGTGGAACCGGCCAGGCCCGCCGACGGCGGGGAGACCTGCCCGGCGCCGTCCGCGCCGGCACTCCCCGCAGAACCGCCCCCGCCCCCGGCCGCCATACCGGCGCGACCGCCGCCGCCCCCGCCGCCGCCGCCGCCCGCGCCGCCGCCGCCGCCCGTGCAGTAGGCGCTGGTAATCGTCCACTGCGCGTACAGCGTGTGGTTCGACGCGTTCGTAACCGTGGTGGCGTCCGTCACAAGGCTGCCGCCCGTGGGCGCGGTGAACCAGCCGTTAAAGGAACAGTCCGCGCGGGTCACCGTGGGCAGCGTGCCGTAGGGGTCGCCCGCGTACACGTCCTTTGTGGGGAAGCTCGGCGGATTGCCGAGGTTCGGGTCAAAGGTCACCGTGTATATCGGCGGATCCCAGGTCACCTCGTTGTCGGTGAACGTGGCCGCCTGGCTGTTGTTGCCGAGGACATCCGTGGCGGCATTTGCCGCAATGTTCGCTATCACGACACCCGGCGAGGTCATGCCGCTCACCGCCGCGTTCCAGGTGATGTTGTTCGACGTGGACAGCGCCACCGACTTCACGCCGCCCGTCGTTCCCGTGATGGCCACGTCGCCATTGGTGAACGTGGCCGGGTTGACGGCCTCGTTGAAGACGATGGTGAAATTAATGGGCGCCGCGGAGGCCGGATCCGCCTGCGCCGCCGCCTGGTTAATCGTCACCGTCGGCGCGACGAAGTCAAAGTCGTACGCCTGGCCCGTGGTGAAGGCGTTCGGCGTGATGTTCGCGCCGTACTTGTCCTGCACCACCGCGCCGTTCAGGTTCATGCGGAGCTGCCCCTGCCCGCCCAGCGTGTTCAGCGTGACGGTGTGCGCGTTGTCCGTCACGGCATAATTGTCAATGTAATGGCGGTCGTTGGCCCCGCCCGTGAACCCGCCAAAACCAAAACGCCATGATGCCTGGGGGGTATAGGTGCCTATGGGAAGGTCAACGAAAATGGGCGTCCCGTCGTGTATCACGGTGCACAAGCCGTCGGTCGTCACGGTGACCGAAACGTTTTTGTACACGTCCCCGCGGAAATCCCTCCGTGCAACGGCGTAGGTGTTGTTGTTGTGCCTCACGGTGATGTCCGGGGTTGTCTCGCCGCCGTTGTCGTAACTGTCAAACACGACATAGAAGCCCGTGGTCGAGCCGTCAACACCCGAAGTGTCCTGCGGGCCATAGCCGAACCAGCAGCCGTCCGCGCTGCTTCCGCCGCCGACGCGAAGACTGAATGTCGCATGGAACGCCGTCATGGCCTTTCCCGGGTTGTGATACCACCAGCCGGCCTGGCCGTTCGTCGCCTCGGTCAGGTGCAAAACACCGCCTGAGACGGTGGCGAGTCCGGCAAGCGTGCCGATGCCGCCCGAACCGGCGGTGGTGAACGCCTCCGAAGCGTTCACAGAGGCGGCCGACACGGAGGCGATGACCGCGGTGGGCGTGCCGCTGACCTGGGTCAGGTTGAAATCCGCCGTGCCGAGATTGTTCACCGGCTCCGAAAGCGTGACCGTGTAGTTCACGGAGGAGGTGGCCCCGCCCACGGGGTTGGCGCTGGCCCGGTTAATGGAGGTCACAAAAGGTTCGGAGGTGGTCACCCGCACGTTGTCCACGCGGTGGTTGTCAACGTTGCCGCCCGTGCGGGCGCCCACGGCCACCCGCCACGCGCTTTGGGGGGCCCAGCCGGGAATAGCCACCGGGCCGAGGCGAAGCGTGCGGTTGTGGTAGACCGTGCAGCGCCCGTCCGCCGTCATCATGATCTGGATGGGAACCCACGAGTTCGTGTGGATGTCGCCGTCCGCGAAAGCCCATTGGGCAATGACCGCCCCGTTGTAACACAGCCGCATCTGGCGGGTGGTGTACGTGACAATGCGAAGTTCAAGACCGGTGCCCGTGCCCTGCTCCCCGAAATTCGCGTTGGCGGCGTAGTTCCCATAGCCAATGCACATTCCATCCGCCCCCGGATTGGAGCCGCCGCCGATAAAGATGTCCGCGTAGAAATTATACGTGGGCAGGGGTTTCCCCGGACTCGGCAGCACCAAGGTGCCCTGCAGGCTGCCGCCGGTGTTCGTCAGGCGCACATACCCCCCCTCCGCGCCGGCTGAACCGGTCACGGTGCCACCCCAAACGGGTGGTATTCCCGAGTTGTAGTCGCTCCAGTAGAACACTTCCGCGCCGCCTGTTGTTGCGGCGAGCAGGGCCGCCGCGGTGATGAACAGATAGGACCGCAGCAACCGGCTCCGTTTCATTGTCTGATGGCTCATAATCATGCTCCCTGACGGGGTTGAATCCTGGATGAGGGCGCCCATGGTTAGTGACTTTCCGCCGCGCCGCCGCCGCCGCCGCCCGCCGCGCCGCCGCCACCGCCGCCGCCGCCGCCGCCGCCACCGCCGCCGCCACCACCACCACCACCGCCGCCGCCACCGCCGTTGCCCGCCACCAACACCAGCGAATTGGCGTTCGTCAGCTGGTTCAGGTACGAGGCGCGGCCGCCCGCAACTCCGTTCACACCGTTCGCCTTCATCGTCGCGCCGCCGTCACCACCGTTATACCCAGGGTTCCCAACCTCGCCGTCCGTGCCGTCCTCGCCCGTCAGGCCAAGGCTGGCCCCACCCAGGCCAACCGCCGTCTGGATGTCGCCCCCGACGCCCGGAGTCCCCTTCGGCCCCCCCTGACCGCCGCCAACGCCGCCGTTGTTGAAGCCGCCTATCCCGCGCAGGCCCGCGCTGCCGTCCGCGCCAAAGCCCAGGGAGCCCGCACCGCCGTCCACACCGTCAACACCCGCGCCGCCCTTGGCATCCACGTCGCCAAGCAACTCGCCGTTGTTCCCCGCGCCGCCGGGCGCGCCGTCGCCGCCCGCGCCGCTCGCACCGCCAAACTTGGTGCCGCCGTCCCCGCCCTTGCCGCCTATCCCTCCGTCGCCACCGCGCCCGCCCCTGCCGCCATGGCCGCCCGCGCCACCGTCGCCGCCAACGCCCCCCGCGCCGCCGCCAAGACGGGTCGACGAACCGGTCGCTGACGCGCTCAAGGACGCCCCCCAGTACATGTCGCCGCTCGCCGCTATCGAGCACGGACGGTTACCCGTCGTCGTCACCACCACCGACGCGTCCACGTTCACGTTACCAAAACGGAACACCGCGACTCCGGAGTCAACCACACCGGTCACGTTCACCGCGCCCGTGATCACAGGCGGCGTCGCCCCGGTGTCTATCGTGATCGAACCGCCGGAAAGGTTCAGATCCCCGAGCGACCCGTCGCTGTCGTATATGCCGGCCCACGCGGAACCGCACGCCAAAAGAGGAACCATCACCAACGCCGCGCAAAGCGCGAACAGCGCGCCCCCCCGGCGGCACATCGTCCCGAACCGTAAATACTGTTTCATGCCGTGACTCCCAACCTGTTGCGGTGCTTCACACACATAACGCCAATGCAAAAACAGGGGCGTCCCCGATGGGGACGCCCCGTCTTCCATTTAATTATCATGCCGGGGGCGCCGCGACGAGGACGCCCCTCAGTTTGGAAACGGACCTTTTTCAACTCTGTGTTCATAATACCCGAGGCCTATCCTTGCTGACAAGGCCCTTAAAGTGGCCGGACCGCGGCGTCTGCCGCACATCAACCGGACAACCGGCGCGGCGCCTTTTACGGCGCCGCGCCGGACCTTTCACAAATCAGCGCCGGGGGCGCCGCAGCGAGGAGGCCCCGCCCAGCGCGGCCAGCAAGGCCAGGGCCGCAAGGCCAAGGCCGCCGGCCAGGGGCACCGGCTCGCCGACGGTGACCACGGCGGCGGCGCTCTCCACACACTCCAAACCCGCGCACACCGTGACCCGGTAGACGCCCCCATCATCCCCGGTCGCCGGTGTGATGAGAAGCGCGCCCTCGTCGGCGCCGGCAACGGGCTGGCCGTTTCTGGTCCAGGAGAAGGTGTAGTTCGTGGTCTGGCCGCCGCCCGCCAGCACGCTCAGGACCAGGTCGCCGCCCTCCTGGACGGAAACATCCTGCGGCTGGACAAGGATGGTCAGCTCCGACGGGGCGTCGGTGCCCACAAGGGTCAGGCGGCCGCCCACCGTGGTGATCGACCCCTCGGGACCGCCAAGCTGGTCCGTGATGACGCAGTAGTACAACCCCTGGTCGTTCAATCCGGCGCTCGGCACCGTAAAGGAGGGCGCGTTGCCCACGGGGACGTCGGTGCCCGCGCCGCCCGCGCGGCGGAACCACTGGTAACCCAGCGGCGTCGCGCCGCCCATGGTGGCCACGCTGAAGGTGTAGCTGCCGCCCACCGGGCCGGTTTGGTGTTTGGGCTGGCCCGACGGCTCCATGAGCAGCTCCGGCGCCACCGACATCTGCACCGGGGGCGACACATACACCCCGCCCGGCCCCTCATACGTGGGCGTCAGGGCGTAAAGCGGCCCGTCGCCCGTGCCCATGTCGCGCACCCGGACCTCATAGGTGCCGGTGTCATGGCCCGCAAGGGGGGTCAGGTTGTAGGTGGGCGAGTTGACCTCAAGGGGCTGGCCGTTCCGGTACCACGCATAGGTGAGCGCACCCACGCCGCCCGACATCTCGACCGAAAGCACCGGATCGTGCTCCGTCGTGTGGTGGAAGGCCCCCCCCACCGGCGGGGTGACCACCGTCAGGGGCGTGCCCACAAAGTAGGGCGCGGGGATGGACGCGACCACCTGAAGCCCGTCGGACAGCTTGGCAAAGTAGTAGCCCGTGTCCGACAGCGCCGGGAGCGTGTTGATGGTAAAGACGGACTCGAAGAACCCGCCGCCGATGTCCGACATGTCGGCCTGCGGGGCCACCAGCACCGCGCCGTTGCCCACCGCGTCCACCGCCCGGTACCACTCGCAGGTCAGCGGCTGTCCCGGTTCGCCGCCCGTGGCGACCACCCGGAATCCCTTGGGATCACCGCCCACAAGGCGGCCGCCGCCAACCGGCTGCCCGTCATCGGGGATGATGATGGGGCTGTCCGTGACGGTGACCTTTGTCTTCGGCGTGAAGCCGTATCCCACGGGGACGCAGCCGTCGCGGATGACGCAGTGGTAGTCGCCCGCGTCGCCCGCGGTGGCCGCGGCGACAACAAGGCGGGGCGTGACCGCCGTGGCGTTGGACGCCGCCGGAATCAGCACGTCGTTGAGATACCACTGGTAGGTGTACTGGGGCAGGTACTGCGCGTCGGGGACGGAGAACGGAACGGGGTAGGCCACGTTGCCGCCCGCCGGACGCACCGACAGGGAGAATCCCGTGCCCATCAGGACCGAGACAAACTGGCCCGGCTGGGTGTGGTAATACAGTACGCTCAGCTTGGCCGTGGGCGAAACCGCAGAGTACGAGGCCGAGCCCCCGGGGTAGCTGAGGGTGTTCGTCACCACGCAGCGGTACACGCCCGCGTGGGTCTGCGCCGAGGCCTGGGGCCTGCTCAGGGTGAGGCCCGTCGCCCCGGCCACATTGGCCCAGCCCGCGCCGCTGTCCTGCTGCCACTGGTACGACAGGCTGCCCTGCGGGCACGTCGCCGAAACCGTGAAGCTGAAGGGATCGTTCTCGCGCACGCACTGCGCCGCGGGCAGCGCCGGGTTGAAGGTGATGGCGGGCGCGGGCACGTTGATCGCGTACACCTGCGACTGCTTCAGGCCCGTGCCGCAGCCGGTCTCAACGGTCCACAGGAACTGGCGCTCCTGGAGCCAGTTCACGTCAAGGCTGAAGGAGTACACCCCCGTCGACGTGTTGTACGCGGCGGACGAGGTGTCAACCTGCACCCAGGGCTCGGCGGGCGTGGCGCGCCTGTAGAGCCTGAACCGGTAGTTGGGCGCGCCCGCGCGGGTGTGGTCCACGTCAACCGCCATCGGGATGGTCCCCAGGAAGGTCGGGTTGACCGGCTGGGCCGGCCAGTTCTGGACATTAATCTCCGGGAAGTCCGCCGCCTCGGCCTCAAACCAGGCGCCGCGCGCGCCCGACACAAGGGCGTAGGAGGCGCGGTTGGTCCGGCCGTCCATGTTCACATCACCCGTGGACGCCAGGCGGGCCGTCTGGCAGGGATAGGCGCCGCAGGCAAACTGGCCGATGGCCTCGTTCAGGGAGGTGCAGAGATCCGCGCCGTTGATCGTGACGGATCCGTTCACAACGGTCCCCGGCTCGTTGATGTTAACGTTGATGACCTGTGTCGAGCACCCCGTCATCACGTAAAGGGCCTTGTCCTGCTTTTCGCAGCCGGCACAGTCCGACACCACGTACACCGAGCCCGCGATGGACGCCGCGTAAAGCTGATCGGCCACGCTCTTCTGCTGCGACTCGGTGAGCCCCTTGTCGAGCGACTTCCCCGCGATGCCCTCAAGTAGCTTGGGCACCACGTTCTGGATGATGCCGTTGCAGAGGTTGCCCACAAGGCCGCGGTACCAGTTGATGGCCGCCTCGTCGCCCGTGGTCATGACCGCCGCGCCCACGTCCATCAGGCAGTTCTCAAGGTCGTACACCACCGGGTTCCCGTTCGCGTCCGTAAGACCCTGAAGCTCAACCGCGTCCGCCAGCAGGCCCGAACTGCCCGCCGGGTACTTGTTGGTCCAGAGGCTGGGAATGTCCACCGGGAAGCCAAGAAGCGTGTTCTCCTGGCCCGTCGTGATGGACGGAACGAGAATGTCGAGGTTGGAGAAGTTCATGCCCGATATCGACAGGTTGTTAATGTGCACGTTCAGGTTGCGCAGCGTCAGTTCAAGGTTTCTGACCTGGTTCCGCGAAACCCAGTAGGCCGACCGGATGTTCGGGATGATGCTCGGGTTCACCGTGTTCAGGGGCGGCGTGCACGTCTGGCTCGTGTTCACGATCGTCTCGACCAGCGAGAAGTAGTCGTCGCTGTCTATGCCGTTGCCGCCGTGCTTCGCAAGGCTCAGATCGTACCCGACGAAGCCCGACTGCCCCTGCACCCGCTGGTAGATGGGCGAGGCGCCGCCGCTCCACGTGTCCGTGCCGTTCACCGTGAACAGGTTGCTCAGCACCGCCTTGAGATCGAGCAGCACCTTGTCGAAGTCCGGCGCGGTCTGCGCGCCCGCCGGCGAGGCTGCGAGCATCAGGCCCGCCAGCAGCAGCGGCAGCAGCGCGCGCCGGGACGGGCGGCGGCGAAGAAGCCACGCCGCGGCACAGGCGACCAGAGCCGCCAGCGCGCAAAGGCCCCACGGCGACGCCGCGGGCACCCCGCCGCTGACCTGAAGGTTCGCCGACGACGAGACGGATCCGCCCCGATAGGTGACCAGGACGGAATAGATGCCGGCGTCCTCCAGTGAAACCGAGGGGATGGTGTAAACGGGTGCGTCCGGCGTCGTGATGGGCTGGCCGTCCCTGCTCCACTGGTAATGCACGTCCAGGCCTCCCTCGGTTTGCACGGCAAAGGTCTTCGGCTGGCCCTCGGCGGCGGCAAGATCGTCCTGAAGACCCTGCAGCAGCGTGAAGGGTTTCGCCACGCGGACCTTCGCCGGGCGGGTCCATATTTCCTCGGGCGAGGGCGCGCCGGTGTTGTCAACCACCCGGCACTGGTAGGTTTCCTCGCCCACCGTCGGGGACGCAAAGGACAGGGTGCTGCCCGTCGCGCCCGGAATCGGGATCTGCGCCTTCGCGCCGACCCGGAACCACTGGTACTCAACCGTGCCCCGCGCGTCCTCCGCCACCACCTCGATTTGCGGCGGGACCGCGGCCGTGTACGTGTACAGATCCTCCGGCTCGCGCGAAAGGGCAAAGGGGAGCGCCGTCATGCGGGCGCAGTCCGAGCGCACCACGCTCCCCAGCGGATCCGCCAGCGTCACGCGGTAGTAGCCGTCGGTGGCGGTTTCGGCGGCCATCATGTGCTTCGGCGTGCCGGACGCCCCGGGAACGGGGGCCCAGTTCGGGGAAAGCGGGTCGGGACATCCCGACGCCGGCGGGGTGCCGGTGAATTTTTCCCACGTGTAGGTGATGTTCCTCAGCGTCTCCGGAACATCCACCGAGAGCAGGAAGTCCTGGCCCAGATGCGCCGTCTGCCCCTGGGGCTGGGTGCGGATCGCGAGGTTGTCGTACACGGTGATCAGGTAAACGCCGGTCGCCACCGGCGGCGACACCTTGCACCCCGGGAAGGGCACGTCATAAACCACGCAGCGGAAGGAGCCGCTGTCGGAAAGCTGGGCGTTGGCAAGGCTCAACTGGTCGCCCGCGGCCGTGTAATTGCCGGGGTTCGAGGCGAGCGGCTCCCAAAGGTTGCTCACCGGGTTGAGGCGCTCCCACTGGAAGTCAAAATTGCCGGGGGGGCCGTAATAGGTCATGGCGTTTCCGCCCTGCGCGTCCACCATTATCGGGGGCGGCGTGTCGCCCACCCTGATCCCCACCGGGCCCGCCTGGGAGTTGAAGGTTATCGGCACGTCCACATAGGTGATCGTGGCCGGGCCCGCAATGACCTGCTGGGTGTTGTCCTCGATGACGCACCGGAACCGGTCCGTCTCGTAAAGCGGTGCGCAGTCAACATCATAGCTGATGGCGCGGGTGTTTGCGTTCGCGCCCGTGTAGTTCACCCAAAGGCCCGTGTCCGGGTTGTAATACTGCCACCTGTAGGTCGGGGTGCCGTTGCTCTGGGTGACCGTCACGGAGAGGGCGACGGTGCTGTTGACCGTCGCCGTCCTGGAAACGGGCGGCGAGAAGGTCATCACACCCGCGCCAAGACCCACATAGGAAACCGTGCTGGCCACCGTCGTGGTGAACACGCTGCCGGGGGACATGCTCCCCGGAACCGAGGAGCCCGGCTCGGGCGGCAGCGGCGTCGCCACGCCGTCAACGTTGAGCATCACGCCGTTTGCCGTGACGGCGCTTCTGTTTCTCACATAAATCTGATCGTAACCGTTGAATATGCCGGAAACACGGGCGATTTCCACGTTGCGGAGGTTCGGGAACTGTCCGGGGATTATCTCGGCCTGGTTCCAGAATCCGCCCGCCGTGTCCAGGAAGCCCTCCGTGTCCGCCATGCGGTAAGGCAGGGCCTGGTTGCTGTTGCGCAGCTCGCCGATGAAGGGATGGCCCGGATCGGCGTCGAAGGAGTTCGGGCCCTGGATCGCCGTGGGGTTGGTCAGCACGCCCCGGTTGATGTTGGGCGCGTTGAACGCGGGAACGTTGTCCGACAGCAACTGCTGCCCCATGTTCGAAATGCGCGAAAAGAAGCCGTTCCGTTTCGCGGCGGTGGCGCCGTTCACGTTGTTGGCCGCCACGGTGGCCTGATCGTCCACAAGGATGATGGAGCCCTGGAGCTTGACCATGCCCGGCACCCCCAGGCCGCCCGCGCCGCCCGTGCCGCCCTTGCCGCCCCGGCCGCCCGCGCCGCCCGTGCCGCCCTTGCCGCCGTCACCGCCGTTGCCGCCCTTGCTCAAAAGGCTCGCGTTTGACCCAAGAAGCCCGGCAATGGTGCCGTTTTCTATGATAATTGAAGGTCCGGCGCCGCCGGCGCCGCCCGAGCTGCCCGCCGTGCCGCCCGCGCCCGCCGCGCCGTTGTTGCCGCCGGCGCCCGTCGTTCCGCCGGTGGATGAAACGTCAAAAATCGGCGCGCCGATGATTTGAAGCACGCCGCGCGCCGCAAGCACAAAGGAGCCGCCGCCAGCGCCGCCCGAACCGCCCGAACCACCCGAACCGCCCGTGCCGCCCGCGCCCGCCGTGCCGCCGACACCGCCGCCGCCCGCCGCGCCGCTTCCCCCCGGAGACGCCGCGCCGCCGCCACCGCCGCCATTGGCCCCGGCGCCCGCGCCGCCGTTGCCCGGAGAGGCGCCGCCTTTCATGCGTCCCTGGCCGCCGCCCGCGCCGCCCGCGCCGGCCGCACCGCCCGAACCGCCCGCACCGGAACCGCCGCCGCCGCCGCCCGACCCGGCGATGTCGCGGCCGCCAAAAAACAGATCAATAAGCCAGTCCAGTCCGGAAACACTGATTGTTGAACCGGCGCCGCCGCCGCCGCCCGCACCACCCGAACCGCCGCCACCGCCGCCGCCGCCCGCGCCGCCCGCGCCGCCGCCGCCGCCACCGCCACCCGCGCCGCCCGAACCCGCCGCCAGCGTCAGCGTGTCCGCCAAACCGGTGTTGTCATACTCCGCCGCCGCGCCCTGGCCGCCGGACTGGCCCGCCAGACCGTCATTGCCCGGACTGCCCGCGTTGCCCGGATTGCTGGTGCCGTCCGAACCACCCAGGCCGACCCGGATATACGCATGAAGCGTGATGCCCAAAAAGCCGGTGTCCACCGGCACATGGAGTTCGTCCGCTGTAAGAATACCCCCGGCCGTCAAGCCCGTCTGGGGGCCGCCGGTGCCCCGGAGTCCGCCGTCCAGGCCGGACCCGCTGCCGCCGCCCGCGCCGCCCGCAGGCGTGGGCGTTCCGCCGAATCCGGCCCCGCCGGCAAACCCCTGCACACCTGTGCCGCCCGAATTGCCCGCACCGCCTGAAACACCGTCCAGCCCCGCGCTGCCCCGGCCGCCCGCGCCGCCCGTGGTGTTCCCGCCGCCAACCCGGTTGCCGCCGCCGCCGCCGCCGCCGCCCGAACCGCCCCGGCCACCCGCGCCGCCGCCGCCGCCCGCGCCGCCGCCGCC